>Ga0214473_10001590_pt1 | contig 29597 bp, 28 predicted proteins | sample RVTome_7_FD_203509 | JGI IMG/M metagenome (GOLD analysis project Ga0214473, IMG submission 203509) | Soil microbial communities from uranium-contaminated site in the Upper Colorado River Basin, Wyoming, United States - RVT98D197 | ecosystem: Environmental > Terrestrial > Soil > Contaminated >...
GTAAAGGCCGCGCGACCACGTCGAGGACTCTGCCTGGGGCCTTGACCGCCGTGCGTGCCCGTTGACGTCGAGTAGTCACTCTGGGATTGAAGATAACGGTTGCCGTATGAGCGACCGGGTTCGCCTGAACCTCCAGCACACCGGGCCTACGGGAGCGCGTTTTCTCCACTACCGTCTTCTCGCTCGCCGCTACCTTGAGAAGGCGGAGCTCCCTCCCGCCGGGCTTCACATCCTCAGGCACACCGCGACCAAGCTGCGCCTGGATGCGGGGGAGCGGAAGATGTCAGCCTCTACGCCTTGAGAAGAACTCGGGTGCTGAGACTCCGGCACCAATGCGTCCCCGGATGGCTTGGATTCATCGGCCTGCTTCGTCGATTTGACATTAGTATGAGTCGTTGGCACGGCACCCCATGCGGGTGACTCGCTCTAGGCGCCCGTCGGCCTTTCCTGGACCACGACAAAGAACGAGTGGCGGAAGCACTAGGCGTTTGACGCTGCTTCCTGATGGAACCAGACTGTCCACCTGCAACCGCGACTATTCGCGGCCATCTGCAATCAGCTACGCGGTGTACATGTCCGTGAACATTTCCGCCGACACTTGCCCCCAAGCGCCTTCAGACCAACCAGCGCCTAAGTACAGGGGGGTCTGCCCTGCTACCACATCGCTGCATGTTACGGCCTTCGGGCCAGCGTCAGTGCTACCGAAGTCTAGCGAAGTCGGAGCCGCTGGTTCCCGCTGCGGCTCCCACGGGTCTTGGATCTGAGCTCGCGCGCGAGCCTGGTTGTAGCCACAGGCAACGCGCATTAGCCCCAGGCCTGCTGGTGGATATGCTCGCCGTTAAGGACCACGCTGCCTCGCACCGGGATGGGTCGGGTGAGGATGTCCAGCACGGGGCATCGGGATTCTGCGAGCGCCACGAGTTCCTGTATCCGGTCTGCCGGCTCAGGACTCGTGATGCTCGTCTCGAACCGGACCTCGGAATAGCCCGGGCGTGCCTCCGAACCGATGCCGAAGAGGCCTCGCAGATTAAGGTGCCCTTTGCAGTCGACCGAGACTTCGTCGAGCCGGATTCCCATCACCGAGGCATATGCGGCGTACACGATCTGCTGACAGGTGCCCAGGGCGCTCAAGACCAGTTCCACCGGATTCATGCCAGCGTCTGTCCCGCCCAGAGCCGGCGGTTCGTCGACTACGAGCGGCGCGAACTCACGTACCTGCACAGAGCATCGTACGCCGTCCTCGAGTGAGGTAGTCGCGCGAAAAGCCACCTTCGCGCTCTTCGGGTCCCTCTCGAGAGCGGCTGCGAGTGAAACTATGGACTTGCGGAGGTCCTCATTGCTTGAGCGAATGACTTCAGTGTGAGCGTGTTTCGTAACTGTCATGATCTTGTCTCCTTACTCACAGTTGTTGATCTGGACGACCTTCTAGTCCTGAATCACTACCTCAACCGAGAGGTAGTGCCAAACGAGATGGCTGGCCGCATGCTGCGCAGTTGGGGCTCGCAACGCCCATATCTCCAGCCACGATTCGTGTTCGCTTGGTTTATCTGCGCGCGCCCATCTGCCTCCTCCTTAATCCATTCCGGCAAGTCCCGTCACTGCCGTTACACACCACCCCGTCAGAAAAAGCGAGGCCCCGGTCGCCCGGGGCCTCTTGTCTTTCAGTCGGCGTCTTTCCTGGGCAGCTCAACCGGTCCGAGCTTCTCCTTGCATATGGGTCATCTGCATAGCCATCGTCTTCATCAGTTCTCTCCGCGACTTAAGCGGATGCCTCCCACAGTTTCTCGGCTATCTTATCTACTTCCGCTTCTCGGCCTTTGCTCTTCCGATGCCCGTTATCTCATAACCTCAGTTACTCTATCGGAATAGTAGACAGCATAGCCAGAACTTTCTCGATCTGTCAAGTCATCCGAGTCCGATTCCGGCGGACGCCCGTCCCCACGTCACCCTCCCCGCGGCTGACGAGCGAACGGGTGGGGTGCAGGAGGCTCTGCCCGAGCACCCGCAGCCGCCTGCTCGGCCGCCACTGCCGGGTGGCGGCCGGCTATTGACGGCACCATGCTATTTTTGCGTAGACTTGCAATTGCGATGACTCGTCACGAACAAGAGTCTCACATGAGTGCCGAAGATGTCTGTGCCCGAGTACAGGGACAAGTCCCTCCTTGACCCGGCGCTGCTCTGCTCTTACGCGAGCCGCTTGTATTTGACCCGGGCCCATATCAAACCCTCCCTTCAAGCTGCGGGGTAAGGCCCATTCCTTGCAGACGCTCCAGGCTGACCGCCACGTGCTTGGGCTCTATTCCAAGGCGTAGCAGCTGCGTCCAGCCTGCTCGGCGGTGAGATCCCAGCATAAGAGAGTTCCCGACCTCAAGCTTCGGAACGAGTTCTACCGAGCCCAGAGGGACGTCACTTTCCTCTAATACCTTCACAGTCAACCAAACCTCCGGGCCCTCATGGACCACGAGGCCCTTCAGCTGCGGGTGATCATTCTCATCAAGGAGATCCGAGCTCTTGTGAATGAGAAGCACGGCCTCGATCAGATGCGACTGGGTCGGGTGGATCTAGAGGGAAAAAACACGAAGGACCCGGGAAAGCAGGGAAGAGTACGAAAGCACTCTACCAAGATCACGCCAAAGCCTGGCTACCAGAAGCAGAGGAGGTCCGTGCCCGCATCTTGGCCTTGACAGCGGCCGCCCATATACTTTCTCGTCGCTACTTCGACGGCGTGGACATCCATTATCCCGACACCCGTAAGAACCTGTCCTCGAACCTCGAGACCATCGCCAACCTGAAGGAGATGTACGCTGATTCCATCCTCGGCGGCTCGCCGGAATCAGACGATGATTCCCGAGACTATGCTCTTGCGCCGACCTTGACATCGTAGTGACAAGCCGTCCCCTTCCAGAAGCACCTCGTTTGATGGTCGCTTTCCACTAGATACGTTCCGTGGACCGACTCTGGCGGGAAGTAGTGGTTACCCTCGACCACGATGGTCTGTTCCGTGGACCGACTCTGGCGGGAAGTAGTGGTTACCCTCGACCACGATGGTCTGTTCCGTGGACCGACTCTGGCGGGAAGTAGTGGTTACCCTCGACCACGATGGTCTTGTCGCCCTCAGCGAGTACCGCATCATTCCATATGGCCTTGGTCATTCTCTCTGCCCTCTTTCCTCTTGGGCGGCCACGTTACGCCCGGACCGCGGGAGCATCGGCTGCTGTGACTAGTAGTCAAAGGCTCCCAGACGGGGGCTGATCGCCGGTGAATGCGGCATTGATGCCGAACCTACTCCCATGAGATGCGAGAGCTCGTTCCTGACCACGATCCCGCCAGAAAGCTCTTACCAGACGCGCACCTTCCTTGGAACTATCCACATGGCTTATTGTTTCTGGAGCAATGTGTAGCCGGCAGCCTCCCAGGCGCGGAATCCGCCACCGAGGTTGTAAACGCTGGTGTAGCCGGCCTTTACCAGCACGCGGGCTGCGATGGCGCTCATGTGCCCACTCTGGCAATACACCACGATCTTGGCGCCGCGAGCCTGAGGAAATTGGCCTAAACTCCCTTCCACCAAGTCGAACGGGATGAACGTATCCGTCTTTTGAATCTCACCTGCATACGGGACGTGCACATTGACGAAGAAGAAGTCCTTGCTCTCCAGCAAGGCGTTCAACTCTTGTGGAAGGATGTCGGTGTATTGGCCTCCGCCCTCCACCGGGACAACCTGTCCCACCCCCTGACCGGTCGCGGTCGAGGGGACGGCGACCGGGGTCTCGGAGCAGGCGCCCAGCACGAGCGTGACTGTCACGAGCGAAGCCAGGAGCAGTGACAGTTTCACTTGATTCCCTCCAATTCCTGGTGGGCGGTCTCGTCGCCCTCATCCAGGGCCTTGCTTGCGTGGGTTTCGAGTCTTCTGAGGGCGGCAGATAATACCTCACGCAACGTCTTCCCTCAACCGTTGGACTACTCTCTTGCAATTTGGGCCGGCGTCCCGCCCACCAGTGCCACGGCCCAGTCGAACGATGGCAATTCCCACTCCTGTGCCCACCTCACTTCCATAAAAAGCGGAGTCGCCAAAGGAGTGCGGGTAAAGGCCGGGCAGGTCATCGGCTATGCGGGTAACACCGGGAATGCCAGGGGTGGCGAGAGCCACTTACACTTCGAGATCCGGCCTGGGGGTGGGTCAGCGACCAACCCCTATCTCACGCTGATCAAGCACCGATAGGCCTTTCAAACTTTCCCTTTCAGCAGACCGCGACTTGAGCGCCACTTGAGAAGAACCGGGGAAGGGTCGTTCCCATACCTTCTGAATCAATGATCCCAAGCCGAAGACGAGCAGCCAGCCACGTTACCGCGGATCAGGCTGCATGACCTCAGACATACTCACGCCATCCTTCTGCTGGCGAATGGCGAACACCCCAAAGTTGTCTCAGAACGACTCGGACATGCGTCGGCAGCGTTCACCATTACTGTCTATGCGCTTCTCGCGAGAGTTTCCCCGGGGAGGAAACCGACCAGTTCGTGGACAACCCCAAAGAGCCCTTGACGCGCCTCCCCCGGTCGGGTAAGCTGTGCGCATGTTAGGTAGCCCTAATACAAAGTCGTATGGTGCCCTAATACGGCTTAGCAGGATTGCCAAAAGGAGCTAGCGATGGTTGCGGCAATGGTCATTATGCTGAGAGAGGGCGTGGAAGCCGCTCTCGTGGTAGGCATCGTGCTCGCCTACCTGGCGAAGGTGGAGCGCAAGGACCTCGATCGGAAGGTGCACTTCGCCGTGGCAGCGGCTGTCGCCGCCAGTCTCGCCCTTGCGGTCGTCTTTGAGCGGGTGGGCATCGACCCTGAAAACGAGTATCTCGAAGGCATCCTCCTGGGCGTCGCCGGGGTCTTCGTGATCAGCATGGTGGTGTGGATGTGGCGAACGGGCCGGGGCCTAAAAGCGCGGATGGAGGCTCGCCTGGAGACAATTACCACTCCTCGGGAGGGGAGGGCGGCCGGTTATGGCCTGTTTGGCTTCACCTTCCTCATGGTGCTTCGCGAAGGCATCGAAGCCGGGTTCTTCCTCAAGGCGGCGGCCCTGGGCGATACGTCCAGCGCCGGCACGTTCGTGGGCGGTCTCTTGGGCCTCGGCGTGGCAGGGCTCTTCGCTGTTCTTTTCATTCGGGGGAGCGTGCGCATCAATCTCTCGCGCTTCTTCCGTATCACCGCCCTGGTCCTGCTCGTTCTGGCCGTTAAGCTCCTGGCCGGCAGCGTGCACGAGTTCGGCGAGCGCGGCATCGTCCCCCTGACGAAGACCGCCATGATGCTCATCGGCTACTTCGTGCGCGGTAAGTCGGGCAGCCTGATCACCACGGCGCTCATCGCGGTGCCTATCGTGGTGCTCCTGTGGGAATCGTGGAGAGGCTCGCGGCCGGCCGCTCGGCCGGAGGAAAGCGCCCAGGACTCAGGCAGCCCGGTCCTAAAGAGCGGCGCCGCTGAACGGCGCAAGCGGCAGGCCGCCCGCCGGCTGGAACGTCTGTGGCAGGTCGGCCTCGCCGGCATCACCGGTGTGGTGGTTCTGGCTATGACCTCGACTGCGCTCGCGGGGGGTTCGCTCACCGACCCGACTCCCCAACCGGTGACCGCCACCGCAGGCACCGTCTCGATCGCCGCGTCGCAGCTGCCCCAAGGCAGCCTCCAGAAGTTCGTCTACTTAAGCGCCGGCGGTGCCCAGGTGCGGTTCATCGTCGCCCGTCTGGCCGACGGCTCCACGGTTGGCGCCCTCGATGCCTGCCAGATTTGCGGCGCCATAGGCTACGGCCAAGACGGGGAGGTCGCGGTGTGCAAGAACTGCGGCGCCCCCATCGCTCTCGATTCCTTCGCCTTCGTGGGTGGCTGCAATCCGCGCCCCTTGGCGATGGAGTTGACTCCCGCCGGTGTCTCCATCTCCCAGACCGCGCTCGAAGCCGCCGCGCCCATCTTCCGCTAGGAAGGTATGGTGCTCTTTCGTATCCTCGCTGAGACCTTCCGTCGCCGCAAGCGGCGGGTGCTCGTGGCCCTGTTTTCGGTGGCGGTCGGAGCAGCCCTTGCCGCGGCCCTGTTCACGCTATCCGCCCACGTCTCCGAGCGCATCACCAAGGAGCTCCGCTCCTACGGGGCCAACATCCTGGTGAGCGCGAAGACAGAGGGCGTCGAAGCTCCCTCCGGCGCCACGGGGGCCGGGGCAGGGCTGGTTGACGAGAACGAGCTGTACAAGCTCAAGACCATCTTCTGGAGGAACAACATCATCGGCTTCGCCCCCTACCTGAGCGTCATGGCCGAGGCCCAGGGCCAACCAGTGCTCGTGGCCGGCACCTGGTTTGAGCACCGCGTCACCCTCCCCCCGGGCACGCGGGTGCGCTCGAGTTTCGGTGGCACGACAACGGCCGGCGCCGATGGCTTCGTCACCGGCATGAAGGACATCGCGCCCTGGTGGAAGGTCGAGGGGCGCTGGGTGTCCGACGGCGATGCGCAGGGAGCCTTGGTGGGGGCGGCGCTCGCCAAGAAGCTCGGGCTGCGGCCGGGGAGCACCCTGACCGTCAGCCACGGCGGGACGCGGGTGAACCTCCGGGTTGAGGGAATCCTGTCCACCGGGGGGCTCGAGGAGAACCAGGTTTTCGTCAACCTCCCCGTGGCCCAGCGTCTGGCGGGCGTAGCGAAGGGCGCCAGTCAGGTGCTGGTGAGCGCGCTCACCACGCCCAAGGACAAGCTGGCGCCGAGCCTTCGCGGCAAACGGCCCGAGGAGATGTCGCCCAAAGAATACGAGACCTGGTACTGCACTCCCCTGGTCGACTCTATCTCGCTCCAGATCACCGAGGTCCTTCCTGGAACTCAAGCCGGGGCTGTGCGCCAAGTCTCCGAGGCCGAGGGCACCTTCGCGAGCAAGATGGAGCTGCTTCTGGCGCTCGTTACCGGGGTGGCCCTCGTCGCTTCGGGACTCGCCGTGATGACAACGATGACCACGAGCGTGCTCGAACGCCGGACGGAAATCGGGCTCATGAAGGCGCTGGGCGCGAACAACCTGCAGGTGGCGGTCATCTTCCTTCTCGAGGCCGCGGTCGTGGGCGTGCTCGGGGCGATTCCCGGGTACTTCGCGGGGCTTCAGCTGGCCGGCCTGGTCGGCCGGCTCGTCTTCGGCTCCCCGGTACCCCCCAACCTCACCGGCGTCGTGGCCACCCTCCTTTTGTCTGTGGCCGTTGCCCTGGCGGGAGCCAGTCTCCCGGTGCGTTCGGCTATGCGCGTCCGACCCGTCATGCTGCTGAGAGGTGCCTGATGTTCCCGCGCGTGCTCATGGCATCCCTGCGAAGAAGCAAGAGCCGGATAGGTGTGCTCGTCCTGGCTGCGCTCCTGGCCGGCTCCCTGGCCACGGCCCTCGTCAGCCTGTCCTTCGGCGTGGAGGGCAAGGCCGGGCGGCAGTTGCGGGCCTACGGCGCGAACATCGTCCTCACCGGGGCAGCCGAGACGGCGCAGCCGGGCATTGGCACCCTCAAGTTCGGCTCCGTAGCCGAGCCCGATTATCTCGACGAATCTCGCGTTACCCGGGCTCTGGGCGCCGCGGGCCGAGGTGAGATCGCCGGGGCCTCCCCCTACCTGGACGGCTCGGTGACGGTTTTGAGCAAGCAGGTCTCGGTGGCGGGCGTGCGCTTCGCACAGGTGAAGCAGGTGAGCCCCTGGTGGCAGATCTCGGGAGCGTGGGCAGAAGACTCCGCCTCCCTAGCCCCGTCTCCAACCGCAAGCTCGCAGGGCGAGGTAGCGGCCATGATCGGCACCAGGATAGGTCGCGAGCTCAAGGTAGGCGTTGGTGACGTCATCGAGGTGCGGGCAGGAGATCGGACAGAGCGGCTCCAGATCGTGGGCCTGGTGGAGACCGGAGCGGCCGAAGACCTCACCCTCTTTCTCCCGCTTCCCGTCGCGCAGCGGCTCCTCAACCGCCCGGGTCTCGTGTCCCGGGTCGAGCTGAGCGCGAATACTGGCAGACGGGGGTTGGACAGCATCGCTGCGGAGCTCGAGCCCGCCATCCCCGGGTCCCGGGCAGAGGTGGTGGGGCAGATCGCCCAGGCAGAGTCGCAGGTGCTGCATAAGGTGCGCCTGCTGGTCGGGCTGGTGGCGCTGCTCGTGCTGGTCTCTGCCGGGCTGGCGGTAGCCAACACGATGACCGCGAGTGTCATGGAGCGGACGAAGGAGATCGGCCTGCTGAAAGCACTGGGCGCCGGGCGGCGCTGGGTCGCCGGCCTGTTCTTCGGTCAAGCGGTTATTGCCGGCTTCGTCGGTGCCTTCGGAGGTTACCTACTGGGTGCAGCGCTGGCCGCAATCATCGGACGGCTGGTCTTCTCGGCTGTTATTGCGCCCAGCCTCGCGGCCGTCCCCGTCACCATCGTGGTCACGGTGGGCATGAGTGTACTCGCCAGCCTGCTTCCCGTCCGCCGCGCGCTCGCCGTGGACCCCGCCCTCACCCTGCGCGGCGAGTGAAGGCTCCTGGAGGAGCCCAGCGGGTGAGCTCAGCGGGCGGTGCCGTGCGGTGAGCCCCCATACCCCGAACCAGTACCAGCGCTACGGGGCCAGCCCGCCCAAGAAGACAACTGCACAAGGAAGGTGCCCGTGATGAGTAACCACATCGTCCGAGGCCATGGCCTCGGACGCCACTACGAAGGAGGAGTGCGCGCCCTCGATGGGCTCGATTTCTCCGTTTCGTCCGGGGAATGGCTCGCGATCATGGGTCCGTCGGGCTCGGGAAAGAGCACGCTGCTCAATCTGCTCGGCTGCCTGGACACTCCCTCGGAAGGCCGCCTCACGATTGACGGGGTCGAGGTAACGGGGCTGCGGGGGAGAAAGCTCACGCGTTTTCGCCGGGAGGTGATCGGCCTCGTCTTTCAGCAGTTCCATCTGGTGCCGTACCTCTCGGCCGTCGAGAACGTCATGCTTGCGCAGTACTTCCACAGCCTGGCCGATCAGGACGAAGCTCGAGCCGCGCTCGAGCACGTGGGTCTGGCCGAGCGGCTCGAGCACCTGCCGTCTCAGCTTTCCGGAGGGGAGCAGCAGCGGGTGTGCATAGCCCGCGCGCTCATCAACGACCCTCGGCTCGTGCTGGCCGACGAGCCCACGGGGAACCTGGACAAGGCCAACGAGAGCATCGTGCTCGACCTCTTCCAGAAGCTCCATGCCGAGGGGCGGACCCTAGTAGTCGTCACTCACGACCCCGAGGTAGCGGCACTCGCCGACCGTGTCATCACCCTCGATCACGGGCGAGTGAGCGACGACCGGCGGCAGCTGTGTGTTTGATAGCCTAAATGTTGACCACTTGAGGGTGAATCGATGGACGAAAAGTTGACCACCCCTCCGACGCCTGCACCGTCGAAGAGAGCCCAAGGTCCGGGGTGACCTGACCCCATTCGTTGGTCCACTTCCTATGATAGTGGGAGAGCCGGTTCTAGTGCGAGCGCCGGCGGAGCAAAGTCACTGAGCGAGAACCCCGGCCAGACGATCGTCTCCGGCGCCGGGCAGAACATCCTTTAATCCGATTGGGCGTGGCCCATTCCGCAGCCCCTCGGTCGGCTCGTCAATCACAGGGGAGCTGGCGCTTGTACGGCCGAACCTAGCTCGGACTTTTGTCCGGCTAGGTACGGGGCCACCGACCGGCTAGCGTGCTCGAATACGCGATGTATGGACTCCACCATGGGATGTTAGCGATGGCCGAGCCATTTAGTGTCACGCCTGTTTTCGGGGCAAATGCGCAGGAAAGCTGACGCCGGCCACCCTCTCCTTGCCTGCCTTATCGGGCAATTCGCCCCTCTTACCTGCCCGGAGCCCTCAAGCTGAGCACCGCTGCTTCCTTCATCGCTATGACCGTCTCTTCAGGTGTTAGCAGCGCGGTGGTCTTGATCTTGCTGATGTGGCCCGGCGTCATCGCAGCCAAGTCAACCGCCAGCGCCGCGGTGTTATTCGGCAGCTCCACGATGAGAACGACGTCGTAGTCTCCCAAGGTGAAGTAGAAGTCGAGCAGCCGACCGCCCAACTTCTCAACCAGCGGGCGAACGGCCAGGGACCGATCCTCCGGCTGCTTGACCAGCGCCGCAGCGGCTTCCTTCGTGTAGGAGGCCTGAATCATGTACCGGCTCATTGCTCCTGCTCCTTTCCGACTTGGTGGCTAGCCCACCGCGCGTTTGCATTCGCTATCCCCCATCTATACCCAGCCCGCACGTTTCTTAGTGCGCCGGCGCGACTCTCGGGTCGATTAGTCCCGGCAACCAAACATCACGAAGATGTAGGCTTAGCGACTCGCGCATCTGCCGGCGAGCTCTGCTGATCCGGGAGCGGACCGTGCCGATGGGTATATCAAGAGCTGCGGCTATCTCTTCGTAGGTGAGCTCCGCCCAGGCGAGCAGAAGCAACGGTTCGCGGTCCTGCTTCGCTAGAGTGCGAAGCGAGACAATCACCTCTTCGCCCAGCCCAGAGGAGACGCGACTGCCCTCTGATTCCATCTCAGCCCCAGAGGGCGCAGTGGCTAAGCGCTCGCAGGCTCTGAGCCACCGTCGTTCGGCTCGCCAGTGGCGGCGCAGGAGATTGGTGGCGATGCCCAGGAGCCAGGGACGGGCATCCAGCCGCAACCGGTCGTAACCCACTCGCCGATCAAAGGCCACCATGAAGGTCTCGGCGGCGAGTTCATCGGCAAGGTCCGGGCCCAGCCGCTGAGAGATGTAGCGGCGGACAGAGGTAAAGTGGCGCTCAAACACCAGAGTAAAACTCATCGGTGTCTCCAGTGATTCCTCGATCGCCGCCGCGTCGCACGCGCTCCTGTCTGTGGGCAGATGACTGATTGCGCCCCCTCCTTCTCGGTCGGCACCTGGCTCGATAATAACCGCGGTCATCCTGTATTGCCCGAAGGGGGATTGAGAGTTCGCGCAACCCGGGCTGCCAGGCGGCAGAGAACACGCCTGGGGGGCGATATGGGCAAGCGAGGAAGTGGCCAGGAGAGGCCGATTTGGAGACGATCACGATGAACGGATGGTCACCCCTCGGCGGGCTAGCTCCTTGATCGCGCGAACCAAAGCATCCGGGCTCAGCGACCCTCGCATCAACTGCCGGAGCCCTTTTCGTAACACGGTCGTTTCAGCGCACGCTGGACTCGACAATCCACGAGGACTTGACTCCAAGCCTACGCGGCTCCAGAGCCGGGCTCCGTGCCCTCCAGCGCCGCCCGGATCCCGTCTCGAAGCAGGGCCAACGTGTAGGGTTTGTGGATGAAGCCCGCCAGGCCTTTGCCCGCGAAGCGGGAGATGATGTCGTTTTCGGTATAGCCACTGGACATGATCACCCGCACTGCCGGGTTCACACGTCTGAGCTCCCGGAAAGTCTCTTCCCCGTTCATCCGGGGCATGGTCAGATCCAGGAGGACCAAGACGATCTCACCGCGGTGCTCGTTATAGACCTCAAGAGCCTCGCGGCCGTCGGCGGCCAGAAGGACCTGGAAGCCCAGGCGCGAGAGCATGCGTGTACCCAAAGCCCGGATGGTCTCTTCGTCATCGACCAGAAGGATAGTCCCCTGTCCACTCCAGTCCTCTTCATCCTTGGCATTCTTCTTGGCGGGCGGTCCCGCCTCGACCTCAGCGGCCGGGAACAGAAGCTTGAAGGTGGTTCCTTTGCCCGGCTCGCTGTAGATTCTGAGGGCGCCCTTGTGACCGCGCACGATCCCCAAGACTGCGGAGAGGCCCAGGCCCCGCCCGGTGAATTTGGTGGTGAAGAAGGGCTCGAAGAGGCGACTCTGGGTCTCCTTGTCCATACCGCTGCCGGTGTCGGACACTTCCAGGGTGAGGTACAGGCCCGGAGCCAAGTTCGCGTCCGCGTGGGCGCTTCGCAAATAGTCGGCTGAGCACTCCATGGCCCCGGTGGAGATGGCTATGACCCCGCTAGTCTCACCGATGGCCTCCGAGGCGTTGATGACCAGGTTCATGATCACCTGGCTTATCTGACTCGCGTCCCCCCGCAGCGGGGGCAGGCCCTTCTCCAGATTGAGATTGAGCAGGACCTTCTTGGAGATGGTGGTCTTGAGGAGAGCCAGCATGTCCTCGACGAGCGCGCGTAGGTCGATGAGCTCGGTCACGAAATTCCCCCGGCCGGAGTAAGCGAGCATCTGTCGGCAGAGGTCGGTCGCCCGGTGAGAGGCCTGGGTGATCGCCAAAAGGTTGTCCCGAGCCCCAGCGGAGGGGGAAAGCTCGGCCAGAGCCAGCTCGGCATTGCCAAGTACAGCCAAGAGGATGTTGTTGAAGTCGTGAGCGATGCCACCGGCCAACACCCCCAGACTCTCCAGTCGTTTGCTCTGCTGGACCTGACGCTCCAGTTGCAGTCGCTCCTCTTCACCCCGCTTGAGTTCGGTGACATCGCGCTCCCGACCCTGAACGCCGATCTGGCTGCCCTGCTCATCGCGCGTGGGGCCCCAACTACTTGAGCACCACTTGGTCTGCCCGTCGCGGGAAAGAAGACGATACTCCGCCCCGGCAGTGCGCCCGCTAAAAGCCGCCTCCCAGGCCGCGAGCGCCCCGACCTTGTCTTCCGGGTGAACCCAGTCCATGGGGTCCTGTCGGAGAATTTCCTCGGGAGAGTAGCCGGTGAGTTCCTTAATAGCCGGATTCACGTAGAGCAGCCGGCGATCCAGGGAGTAGGCGAAGATGGCGTCGAAGGTGTTCTCGTTAATCAACCTCAGCCTGCGCTCGGATTGCCGCAGGGCCCGTTCCGTCTGATCGATGGCGTCTCCTGTACGCCTGGTAACCACGAAGACGACCAGGGCCACCACCAAGGTGGAGGCAAGAGCCAGTATCCACAACCACAGCGCTGGGTTGTTCGTGCGCCGGTCAACGGCGGCAGATTGGGCCCAGCCCACCAGGAGCACGAGCACCATGGTGGTGGGTAGGAAGACTCGAAATAGTCGGGCGCGCATGAGAGGACCGCTGAAAGCTCGCACCGCCCAACTAGCACTGGGAAGGCCAGCAATGAGCCCCACCGCTAAAGCAAGAAAAGCGGTCGCCGTGGGCAGAGCCACGGGGATAGTGGTGCCTCCGTAGAGTAGAGGCGTGTCGTAGGCATATCCCATGAGAACGGCCAGACTGATCGCGGCAACGGCCGCCGTCAGTACCGAGGTCAGCTCCAACACCGCCTGGGGCGCCCGCAACCACTGCAGGCCAAGAAGGGCAAGACCGGCGCACTCCACCAGCACCGCGGTAAGCGATGACATGCGCCCGGTGGGAGAACCTCCCAGCGCCCCGGCCTGACCGGCGAGCACCTGTTCGAAGTCGTACTGAAAAACACCGGCGGCTCTCAAGAGCACGGCTGCTCCAATGATGATCGCAAGGACCCCCGCTGTCCCGACGACGGCCCGCACTGCGACGCTTCTTCTGACCGCAAGACTGCTCTTGGCCGGGCTGGAGCTCAGAGCGCGATGCCTCGCCGCGAAGCCGAGCCCGTGCACCAGAAGACCGACCCCTAGAAGAACAATGACCACGGCGGTGGCGGGAGCCATGGGGATGTAGGTGGCCCTGAAGGAAGCCAGGTCCAAGGTTCCCAGAAACCACCCCAGAGCACCTAATAGAGCGATGACGGTGGCAACCCCGGCCCCGGCCAGAACTATCCGCTGTCCGGCGTTGCGCCCGCGTCTTTCTCTATTCGGACGCCCTCGACGGGGGTTGATGCTTCCACTCATCCCCACAAACTCAGCCCCTCCGGTTTGACCATCACTCCAGCGACAGAAACCACGGCACATGGTCGGTCTAAGTCAAAGCCCTCGCGTGTCCACGTCGGCCGCAGACTATACCCAAGTGTAGCGTGACGAAACCTAGAGTGAAGTTGGAGCCCTCAGGCGTTCTGGCCCGGCGTGGGCAAAGGCGCTCGTCAGTGTGATCTTCTCGGGGCGGTTTGGGTTTCTTCCCGCACGTAACGTCCGGGTCGCATCCGGACATAGGGAAACTACAGAGGGCTCTCGTGCCCACGGTGCCCCCTTTCCCGCGTTATCGGTCCCGGGAGCCCACTGCCGGTGCAGACACCCATTCCGACGGAGGACCCGCATGCCCGACAGTAAGAGTTGTCTTGATTCCGCCTTTCTCTTCACCGAGGGTAAAGACGGCACCTGGGAACTAATGTGCGAGGGAACCGGCGAAGTGTTGGTGATCTTCGAAACCAGAGTCAAAGCTGTCGACTTCGCCGAATCGCTGATGGACGATGAGGGGCCGTGGAGGATCGTGTTTCGAAGGGATTAGGCGTGAATAGAACCCGGCGTGTCTCAGAGTGATTGTTGGCAGTCGCTAGCTCCAGGAACAATACTCGATGGGGGAAGACTCTATGAACCCCAGCGGCAAAAACAAGGAGGCTCAAGAGGCAGTAGTGTGATGAGGGTACCGAGTTGCAGCGATCTGGTAGGCGAGGGTCGCGGTGAAATGGTCGGTCCCTCGAACATGCTCGAGGATCCGCTGTGGTAGGCGTTTGGAGATCCCGACGTAGACTGGCCGGCTGTTCTCGAGGAACACATAGCAGCCCATCGGATCACGGCTGAGACCCAGGCGTGTACTCAGGGTCGCAGGACCGATACCTTTCTCCGTGAGCGGCCTGAGCGCGTTCGGTCTCTGCATGCTCTCGCCGAGAATCCGCATGTACTCGGGAAGAACCCGCTGGGCGAGCTCCTCGAACGAATAATGACAGCCATCCATCGCCATCTGCCCTCTTTCGCGTATGACTTGCCACTAGTCGTTCTCGCGGACAGAGCGTCAGCGATGCGAGAAGGAGAGCCTCTTAGAGCGGGCCGCGCAGCCGCCCAAGTTCCTCGTCGGGGAACACCTCGGGCCAGACAGTCAGTGAGGTGGTCACCTCCTGTACCAGGTCGTCCACCCGCTCGCAGCGGTCAATGTCGCAGCCCTCAAGGCTCTGAAGTAGATAGAAAAGCTGCCGGTGCTCGCTCTCCGGTATCTGTCAATGCCCTCCCACCTTAAGCCCAGGATTTCTCCTCTGCGCGTGCCGGTGGTGGCCAGGGTGAGCCACAGAGGATAGAGACGACTTTCATGCTGGGAGGCGAGGAACGTCCTTAGTTCCTTGAGGTTCCAGACTTTCATTTCATGTTCACATCCGCAGATGGCTCGGGGAGGGTCGGCAGCGTCGGCCGGGCTCTTTATGATCTTGTTCCAGCGAACCGCGTCTTTCAGAGCCCGGTGCAGGGTGGCATGGACCCGGCGCACGGTAGCTGGCGAGATACCGCCTTTGCCTTCCCCTCGCCCCTCGCTAAGCAGTCGGGAGTAGAAGGCGTTGATGTGGGAGGGGCTTAAGTGCTGAAGAGGCACGGTGCCCAAGGCCGGGATGATGTGGCACTGCACGTGGCCTTGGTAGGAGAGGTAGGTGGTGGGACGGATAGTGGAGCGGATGGCTGGGAGCCATTCACCGGTGAGGAACTCGCTCAGGAGCATCCGCGAGGGCTCGATGTAGGTACCGGTGGAGATGGAGGTAAGGACCTTGGTGAGCGCTTCCGCGGCTTCCCGCTTGCTCGCGAACCCGGCCTTCATCTCCTGCCGGCGTTTGACGGTCTCCTGCAGGGGCCCGTGGCAGAGCGGGCAGTGAGCCAGGCGCTGGCGCTTGATCCAGAAGCGCTTGTGGCAAGCCGGGCAACGTTGCAAGGGTTGCGGACCCAGTTCCGCTACGTACTCCCAGGTGGACCCCATTGCCGGCGCGCCCAGATTTCACGGGGTGATGATCTGTCACCCGGAGATGGTGTCCATGATGAACTTCACCTTCGAAAGCCTCTGCGAGCACAAAGAGGCGAGGAGGCTTGACGCCCAGGGTCACACCGGGGGATGAGAGCGTTCGCAGAAGCCCGACCCTTGGCCTTCCTTGCGGCGGAACGGACAGGATCGTGCCGAGGAGGTGGTCCCATAATCTGCGTCTTAGCAGCTCGATTCGGGCCCATGCTGCCCATCCTTCTGTGAACTCGTCGCCAAAAGGGATCAGGCACTTCGTGTTTGCGTCCCTCACAAGCTGTATTCATCCCTGGGGTGAAGGGACTAGTTGACCTCCGCGGGTCGCATGTGTCACAATTGATTCACCCTAGGGGTGAACTGCAGTTGGGCGGTCGGAGACAACCTTGCGAGTCGATTTCAGGACAAAAAAACTGGAGCGGCGGTACCAAAAGTCCGATGAGGCCATCCGAGCCTGGGGCGCCAAAGTCGGCCGGAAATACATTGAACGAATCAACATCATCAAGCAGGCAAAGAGCATCGAGGAGTTGGCGAGCTTGCCGGCCCTACACTTTCACGAGCTCAAAGGAGAGCGCGCCGGGCAGTACGGGGTCAACCTGACCGAGTACGACCGACTAATCGTTCGGGTGGAGGGGCAGGTCGTGATCATAGAGGAGGTCAGCGGCCATTATGGAGACTAGGGAGGAGATCCGTTCAGACTTGGCGATTCCGCCGGGCGAGTTTCTGGCGGAGGTGCTGGATGACCTGGGCATGAGTCAAGCGGATTTGGCCCGACGCATGGGACGGCCTGCTCAGGCGATCAACGAGATCGTGAAGGGTACGAAGGCGCTTATCCCCGAGACGGCTCTGCAGCTGGAGCAGGTCGTCGGGGTTCCCGCACACGTGTGGCTGGGACTGGAGGCCGAGTACAGGCTGGTGGGGGCCCGCCAGCAAGAGGGGCATCAGGTCAAAGACGAAACCCGGCTCCTATCCTCATTTCCCTACGCGGAAATGGTCAAGCTGGGTTGCCTACCCGCGGAGCGTAAAGCCGAAGACAAGGTCCGCCAACTGAGGCGCTTCTTCAATGTTGCTTCCCTGGAACAGCTTGGCCAGCTGCCGGCATACGCCCCTGCCTTTAGGCTAGGGGGCACCCGCGAGGCGTCTGGCTACGGCCTGGCCGCCTGGCTGCACTGCGGCCGGTTGGAGGCCACCACCGCTACCGTTGAACCGTTTGACCGGGCCAAACTGGCGGCAGCTGTTCCGGCGCTGCGCAGCCTCACCACCGCCCCCGCTTCTCAGGTTGCGGCCGAACTGCGTTCGCGCTTGGCCGAGTGCGGAGTGGTGTTCACGCTGTTTTTGCATTTCCCGAAGACGTACGGCCAGGGCGCGACCTTCTGGACCCAACCGGGGAAGAAAGCTGTGCTTCTTATGAGCAACAGGGGCCGGTACGCTGACATCTTCTGGTTTTCGTTTTTCCATGAACTTGGCCACATTTTGAAGCACGGAAACAGCGCAACGTTCGTCGAGATAACAGACGATGCTGGCGAAAAGACGCCCCAAGAGGCCGAGGCTGACCAGTTCGCTCGTGAAACCTTGATCCCGTCGGCGCCGTACCGAGCCTTCACTGGTGCTGGGCAGTTTACTCCGGAGGCCATTACCCGCTTTGCGGTATCCGTTGGGATTCAGCCGGGAATCGTGGTGGGGCGCCTACAGCACGAGCGCCAGGTGCCACATCGCACCTACCTGAATAGGCTGCGCGAGCGCTGGGACCTAGAGGGGGACAGTGCTGAACCGGCGGCCTAACCGGTAGTCGTCCCCCCGTCCCCTTTCGCCGCGCGACGCTAGGCTATGACACCTATTTGCGCCCTCGTTCTTTGGTCGGTCGAACCTGGAGACACTGCAGAGCATTGCACAGAGCGCAGACTGTATCTCACCTTACCCTGGCCGAGCCCTCTCAACCAACCTCCGTCCGCGCCTTCACTTTTTCATACCTTCGGCCACCCAGCCGCGAACGCTAAAGAACAAGGGGGGCATCGCCATTGTTCGATGGTGTCAGGTCTCTGGCGAAGTCAATCGAGGGGTCAGAGAACGGCCCAGCGGGCAAGGCCTGGCAGCACCACCCAAGGGTGATCTCACTCAGGCGGCGCGTGTAACGACGCTCCAGATGATCGGTGAAAAGCAGGGCGCCCAACGGCTGCTGGAGCAAATGCTTAAGTCTGCCCTGCAAAGATGATGGGGACCGACCCTCGGCGATTGGGAGCGCCGGCGATCTCGTTCCCCATGGGCGAGCACCACGCCCTCACCGCGACGCCGGATCAGCGCAAATCGCCGGTGCCAACGCCCCAAAGGGCGGAACAGTAGTAACAGTCGGGTACTGGGCTGTCCGCCCTCTCCCGGAGGGTCTGCTTGTCGGCCCTGTAGATGAAATACGGGATCGGTCTGCGAAGGCCAGTCACGAAGACCATGAATTCCGTCACCGCAACAGAAGCGACGGCCGCACTGACCCTCGGACCTGCGACGAATTCACGAATACCACCGGATAGCAGCTTGAATCGGAATAAATGTACCCCTCACGGTTCTGTCCGCCCGCTCTGCTAGCATCGGAGTGGAGCCTCAGCCACAAGCGGGGAAATGGAGACGATGTAACACAAGTGGCTTGGGAGACGCGCAACGGGATGGGCCGCTATTACACCCGCTCCTTCCGGGTGAACGGACGCGTGGTCCGCGAATACGTGGGCAGCGGCCAGGCGGCTGAAGAGGCCGCTTTGGAGGACCAGCGGGGGCGGGAGAAACGTCGGCTCCAGCGAGAGGTCCAACGCAAGGAGAGCGAGAGACTAGAGGCCATCGCCCGGGTGCTCAGCATCCTGGCCACGTTGAGCAAAGTGAGCATGAAGGAGGCGCTGGAGACAGCAGGCTATCACTGCCACAAGGGCCAGTGGCGAAAACAACGATTACGCGAGGTAGATGTCATGAGTGAAAAGCAGCAGCTCTGCAAACAACCTCCGGACCTGGAGGCCGCCCACGAGATCATGGAAGCGGCCCGCCAAGGCCGACCGGGCTCTCTCGAAGCCTTGGGCAAGCTCGTCGAAGAGTGGCCCCAGTTCGTGAACACCTATGGAGACCAGACCGACCTAGCCGAGTGGAGCCTCATCTGCCTGATCGCGGGCGAGGATAGCGTTGGACGACTAACGAGGCGATCCTGGCTAAGACAAACCCGCCGGAGGCTGGCCGAACCCGGGGACGGCGAACTTGAGCGCCTGCTAATCCACCGGCTTTCTCTCAACTTGTTGGCGGTGAGCTATGCCGAGGGCCGTCGTGCAGAGCGGTGGCGCGAGGGCGTGGGCAGCTGGGGCGAAGTTGACTCCTGGGACCGACACGTGACTAGGCTCCAGAGTGATCTATTTAAGGCCACTCGCGCTTTGAGGGAAGCGAGGCGCCTGGCCCGGCCCACCGTGCTCGCTCAGATGAACATCGCCGAAAGGCAGCAGATCAACATCACGGCGGCACATCAGCCGATTGAGGCTGCAGATTCCGATTGAACCCGGGGACTCGCACCATTGGCTCATGGTGAGAGCGAGATGAGAGGCGTTTCCCGGGGTCGGGGCGCCGGTGGACGTTCGACCCGCTCCAGTTGTTCTCGCGTCTGAGAGCGGGCCCGGAACGTCCGGCTCCAGACGAACCGGTAGCGCAGGTCTTGGACATCTCCTGAGGATTCGATGACCCTCACTGTCAAGCTGCCGGCCCGGCGGGCGCACGCGCCCATGAGCGGCACCCCGGCCTGGCGGCCGATGTCAGGCCGCCGTTGTACCCGTCCAGAAGGACCAGCCTCTCTAAGATCTACCAGATGAGGCGACTGCGGCCCTCTGTCGCACACGACCTCGAGTAGGCGGGCGCCCCTCGCGTCGCGCGCCCAGTCCCCTGGTTCTTTACTGGACCGTAGTCGTGGATGTCGCTTCACCGCCGGCGCCAGGGGTAGCCCCGTTTCCGCCGATCCCAGCCGGACCGCCGTTAAATCCCGCCAGAGTCCCCATCTGGATCCGGGTGGCGGTGACGCTACCGTCGGAATTGGCGGTCCCGGTGACGGTGACGTCTTTACCCACGGCGAGGTCGGAAGCGGTACCCGTCTGGGATACGTTGATGGTGGTAGACCCCGAGTAGAGCACAATCTTCGTGCTGCCGTCGGCCAGCTTCACCGTGATGCTGTTGCTATCCTCGGCGATGATGCTCCCCGAGACGAAGCCTCCGCCGCCGTTACCGCCGGTGACACCCGTGCCGCCGGGGCCTCCACGGGCGCCTCCGAACAAGCCGCCCAGCCCGCCACCATTCTGGAACAGCTGCTGTTGTTCTTGGGGGGTGAGATTCGACAGAACCGTCAGGGCTTCTTGAGGCGAGGGCGTACCCCCGCCCATGGTCCTGCCGCCGAAGAAGCCGCCGACGCCAACGGCGATGATGATGATAATCACGACCGCGAGTAACCAGCGTTTCATGTGTTATTCCTCCCTATTCATATCGGAGCGCTTCTATGGGGTTGAGCCCGGCCGCGCGCCGGGCGGGATAGTAACCGAACACGATGCCGATGAGCGCAGAAACCCCGAAGGCCAGCACAATGGAGAATACGGTCACCTGTGACTGGTAGCCGCCAAATCTGGCCAGAGCGAGGGCGACCAACCAGCCGAGAATGATCCCGATGATCCCGCTCGAGAAGGTGAGCAGGACCGCCTCCACCAGAAACTGCACGCTCACGTCCCGCCTCTTGGCCCCGATGGCCTTGCGCAGGCCGATCTCCCGGGTACGCTCGGTAACCGTGGTCAGCATCATGTTCATGATCCCGATGCCGCCCACGATGAGCGATATGCCCGCCACCGCAGCTAGGAGCAGGGTCAGCGTCCTGGTCGTCGAGGATAAGGCCGACGCCAGGTCAGCCTGGTTGATCACCGAGAAATCGGCGGTTGCTGAGTCGGCGATTTTGTGCCGCGAAAGGAGCAGGTCGGTGATGTCGGTCTGCACTTGGGTCATGGCCCCTTGCGTCGCCGCCTCCACCCCGATGCTGGACAGATAGGTAGTCTGCCCGGCCAGGAATCTCTGGGCGGCCTTGAGCGGGACGTAGATGGCGTCGTCCGGGCTGTTGAAGCCGGTTCCGCCCTTGCTCGCGGTCACCCCGATCACGGTGAACCGGGCGCTCTTAATCCGGATGGTCTGCCCAATGGGATCGGTTCCCCCAGTGGCCGGGTCTCCGAAGAGATCGGTGGCCACGGTCGAGCCCAGCACCACGACCCGGGAGGCATTCTGGTTCTCGACGTCCGAGATGAACGTACCCTCCGAGATCGTCACCTTGTGCACCTCCGGGTAGGAGGACACCGTCCCGATCACCTGCGTGTTCGTATTCCCTGATGGGGCCACCACCTGGTAGCGTCCGTCCACCTCCGGAGCGATGGCCGCTATCTGGCCGACATCGGTGGCGATTGCAGTCGCATCGTCGACGGTCAGGGTGCGGGCGCTACCCCGCCCGGCACTGACCGGCCCGGCCGTCCTGCTGAAGCCGGGAGCAACGGTCAGCAGATTGGCACCGGTCGACTCGATGCTCGAGGTGATGGAGTTGGTGCTGCCCTGGCCTATGGCGAGAAGGGCGATGACCGAGGCAATGCCGATGACGATGCCAAGGACGGTGAGTCCGGACCGGGCCTTGTTGGCGGAGATCGCCCGGAGTGATTCGGTGAAGATATCGCCGACTCTCACGTCGGCACCTCGGACTGCGGCTCCATGGCCAGCACCGGTCCCTCTGCGGCCATCGGGGGTTTCGCCTCGGTCTGGCCGGGTGTATGTCGGCCTGCAAATGCATGCCGGCGGCCGTTCATCCTGTCGCTCACGATGCGGCCGTCCTGCAAGCGGATGGTCCTCTGGGCGTGGTCCGCGACCACCGACTCGTGCGTGATTAGGACGATGGTGTGCCCCTCTGCGTGAAGCCGCTCGAAAGCCTCGAGGATAATCTCCCCGGTCTTGGTGTCCAGGTTTCCTGTGGGCTCGTCCGCCAGAATAAGAGCTGGGTCGTTGATCAAGGCCCGAGCAATAGCCACCCGCTGTATCTCGCCCCCGGACAGCTGATTGGAGAGGTGCGACCAAAGAGACTCCTCGAGCCCCGCCATGTGAAGGGCCCGCTCGGCCCGAGATTGACGCTCTCGGGGCGGGATCCCTGCATAGACCAGCGGAAGGACGGCGTTACGGACCACCGTTGCCCTCGGAAGCAAATTGAATGACTGGAAGACGAAACCGATGCGGGTCCGCCGGACGTCCGCGAGCTCATCGTCGGACAGCTCGGACACGTTCTGGCCCTCGAACCAGTATTCTCCGCTTGTCGGGGTGTCGAGCGCGCCCAGAATGTGCATGAGCGTGGACTTCCCCGAACCGGAAGGGCCCATGATGGCTACGTATTCGCCTGACGCGATATCCAGGCTCACTCCCGCCAGCGCGAGCGTCTCTGCCGTGCCGGAGGCGTACGCCTTGAACAGGTTCTCGCACCGGATCATCGGCGAACCGGAGGCCGTCCGGCGATCACCCGCCGCCACGCCGGCCTCTATCGCCGTACTGTCAGCCACCTGCGCCCACCTCCTAGAATCCGGGGATCGCGCCGCCGCCTGGGACGACGAAGCCGCCACCAGGCCCACCACCAGGCCCGCCCCCTCTTATAGTGGTGGTCGTGCTGGCGTTCGGGTTGATGGTCTGGGTGATCACCTCTTGCCCCTCGGAGAGGCCGCTCGTGATCTCCGTGTAGCTGTCAGTGGAGATACCTACCTCGACCGTCTGGTCGACCGGCGCGCCGTTCTTTGAGATCTGCACGTAGCTGCCGCTCGTCGAGGTCTTGACCGCCGCGTTAGGTACCGCCAGCACGTCCGCCCGGACCTCGGTGATGATGCTGGCCGTAACCGTCATGCCGCCTTTGACGCTGGGGTCGGTGGTGTCCGGCACCAGCTTCACGTTGTAGCTGACCACTCCCTGGTTAACCGTCCCGGAGGTGTCGATGCTCGTGACCTTGCCCGTGAGCGTCAGGTTGGGGAGCGCGTCGAAAGTGAGCGTAGCCTTTTGCCCTACCTTGACGGAAACCACGTCCAGTTCGGCCAAGGACACCGTGACCTCGAAGGCGCTGATGTCGGTGATGACGACCGGGGCGCTGCTCGAGGTCGAAGAGCCTCCCTGACTGGATCCCGCGCTGCCCAGACTGTCACCGTCCTGCACGTTCACCTGGGTAACCACTCCGTCCATGGACGCGACCACCTGACGCTTGGCCGCCGTGTCCTTGGCCTGTTGAAGCTGGAAGGTCGCCGAATCGACCTGAGCCTGAGCGGTCGTCACCGAAAGTTCGGCGCTCGTGACCTGTTCCTGAGCCACTTCGATGTCGAGGGCCGTGATAGTGCTCACGGTCGTCTGGCCGCCGGTCTGCGCCGGCTGGGCCGCGGCGGCGGTGAGCACCGCACCCCGGCTTTGGGCGCTAAAGGGATCGACGCTTGTGGTCGTGGTTGGGGGTGGAAAAGTAGTGGTGGTGGTCGTGACCGGCGAGGTCGTAGTCGTCTCTGGCGCGGTCGAGGACGTCACTGAGGTGGGAGGATGCACAGAGGTGGTGGTGGTCGGAAGCGAAGTGGTGATGACCGGAAGCGAAGTGGTGGTCGTGGAGGTCGCCTGGTCGGCTTTTTGCTTCTTAAGGTTCTGCAGGCTTTGCTCGGCTTGAAGCACGGAGAGCTGCGCCCGCTCCACCCCGGCTACCGCGTTGCCGTAGGAGTTCTGGGCATTGATCACATCAAGGTCCAGTTGGTCGTTCAGCACAGTGAACAGAAGCTGACCCTGCTTGACGGTGTCGCCCACTTTCACCGCAAGACCGCTCACGGTCCCGCTGATGCCGGGGGTGACCGAGGCGGTGCTGCTGAGGGAGATGTTGCCCACTCCGGAGACCGAGGAAGTGAGGGTCATCTTCTGAACAGCCTCGGTCCTATACGTGATCTCGGCGCTGCCGCTGCTACGTAGGGCCCGCCAGGCGAAGAAGCCGGCGATGATGAGGACCACGATAAACCCGACGACAACGTACTTCCTGACCCGTCGCTTCCTGGAACCGCTCATACCCGCCCTCTCCCGTCCACCTGCATATCACCCAGCCGGCCGTGCGAAGCCCCCCTGTTGCTTCACCTTCTGGAACTTAACAGGGCGGGCATAAGATCGACGTAAGACGAGGGTCAGGCCCTGACGCTATGGACGCACGGGCCCGGAAATCCTCTCCCACTGCACCAGGAATACCCAGGCACGAAATGCGAGACAGTTCGGAACTCCCTCTAGCCAACATAGGGCGGTATTCGGCTGGTGCGGGGGCGGTCCTCACGAACCATACGCGCATCTTTGCAGATAGATAAATCAGGTCAACTGGGACGCGGTCCTGTGAGATTGTTCGGTAGTGTGCAGGGTCAAGTCTAGAGAGGCCGGATTCAACCAACAGGGTCTCCATTGAACAGCGAAGATACTGGTGAGCGTGCCGGCGTCTGACCTGCCATCTAACTGACCGCCAGTGCTGTGTCTTGCCCAGGACTCGTCGACGTCGGCTTGCTCAAGCCGGTCGTCCTTGCCTATCACGTTCCTCCCTATGAAAGGCAATCCCAAGGCCTTAGTATGGGGGGGCGGCAACGAAGTACTGAGGGTTTGCGTAGCCGAAGAGGGGCCGGAGATGTGATCCAGCAAGCGCGCATGACCCAGCCGGGCTTTCTCGGGCAAGCTCGTGGGGGTGCTCAGATGCGCGCAAGGTCAAGGCCAAGGGGTCGCTGGTTCCTTCTTGCTCGGCAGCCTGCTCAATCCTTCTTTAGGTGTGACCCTTTTCCGTTCATATCAGCTGTGCGGATTCTAGAGGAGGGGTGGGGATCAACAATCTACATGATCAGAAATATGGAGGCTTTTTATGTCACCCGAAGGGCACGTTGTCGTTTTGATGTTCCATCTGGTTGCCATGTTATTCATGGCAGCTCCACTCTATGCGCTCCTTGCCGTTGGTGAGCGGGGCCGTTTTACTGTCCCGCCAAACTACAATACCGACCGTTATCTGGAGAACATCCTCAAGAATCAGCCTCGCCGCTGCTATGCCTATCTAGCCGTCATCCTGGTGACTGGCATTCTTCTGACCTGGGATAAAGGTTGGATATGGGCAGACTGGGCGCTTATCGTAAAACTGGTAGCCTTTGTGGCGCTGGCGAGCCTCCTTAGCTATGTCCACTTCACCATTCAGCCTCATATCGAGAGTATCGTGGCCGGGTGGAAGCCCGGTGAAGAACTGCCCCCTGAGAAAAAACCGGCCTTTCTTGGTTGGCGTGGCCGGCGAAAGCGCCTGGCGGGCATCTGCCTCTTCCTGGTGCTGACCTCCCTCATCATGGGGGTAAGAGTCACCTGGAGTTATGCTCCGTGGTTGGCGGCTGTCTTCATGGTGGCTGCGGCACTCTTTGCTTGGCGCGTCTATCGCAAGCCAGTGGCATTTGGCTGGTTCTGAACTTGAAGAGGCCATAGGATGCCAAGCGAGGAGCCAATAGAGAGGGCAAAGAAGACACATGAATTATGAAAGGGACTTGAATCGCCGGCTTTGCTGGAGGCTCCAACTCTTGAGAGGATCGAGTCATGAACACATATGTGGTCGTCAGCAAGAGAGCGATGACCACCCCGCCGCCGAGGCTAGTGGGCGAACCCAGAAAGCCCACTGATAGGGCACCCCGAAGACCACGACTGCGAAGGCGAGAACGTTCACTCCGTCGAGGTATTACCTCAATGGTGTGAACATCCCGCGCGTGTGCCGTTCGGCGGCCCTGCCGCCCCGCCTAGCTCTTGGCGGCCACCACGGCCGGATGGTAGGGGAGTAGGCTGCCCGGTTCATGGGCCCCCCACCGCCGATGGGGAGCATCGCTATGCAAGGATCGTGGCGGTCACACTCAAGCAACCGAATCTCCACTGAGCCCGGCGCGGTTCAGACGGCATTGCTGATGAGTAACGCGTCCGTTGCGGTCAGGGGGACTTGGGACTAGCATGGTAGAGAGCAGCCTGCTAGCAGCCAGGTCGATCCGGTCGCAACGTTGGGGAATCGTTGATCGAGAAATAGGGCCTCGTGAAGGACTTCGGCCGACATCCGCCATCACCGATTCTTCTTGTGCTCCTACCCCTGCTCGCGTTGGCCATAGGAGCAGTAGGCATCGCGGGCTGCGCGGCGCCCGACAAGGGCACCACCGTCTTCAGCGCCACCACCGTAGGTACTACCTCGGGCACGACCGTCTCGGGGGCGACGACAACTTCAGAAACCATTCCAGAGAGCACCACCGAGCTAGCAGGCGGCGCGCTCTTCCCGATAGAGGTGTTCCAGACGCGGCATGACACCGGCCAACCAATTAAGCCAGGCTACCCCAATTCGCAGTTTGGCTACATCGACGCCCGCGGCAAGATGATCATCGAGCCGCAGTTCGCCAAAGCCTGGCCCTTCTTCGAAGGCCTCGCAGGGGTGGCAGTGGTGGGCAAGCTGGGCTACATCGACACGACCGGCGCTCTTGCCATCGAGCCGCAGTTCTCCTCAGGCGGCCCGTTCTCCGAGGGCCTCGCCCCGGTGAGCCTGGAAGGAGGCGTCGGTCACCAAGTCGGCTACATCGATACCGCCGGCACGATGGTGATCGAGCCGCAGTTCGCCGAGGTGTCGGGCTTCTCCGAGGGCCTGGCGTGGGTGCGGGGGAAAAAGGAGGGCCCGTGCGGCTACATCGACCAGACGGGGACGATGGTCATCGAGCCGCGGTTCAAGATCGCGGAATCCTTCTCCGAGGGCCTCGCCCTAGTGGTCGTGGAAGAAGACGGCGTCTACCTCGACGGGTACGTCGACGCCACCGGCGCGTTCGTCATCGAACCACAGTTCGTCGCGGGCACGCAGCCGTTCTCTGAGGGGCTTGCCGCCGTCCGAACCGCCGATGACCTGTGGGGCTACATCGACCGGACGGGCGCGTTCGCGATCGGGCCGCTGTCCGGTTGGGGCCATTCCTTCTCGGAAGACTTGGCCGCAGCATACTCCACGGAGAGCAACGCCTACGGCTACATCGACAAGACCGGCAAGTGGGTGATCCAGCCGCAGTTCGAAGACGCCGGCGCCTTCTCCGAAGGCCTGGCGTCGGTGCGACGGGAAAGGGGCGAGGGCTACGGGTACATCGACCAGACCGGCACCATGGTCATCGATCCGCAGTTCGAAACCGCGGAGCCCTTTGCCACCGGCCTCGCCTTTGTATCTGGCGATGATTGGGGGGAACACGGATACATCGACAAGACCGGCGCGAAGGTGTGGTGGCAGAAACCGGGCGTCATAGAGATACAGTTGCCGTAACAAGTGCCGCAAAAGTCCCGCCGGTGCGCGGCCAGTTCTCGCGGATTCCTCGACCGCGCGTTGCTTGGTATCACTACCACTCCTTCCCCGCCCCGGGGCCGGTGACGCTCGCGCATCAGCCGCTCGTAGCCCCCTTCTGTCATGGCGCTTCCCTCCACCCGGTGTCACGCCACACTGCCGTCCAGCAGGTCGAGCACGGCGAGGATCCGGCCGTGGTGCCTACGCCCTGCCTGTGTGCTTGGTACACGTACGTGATCGTGCCGCTGATCGTGCGGTGCACGAAGGCGTCGGTGAAGTGGTTCGCGTCGCCCGCAAGGAGACTCGCGGCGCCCGAGACGCACGCGACGAAGCGGCCGTCGGGGCTCGAAGGTAGTCTAGGTAGCTCGAACGCTCATCCATCTGGACTCCACGTGGCTTCCCAAATGGGAACGATCACTATGGCAAGATGGTGTTCTGAGCCCTCCAACTACTGGCTGGCCCGTCCTCGGGTTCGGGGATGACCGCCCCTTCGTCAGTAGATGTACACCTTGGTCCCGTCGGGGATCATTGGATTAGATTTGTCCCTCTCCCTCAAGTCGTCCATGTCCCATTTCGGCAGACGCACGCAACCGTCACTCGCCGGATAGGTGGGCACCGAGGGATAGCCGTGGATGGCAAGGACGTTTCCCGGGTTCAGGTATAGGGCCCTGTAACGTGGCCCATCAGCGATCGGCTTCCTTTGCACGGTGTAGGGCAACGAACGGTAGACGTAACTTCTGCCCGTGGATGTGGGCAGCGTCCTCGTCACAGTACCGCTCTCCACATACAGGAACACCTGTTTCGTCTTGTTGACCTCGATCCATACGCCCGAACCACTCCGACTGGCTGTCGGTCTGGTAGCCATCATCAGTCGCACCCAGCTTTCGAACCCCACCACTCCGTCCCGGCTCATACCCTCCCATTTCTGAAAGGCAATCACGGCCTGATGCGTACGCTCGTCGAACACACCGTCGACCGGACCCGGCCGGTACGTTAGATCGCTGAGTCGCTGCTCCAACCACATTACTTCGGGGCCCCGGCTACCGACGCTTGCGTCCGGATAGGCAGGGTCAATCGATACCGGGGTAGGTGGTTCTGTCAAAGGCAAGGGCGTCTTGAAGAGGGCTGCATAAAGCATTCCGACGCTCTGAGCGCGCGTCAGCTCGACGAGCGGGTAGAAGCGGCCGTCGGACTGGCCCGATACGACCTGCAGACGGTAAGCATTGGCGACCGCGGGTTGGTGCACATCCGCGATGAGCATCCGGTCGGGGAACCCCTGGAGCCATGGCTCCACCTGCGAGGGAGTGAGCGTTAGGTCAAGCCCTTCAACCGGTTGGATGCTCAGTCTATAGGCCAGTGCCCGGACCACGAAGCTTACCGCCTGCTGCCGCGACACCCTTGCGTAGGGATCGAACTCGGTCGGCGAAACCCCCTCCGTGAGGCCAGCCTCAAAGAGTGCCGCGACCGCCGGCTCGAACCAAGCGCCGGAAGCAAAGTCCGTGAAGGGATGAGACACCCCGGGTGGAAGGTCAAGAGAGCGGCTGACCAGGACGGCGTACTCTGCGCGGGTGATTGAATCATAGGGACGGAAGCTTCCGTTGGCCCTTCCCTGCACTATCCCTTCGTCGGAAAGAACCTGCACCGCTTCCGCAAACCACTCGTCCTCGCCCACATCTGGAAAAGAGACGGCGCGGGCAGACGCGGGGACAGCTAGTAAGAGGATAAGGGCAAGAAGACTAAGAGCTGCCGCGGCCGCCGGCCCCCCGATGATCCCTCTCCTCCTTGGTCGCACCCTACCGCCCTCCTTATTCGATGCATACGGGCGCTGACATCAACGCCGGACGCAGCCACTCCAATGCGGGCTGAAGTTGAACAAGCTCTTGATGTTGAAGAACGTTTCGCTACCGAATACCCGGCTTCGCAGGATGGCATGCATGTGATGTGAATGGGGAGCATGTGTTCGAACGAGCGACTCGGCAATGGCTGCCCAATATTTCCCCGCCTAAATGGGCAATCCCGAGACGACCTAAGCGAATCAGCCCCCCGCACTCGCCGACGAACCGCCTAGATGGCTGTATGACATCGAGGAGACCACTAAGGGAATGCGGCGGGTAGTACCGAAGCCCAAAGCCATCGGCCTCAAGTGGCGGTAGCTTCCCACTAGGGAACGAACACAATGACCAAGTGGTGAGCCCCCGTCCGCCGAGCTTCGCAGCTACCGATGGGGGCTTGCGCCTCGGGAAATGGGGTTAGGTCACAGCGTAGTGGGCAGTGCTACCCATGACTGGCCGATTCTGCCACAATCCGGCAGAGCCCGGAGACGGAGTGGTCAGGAATGCGGCAGAAATGACTTCGGTCTTCCCCACACAGCACCTGTCTGCCAAGCATTTCTATAGGGTGCCCACAGCGCCTCACTGCGAGCCCCATGTTTTCGTACCGCTGGGCCCCGACGTGTAGGTCTTCATTTCGTATCCGTGCGACTTGGCCCAGTCGTTCGCGGCCTT
>Ga0214473_10001591_pt1 | contig 29591 bp, 25 predicted proteins | sample RVTome_7_FD_203509 | JGI IMG/M metagenome (GOLD analysis project Ga0214473, IMG submission 203509) | Soil microbial communities from uranium-contaminated site in the Upper Colorado River Basin, Wyoming, United States - RVT98D197 | ecosystem: Environmental > Terrestrial > Soil > Contaminated >...
GGCTGGCTGGCCGCGCTCCCCGAGGGGGGCGCGCTGAGCACCCAGGAGATGGGTATCGCGGCTTCGGTCCTGGAGGAGCTGGAGTCCCGGCTGGGCTTCCTGGAGGACGTGGGGCTGGGCTATCTGACGCTGGAGCGCCAGACGCGCACGCTCTCCGGCGGGGAGGCGCAGCGCATTGCCCTGGCCAACTCGCTGGGCGCTTCGCTGGTAGACACCCTCTACGTCCTGGACGAGCCCACCATCGGCCTCCATCCGCAGGACACGGATCGGCTGCTCAAGCTACTCGAGAAGCTGCGCGACGCCGGCAACACCGTAGTGGTCGTGGAGCACGATCCGGCCGCCATTCTGCGTGCGGACCACGTGGTGGAACTCGGGCCGGGAAGCGGCGAGAAGGGTGGGACGATCGTCTTCGAAGGCCCGCCCGCCGCGCTGCGGGACGCGGACACGGCCACCGGCGACTATCTGAGCGGCCGCACGCCGCCTACACCCGCACCCCGGGAGCGGGCCTTCACGCGCTGGCTCGTGCTGAAGGGGGCGCGGCTGCACAACCTGCGCGGCGTGGACGTGCGCATCCCGCACGGCGCGCTCACGGTGGTGACCGGGCCGAGCGGCTCGGGCAAGAGCACGCTGGTGCATGACGTCCTCTACCGCACGCTGGAGAAGGTGCTCGGCGAAGGGGAGACCACCGCCAAGCTGCACCTGGGGGAGAGCGTGGGCGCCTGCGACGCCCTGGAGGGCACGAGCGGCCTGGACGCCGTGGTGCTCGTGGACCAGAGCCCCATCGGGCGCACGCACCGCTCCAATCCCGTGACCTACGCCAAGGCCTTCGATCCGGTGCGCCAGATCTTCGCGGCCGAAGGCCTCTCCCGGGAGCGCGGCTACAAGCCGGGCCACTTCTCCTTCAACGTGAAGGGCGGCCGCTGCGAGGCGTGTAAGGGGGAGGGCGTGGTGGCCATCGAGATGGTCTTCCTGGCCGACGTGCACGTGCCCTGCGAGGCGTGCGGCGGCGCCCGCTTCACGCGCGAGGTCCTGGACGTCAAGCATCGCGGCATGAACATCCGGGACGTGCTCGACCTCACGGTGGACGAGGCCATCCGCTTCTTCATCAAGGAAGACCGCCTGGGGCAGATGCTCTGGCAGCTCCAGCAGGTGGGGCTCGGTTACCTGCGCCTGGGCCAGCCGGCGCCCACGCTCTCGGGCGGTGAGGCGCAGCGCCTCAAGATCGCGCGCGAACTCATCCACGCGGGCAGGAAGCGCGGGCGGCGCGTCTACATCCTGGACGAGCCCACTACCGGGCTGTCGGGCACCGAGGTGCGCAAGCTGGTGGCGGTGCTGCGGCGGCTGGTCGAGGCCGGCCACACCGTGATCGTGATCGAGCACAACCTGGATGCCATCCTGGCCGCCGACTGGATCATCGATCTGGGTCCCGAGGCCGGGGACCGGGGCGGCCGGGTGGTGGGCATGGGGAAGCGGGCGGACATCCTGGCCGCTCCCGAGAGCCGCACCGCGCCCTTCCTGCGCGAGGCGCTCGCCGAGGCGGCGGAGCGGCGGGAGGCGCTCGCCGGCCACACCACCGAAGTCATTTAGTCGGGATCAGCGCGACTGCGACCAGGGCGGTCAGGGTCCGCATGAGCGGAGAATGACGCCCGGTGGTGGCGGCTGGACAAAGCTGGTGGGAGCGGCACGGATCGACCTGTCGGCACGCTCTGGAAATGGGCATCCGCCCCGTGCTTGGAATGCATATGTTTACAACGGCCGAAACGGGCTAATGTGTTGTCTTGCAGCCGTTCCGAGAAGGCGCCTCCTCACTCAAAGCACAAAAACGCCCGCTATAATACAGTATACAGTATTATGGCTCAACCACGCGGTTTCCTCGGCAATTCTCCGAGCGTTCTCAGCTGGTGTGCCTGGCTGCCGCGAGAACCCGCCCTTCGTCTGACCACTGAAGTGGCCGCGGAGCCTGCAGACGTCAGCGGAAGCTAAGCCCTGCAGCCGCCGGTTAGCCTCACAGCCCCCGCGCCAGCATCACCAGCCCCAGCACCATGAGCAGCCCCGCCACCGCGCGCCGGAAGAGCGGCTCCGGCAGGCGCCGGAGCACCCGCTCGCCGGCCAGCGTGCCCACGACCACGCCGGCCGTGAGCAGCGCGATGGTGCCGGCCATGTCCAGCAGGGCCGCGCGTTCCGTGGCGAAGTAGACCGGCATGCGCCCCAGGTCCACCAGCAGGGCGGTGGCCGTGGCCGTGGCCACGAAGGCGTGGCGCTCCAGGGAGAAGGTGAGCAGCGCGGCCGTACGGATGCCGCCCTGGTTGCCCACCATGCCGCCGAAGACGCCCGATGCCGCGCCCGCCAGCCAGGCCCCTGTGGCGCCCAGCCGCACGCGCCGGTTGAGCCCACTCCACTCGGAGACGCCGGCCAGCAGGAGGAGCAGCCCGAAGACCACCGCCAGCAGGGCGCTGCCCGCCACGCTGAAGACGAAGGCGCCCGCCAGCCCGCCTGCCGCGCTGGCCAGCCCGAAGCCCTTCAGCACCTCCCTGTCCACGTGCCGGCGCAGCCGCCAGAGCCGGAGCGCCGTACCCACCAGGTGAGGTACGGACACGGCGGCCACCGCCAGCTTGGTCCCCACGCTGGGCGCCAGCGCCGGGGTCAGGATGGAGCCGATGCCGAAGCCGGCCACGGAAGCCACGGCGCCGCCCAGTACCGCAGCCAGCGTGAGCAGAAACTCTGTCATGGGCTCATCCTGCGGGACGTCTCGCCGTACCGCAACGGGCCACCCGCGAACTTCCGGCCCGCCGACGGAGTAGAGAAAGGGGAGCCGCCGGCCCTGTACGCGGTGGCACAGAGCAGCCGAGGCACCCATGAGAACGAGACAGCTGAGCATGCTCCTGGCGCTGGCCGTGGCCCTGGCGGGGTGCGGCGACCTGGGACTGGGTCTGGACGGCCGGGACGTGGAGGGCACCTATGCCCTGGACGGTGAGGTGTACGGGGAGCCCGCCCACTCCGTGGCGGGGTTCCTGCGCATCGACGAGCGGCGGCGCGGTGACCTGGACGCCTACCTGGACTGGAACTACCGCGAGGGCGCCTACACCGTGGTGGAGATCGAGACCGAGGTTCCCGCCCGGGTGGCGAGCAACGGGTACGACCGCGTCACCTTCGACTTCGAAGGTCAGCTCTGGACGGGCTCCCGGTACGTTTCCTTCCTCCTGGAGCACGAGGGGCGGGTGGACCGGCGCGTCATTCGCGGCACCTGGCGCTTCCGCACCGGGCACGGCATCGACGAGCGCGGCGAGTTCGTGGCCCGCCGCTGAGGTCTGTGGCGCGGGACTCCGCACGGCTATCGTTGTCCGATCCACCATCCCCGAACAGGATCGGCCCGTGCCCCGCGTCTCCATCCTCCTCCCCGTGCGTGACGCGGCCGCGACCCTGGAAGCGGCCATGGCCTCACTCGCGGCGCAGACGTATGCCGACTTCGAGATCGTGGCGGTGGACGACGGCTCCGCGGACGGCTCTCGCGCCCTGCTCGGGGCGTGGGCGGACAGGGACGGCCGCGTGCGCGTGCTCGAATCCGGCGGCGCCGGGCTCGTGCCCGCGCTGCGCGCGGCGGCCGCGGCGGCCGGCGGGGAGTTCCTGGCGCGCATGGACGCCGATGACGTGGCCGCCCCCACCCGCCTGGAGCGCCAGCTGGCGCTGCTGGAATCCCGGCCGGCGGTGGCCGCGTGCGGCACGGGCGTCCGGTACTTTCCCCCCGCGCATGTGCGCGGCGGCGCCCGCCGCTACGCCCGCTGGCTGAACGCGCTGCACGAGCCCGCCGAACTGGTGCGGGACATCTTCGTGGAGTGCCCGATCGCGCATCCCACCCTCCTGGTGCGGCGCGCCGCCTTCGCCGCGGTGGGCGGCTACCGCGACCCCGGCTGGCCGGAGGACTACGACCTGGTGCTGCGGCTGTGGGCGGCCGGCCACGGCCTGGCCAACGTCCCCGCCGTGCTGCACGACTGGCGGGAGAGGCCCGGCCGCCTGTCCCGCACCGACCCGCGCTACGCCCTGGACGCCTTCCGGCGCTGCAAGGTGCACTGGCTGCGGCGTACGCTGCTCGTGGGCGCGCGGCCGGCCGTGGTGTGGGGCGCGGGGCCGGTGGGCAAGCGCCTGGCGCTGGCGTTGCGGGAGGCCGGCGCGCGGGTGGCCGGCTTCGTGGAGCTGGACCCGCGCAAGATCGGCCAGGAGATCCACGGCGCGCCGGTGGTGGCCATGGCCGAGCTGCCCCGCCTGCTGGCGCGCCTGCCGGAGGCGCTGGTGCTGGGCGCGGTGGGCTCGCCGGCGGGGCGGGCGGCGGTGCGCGTCGAGGCGGCGCGCCTGGGCCTGGTGGAGGGGCGGGATTTTGTGGCGGCCGCCTGAGGCGGCGGCGCGGGGTGTCGCCGGGGCGCGTCCCACCGTACATTGGTCCTTCGTTTCGTCCTTCCCCGCAGCGTAGCGCCAGAACGCCCCCGTCGGCGTTCTTTCACTTGCGCGCGCGCGCGAGCGCGCGCAGGCACCTGATGCGCGCCGCGGGGTAGGAGAAACGGTTGGCACGCTGGCGAGCAGACGTCGCTTACCCCGCAGCACGGATAGGACGCCCCGATGGCGAGTACGCCCCCCGAACCGTTCGAGTCCATGGTCCTCCCCCGCCTCATCGAGGTTGAGTTGCGGGAGTCCTTCCTGGACTACTCCATGAGCTTCATCGTGCAGCGCGCGCTGCCCGACGTGAAGGACGGGCTGAAGCCGGTGCACCGGCGCATCCTGTACTCCATGAACGAGACGGGGCTGGGCGCTGGCCGGCCGTACCGGAAGAGCGCCACCGTGGTGGGTGACGTGCTCGGCAAGTACCACCCGCACGGTGACATGTCCGTCTACGACGCCATGGTGCGCATGGTGCAGGACTTCTCGCTGCGCTATCCGCTGGTGGACGGGCAGGGCAACTTCGGCTCCATCGACGGGGACAACGCCGCGGCCTACCGCTACACGGAAGCCCGCCTGGAGCGCCTGGCGGCGGAGCTCCTGCAGGACATCGACAAGGAGACGGTCGAGTTCTCCCCGAACTTCGACGACCGGCTCCTCGAGCCGCGCGTGCTGCCCGCCAAGTTCCCCAACCTGCTGGTGAACGGCAGCAGCGGCATCGCGGTGGGCATGGCCACCAACATCCCGCCGCACAACCTGCGCGAGGTGGTGGCCGCCTGCATCCACCAGATCGACCATCCCGAGGCCTCCGTGGAGGACCTCATGCAGTTCGTGAGGGGGCCGGACTTCCCCACGGGCGGGATGATCTGCGGGACCGAGGGCATCCGGAGCGCCTACGAGACCGGGCGCGGCCGCGTCATCATGCGCGCCACGGCCGAGATGCAGGAGCCCGACACCGGCAAGCCGCGCATCATCATCACCGAGATCCCCTTCATGGTGAACAAGTCCCGCATGATCGAGCAGATAGCCCAGCTCGTGCGGGACAAGAAGGTGCCGGAGATCACCGACCTCAGGGACGAGAGCTCGGACCGCGAGGGGCTGCGCGTGGTCATCGAGCTGAAGCGGGACGCCATCCCCGCCATCGTGCTGAACAAGCTCTACAAGCACACGCAGCTGCAGAGCACCTTCGGCATCATCATGCTGGCGCTGGTGGACGGGCAGCCGCGCATCATGCCGCTGAAGGAGATCATCGGCCACTTCCTGGAGCACCGGCAGGTGGTGCTGGTGCGCCGCTCCGAGTTCGACCTGCGTAAGGCGCGGGATCGGGAGCACGTCCTGGAGGGGCTCAAGATTGCCGTCGACAACATCGACGCCGTGGTGGAGCTCATCAAGGCCAGCCCGGACACGGAGACGGCCAATGGCCGGCTGCGGGAGGCCTTCGGACTCTCCGAGATCCAGGCCAAGGCCGTCCTGGACATGCGCCTCGGCCGCCTCACGGGCCTGGCCATCGACGAACTGGAGGAGGAGCTGGGCACGGTGCGCGCCACCATCGCCGACCTGGAGGACATCCTGGCCCGGCCCGAGCGGCGCAACGAGATCATCAAGGATGAGCTCCGCGAGATCACGGAGAAGTACGGGGACGACCGGCGCACCACGCTCACGGCCAGCGCCTCCCTCTCCATCGAGGACCTCATTGCCGACGAGGAGGTGGTCATCACCGTCTCCCACGGCGGCTATGTGAAACGCCTGGCGCTGGACACCTACCGCGCGCAGCGGCGCGGCGGTCGGGGCCTCAGCGGCATGGCCACCAAGGAGGAGGACTGGGTCGAGCACCTCTACACGGCGCAGACCCACGACTACCTGATGGTGTTCACGGCCCGGGGACACTGCTACTGGTTGAAGGTGCACGAGATCCCGGTGGCCAGCCGCGCCTCGCGCGGCAAGCCGGTGGTGAACCTGCTGGCGCTGGATGCGGACGAGCGCATTGCCGCCATCGTGCCGGTGCGGGAGTTTGCCGAGGACAGGTACCTGCTCTTCGCCACACGGCGGGGCACCGTCAAGAAGACCGCGCTCTCGGCGTATCAGCACGTGCGCGTGGTGGGCGTGAACGCCATCAACGTGGATGAGGGGGACGAGCTCATCGACGTGCAGGTGACGGGCGGCGACGATCAGATCATCCTGGCCACGCGCGACGGCATGGCCATCCGCTTCCACGAGTCGGACGTGCGGGAGACCGGCCGTGTATCGCGCGGCGTGCGCGGCATCCGCCTGCGCAAGAACGACCTGGTCATCGGCATGGTGGTGATCACGGCGGAGCTCTACGAGCACGCCACGCTGCTCGTGGTCACCGAGAACGGCAGGGGCAAGCGCTCGCGCATCGACGACTACCGCCTGCAGGGCCGCGCGGGGCAGGGCGTCATCAACTTCCGGCTGAACGATCAGACCGGGAAGGTGGTGGCCATCAAGTGCGTGCTCCCGGAGGACGAGCTCATGCTCATCACCCGCAAGGGCGTGGTGAACCGGCAGAAGGTGAACGAGATGCGGGTCATCGGCCGGGCCACGCAGGGCGTGCGGGTCATGGCGCTGGACAGGAAGGACACGCTCATGGACGTGGCCCGCATCATCCCCGAGGATGACGTCGAAGACGAGGTGGCGGAGGATGAGGACGCCCCGGTGGAGGACGGCTTTCCCGCCGAGGCGGAGGAGCCGCTGGCGCTGGCCGGGGACGTGGAGGAGCCGGCGGAGGAGAGCACGGATGAGTGAGGCGGCGGCACTGCCGCTGGTCTCGGCGCACGCGGTGGAGGCCGCGGCCTCGGGATTGCGCGGCGTGGCGGTGGAGACGCCGCTCTTGCCGGCGCACTGGCTGAGCGAGCGGATCGGCGCGGAGGCGCGCCTGAAGTGTGAGAACCTCCAGCGCGCGGGCGCCTTCAAGATCCGGGGCGCCTACACCATGATGGCGCGCCTCAGTGACGAGGAGCGCGCGCGCGGCGTGATTGCCTACTCGTCGGGGAACCATGCCCAGGGCGTAGCGCTCGCGGCGCGCATGTTCAATATCCCCTGCACCGTGGTCATGCCCACCACGGCGCCCGAGGTGAAGCGCGCCGGCGCGGCCGCGCTGGGCGCCGACGTCGTGCAGGAGGGCACCACCTCCGTGGAGCGGCAGGCGCGCGCGGAGGTGCTGGCCGCCGAACACGGCTACGTGATCGTGCCCGCCTTCGACCATCCGGACATCATCGCCGGCCAGGGCACGGTGGGCCTCGAGATCCTGGATGACTGGGCGGACGTGGAGGCCATCCTGGTGCCCATCGGCGGCGGCGGGCTGGCGGCCGGCATCGGGCTGTGGGTCAAGAGCCGTCATCCCGAGTGTATGGTGGTGGGCGTGGAGCCCGCGCAGGCGGACGCCATGGCGCGCTCGCTGGAGGCGGGGGAGCCGGTCACCATCGAGCCGCGCGGCAGCATTGCGGACGGCCTCATGCCGGTCCGCCCCGGCGACCTCACGTTTGCCCATGCGCGCGCCTTCCTGGACGGCGTGGTGCGCGTCAGCGAGGAGGCCATCGCCGAGGCCGCGGGGGAGCTCATGCGCCGCTCCAAGCTGGTGGTTGAGTTCTCCGGCGCGGCCACCACGGCGGCGCTGCTGTCGGGCGCCTGGCAGCCGGAGGGGCGGCGCACGGTGGCGGTCCTGTCGGGCGGCAACATGGACCCCAAACGGGTCCTGGAGGTGCTCGGCGGCACGTTTTCCGCAGCTTGAGGGGCGAGCACGGGAATCCATTGCCGTAGCCTACTGGGGGTGCCCATGAACGATCGGCCTCTCGTGGCCGTCACGAGCAGCCTGGATCTGGAGGCGGGCCGCAGCAAGCGGCCCTCCGTCTTCCTCTACACCAATTACCTGAGCGCGCTGGAGCGCATGGGGCTGGCCGGCGTGCTGCTCACCCCCAGCCACTCCCCGGAGTCCGTGGACGCTCTGCTGGCCCGCTGCAGCGGCCTGGTGCTGAGCGGCGGTGAGGACGTGGCGCCCGTCCGTTACGGCGAGAAGCCGCATCCCAACCTGGAGGAGGTCCTGCCCGAGCGGGACGAGATGGAGTGCCGGGCCATCCAGACGGCGTTCGCGCTGGAGCTGCCCGTGCTGGCCATCTGCCGCGGTATCCAGATTCTCAACGTCTACCTGGGCGGTACGCTCTACCAGGACCTGTACGACCAGTACGAGACGCCGCTGGACCACTCGCAGACCCAGCCGTGGGAGACACGCACGCACGTGGTCCATGTGGAGCCCGCCTCCCGGCTGTGCAAGCTGGTGGATTGTGAGGATCTGACCATCAACTCCTTCCACCACCAGGCCATCAAGGACCTGGCGCCGGGGCTACGCGTGGTGGCGCGTGCCGAGGACGGCATCATCGAGGGCGTGGAGTCCACCGAGCACGACTGGGTGGTGGGGGTGCAGTGGCACCCCGAGCGCCACGAGGCGCGTGCGGAGGACGTGCTGGATCCAGATCGGAACCTCTTCAACGGCTTTCGCGGGGCGGTGGCCGGTTATGCCGCCGGCCATGCCCTGAGCACTCTTTAAGCGACGTCCCTTTCACACGTCAGGGGCCATGAGCGCCACTCCCTTCCTCACCGGACTCGCCGTGGGCCACGCGCAGGACACGGCCGCGCGCACGGGGTGCACGGTCCTGCTGGGGCCCTTCCGGGGTGCCTGTGACGTGCGCGGCGCCGCCACCGGCTCGCGGGAGCTGGACACGCTCCGGGCTCCCCACGTGGTGCGCGCCGTGGACGCGCTCCTGCTGACTGGCGGCTCGGCCTTCGGGCTGGCCGCGGCGGACGGCGTGATGGCGTGGCTGGAGGCGCGCGGCCGGGGCTTCGAGACCGGCGCGGCGCGCGTGCCGATCGTGCCGGCGGCGGTTATCTACGATCTGGGGGTGGGGCGCGCCGACGTGCGCCCGGACGCAGCCATGGGCAGCGCGGCGTGTGCGGCGGCCCGTGCGGACGCGCCCGCCGAGGGCGCGGTCGGCGCGGGCGCGGGGGCTACGGTGGGCAAGGTCCTGGGGCCCGCGGCCGCCGACCGGGGCGGCTTCGGTTGCGCGAGCGCCGCGTGCGGCGCCTGGCGGGTGGTGGCGCTCGCGGCGGTGAACGCGCTGGGGGACGTGCTCGCCGCGGACGGCACCATCCTGGCCGGCGCCCGCACCGCCGACGGTGCCTTCGCGGACAGCGCCCGGCTGCTGCGGGAGGGGCGCGCGGGTACGGCGGGCCCGCTGGCGCCGCCGGGCACCAACACCACGCTCGCGGTGGTGGCCACGGACGCGCCGCTCGATGGCGCCGCGCTGCTGGTGCTGGCCCGGGCCGCGGGCGCCGCGCTGGGGCGGCGCATCAGCCCGGTGAACACGCTCTTCGATGGCGACGTGGTGTGCGCGCTCAGCACGGCGGCCACGGCCGCGGCGGTGGCTCCGGGGACGCAGCTGGCCCTGGGCGCGGCTGGCGCCGCCGTTCTGGAGGAGGCGCTCGAGCGGGCGGTTACCGTGGGGCGCTGAGCGCGGTGCGGCCGGGCGGTACGGCGGTGGTGTCCGGCGGCGCGGTGGTGTCCGGCGGGGCCGTGGTGTCGGGCGGCGGTGGCGCCGTGGTGTCCGGGGGCGGCAGCGTGTCGGGTGGGGCGCCGCTATCCGGCAGCACGGGCGTGCCCGCCGGCGCCACGTCCACGTGGAGCTCGTCCGGGTCCGGTACGTCCGGCCCCAGAGGTACGGTCTGGACGGGGCCGGTGCCGCCCATGCGCGCCAGGATCAGCTCCCGGCGCCACGCCATGCGGCCCGGGTTCCGGTCGGGATTGGAGGTGAGCGGGTGGGGCAGGGTGGCGGCCAGTGCCGCGGCCTGCGAGCGCGTGAGGTCGGCCGCCGACCGGCCGAAGTACTGGCGCGCGGCGGCCTCGGCGCCGAAGATGCCCGGGCCCCATTCGGCCAGGTTGAGATAGAGCTCCAGAATGCGGTCCTTGGAGAGGAAGCGTTCCAGGCGCCTGGCCACGATGGCCTCCTCGACCTTGCGGAGCGGCGAGCGCGTGCCGCTGAAGTAGAGGTTCTTGGCCAGCTGCTGGGTGATGGTGCTGCGGCCGCGGAGCTCGTCGCGATGGGCGCGGTAGTAGCGGACGGCCTCCAGCAGCGCGCGGCGGTCACCACCGTCCAGCCAGGAGAAGTCGGCGTCCCCCTGCCAGCGGAATTCCTGGCGCAGGGCGGCCCAGTCGATGCCGTCGTGCGTCCGGAAATTGCCGTCCTCGGCCACGATCACGGCGCGCTGCAGATTCCGGGAGACGGAGTCCAGGGGGAGCTGGCGGTGGCGCAGCTCGAGGGGCTGGCCCTGGTCCTCGGCGGCGTCCAGGCGCTGCTCCATGAAGGCGCTCCGGCCGGGGTCCAGCCAGCGCAGGTGGACCGGCCAGGGCAGGAACAACCACCACGCCCACAGGGCGCCCACGAGTGCCAGGGGTACGGCGCCGAACCAGCGCATCAGGAAGTCATGCGGAAGTTGATCCTCTTCGACATCGATGGCACGCTCCTCTCCGCGCGGGGTGCACCCCGGCGCGCTTTTCACACGGCCATGGAGGAAGTGTACGGGACGGCCGGGCCCATCGGCACGTACAGCTTCGATGGCAAGACCGACCCCCAGATCGCGCGCGATCTCCTGCGCGCATCGGGCCTCGAGGACGCCGTCATCACCGCGCGCATGCCGGACCTGTGGACCGCCTACCTCCGGGAGTTGAGGGCCGAACTGCAGGTGCCGGGCCACGAGACGCACGTCTACCCCGGCGTACGGGAGCTGATCGCTCGTCTGCGGGAGCGCAAGGAGGAGCTGCTGCTCGGGTTGCTCACGGGCAACATCGCGCCGGGAGCCGACCTCAAGCTGCGCTCGGCCGGGCTGGACGGCATCTTCGCGTTCGGCGCATACGGCTCCGATGCGGAGCGCCGTGACGCGCTGCCGCCCGTGGCGGTCGAGCGGGCGCACGCGCACTGCGGCGTGCGCTTCCGCGGCGCCGACGTGGTGGTCATCGGGGACACGCCGCACGACGTAGCGTGCGGGCGCGGCATCGGCGTACGCGCCGTGGCGGTGGCCACGGGCCGACACGACGCTGGGAGCCTGCGCGCGTGCGGCGCCGATGCGGTACTCGATGACTTTGCCGACACCGCGGCCGCGCTGGCCGTGCTGCTCGGCTGACGGACGGGTTTACCCTCCTCCGGGCGCGTGCTAGCTTCCGATGCTGAAACTCATTCCAGGAGACGACAGTGGCCCAACGGCAGCGGCGTGAAAATCAGGGCGGCTCCAGTCTGCGCGGTCTCTACATCGGCCTGGCGGGGGTGGCCGTGGCAGGTGTGGCCGCCATCGCGTGGGCGCTCTCGTCCGGCGGCGGCCAGACGGTTACGGAGCCACTGGACCTCTCCGGCCTGAGCGGCAGCGAGCTCATGGCCGCGGCGCAGCCGGTGGCCATCGGCAACGCCAATGCGCCGGTGGAGGTACGGGTCTTCAGCGACTACACCTGCCCGGGCTGCCGCTCGTTTTCGCAGCTCTCCAAGCCGGCCGTGATGGAGCAGGTGGAGGCGGGCACCGCGCGGCTCCTCTACTACGACTTCCCGCTGGGCGGGGCCGGCCATCCGCACTCGTTCATTTCCGCGCGCGCCAGCCGCTGCGCGGTGGACCAGGACCGCTACTGGGAGTATCAGGACGTGCTGTTCGCGCGGCAGGACACCTGGGCCTACAGCTCGAGTGCCCCGGTGGACGAGCTGGTGGGCTACGCCGGTGAGGTGGGGATGGACACGGGCGCGTTCGGCCAGTGCCTGCGCAGTGACGCCCACGCCGAGGTCGTGTCCGCCAACCGCGCGCTGGCCGAGCAGTTGGGCATTGCCAGCACCCCCACCGTGTTCGTGGGCAGCCGGTCGCTCGGCGGCAACAGCTGGGCCGACCCGGCGGCCGTGCGCGCGGCCATCCTGCGCGAAGCGGCGGGCTCCTGAGCAACGGGTCGCTCGACCTGCCGGCCGCGCCGCTGGCCGATTCGACCGCCGCGGCGCCGCCACCCGCGAATCGCATGGCGCTGGCCTTCCTGGCGCTCGGCGGTGTGCTGGTGTCCGTCTACATGCTGCTCTACAAGCTGCAGATTCTGCCCGCCATTGCCTGCGGCACCGGCGGCTGCGAGGTGGTCCAGGCCTCCCGCTACGCCATGCTCCTGGGGGTGCCCGTGCCCCTGTTGGGCGTGCTGGGCTACGGACTCATCCTGGCGCTCGCGCTGGCCGGTGTGCAGCCACGGCTGGCGGGCTCCCGCAAGGTGGCCGCCGGTCTCCTGGTCCTGGCCACCGGCGCCTTCCTCTTTTCCGCCTACCTGACGGCGCTGGAGATGTGGGTGATCCATGCGTGGTGCCGGTGGTGCATCGGCTCGGCGGTGATCGCCACGTTGATCTTCCTGCTGGCCCTGCCCGAGATCCCGCGACTGAGAGGTGCCCGATGAGCAATGAGCGCATGCGCGTCCGGCTGGTCCTGGCGGACCGTGGCTGCTTCCACGAAGTGGTGGTGGAGCTGCCCGCGGACGTGGTGCGTCGCTACGGACGCCTCATCGACGCGCTGCGTGAGGATCCCGCCATCACGGCGGAGCTCTTCGTGGATCCGCGGCGCCTGGTGGCGGCCATGGTCGTGGCAGGAGACGCGGCGGCGTAGTACGTGGGACGCGCTCGGCGCGCGCGCCGCCGGGCGGCTTACCGGCTCTTCTGCAGTTCCGCTTCCAGCACCGCCTGCCACTCCTCGAAGCTCTTCAGGCCCACCAGCATCTTTTCCTCGTTGATGAGGAAGGCGGGCGTGCCCGACATGCCCGGGCGCGTGGCGGCGTACATGATGTCCTGCACGAGCAGGGCGGCCACCTGGTCGCCGGCCACGCAGGCGTCGTAGGCGGCCGCGGGGACGGTGGCCGCGCGCGCCACCTCCGCCATGTAACCCCGCGGGTCGGCCAGGTTGGACCAGTCCGCCTGCGTCTCGAAGAGCCGGTCGTGGACCTCCCAGAAGCGATCGGCCACCCCGCCCGCGCACAGCGCCGCCTCAGCCGCGTGCCAGGCGTTGCGATGGTTGGCCAGCGGCAGGTTCACGAATACCCATTTGACCTTGCCCGTGGCCACGTAGGCGCTGTCCAGGCGGGGAAAGACCTCCGCGGCGAAGCGGCCGCAGAAGGGGCACTGGAAGTCCGCGATCTCGAGCACCTGCACGGGCGCGTCGGCGGCGCCCTTCACCCGTGCCTGGCCCGCGCGATCCAGGATGCTCGCCCCGTCCTGCGCCGATCCCGGAGCGGGCAGCAACAGGAGCGCGGCGGCCAGCAGGGTGAGCAGGGCTTTCGACGGCATGAACACCTCGGCGGGCGGGTGGTGTGTGGTACGGGTGCGGGCCAGAGCGAATACCCTGCCAGGCACGCTCAGGATCCTCTCCCGGCGGAGGCTTCCAACGCGGCGCGCGCGGCCGCCAGCGTCCAGCGCGTCACCACGGCCGGCGGCCAGCGGTCCGCGATGGCTGCTCGCAGCAGCCGCTCCGCCTCCTCACGGGCGCGCGCGGCCAGGACGGCGTCGAGCCAGCCGCTACGCTCGGCTTCGGTCAGCTCGTCCGCGTCCAGGAGTACCGGCGCGCCACCGTCCGCGGGGAGCCAGAGGTCCAGGAAGAGGTCCGTGGTCCGCCACGCCGCGCCCGCCACGCCCCACACGGGCGTCAGCATGTTGGCGTAGAGGCCCGTGCAGCGGCCGTCGGCCCGATGAAAGCGGCCCACGTCGTGCCATGCGCCCGGAAAGGTGAACCAGACCACCGGCGCGCCGGGCTCCAGCACCGTCTGCCCCGCCACTTCCATGGGGCGCTCGATGGGCGTTGCCTCGAGCAGGGTGACCACGCAGCCCTCCTCGCGCGCCACCAGCCGCTGCTCGAAGCGTTCGTGGCGGTCCGGCGGCCGGCGGTAGTCGATCGTGATCCGGCGGTCGTCCGCGCCGCTCACGCTCCGTAGAAGGGCGTGTCCCCGGTGCCCAGCCGCCGGAGCCGCGGCGCCGGTTCGAAGCGCGCGCCCAGACGGGCCGCCAGCGCCTCCAGGTCGGCCAGCGTGCGGGCCGTGCCGCGGGCATCCGCCCAGCGCAGGAGCCCGCCCCGGAAGGGGGGGAAGCCCGTGCCCATGATCATGGCCAGGTCCACGTCCCCGGGGCCGGCCACCACCTCCTCCTCCAGCGCGCGGGCCGCCTCGTTGACCATGACCAGCAGGCAGCGCTCGCGGATGGCCTCGGCGTCCGGACCATCCGCGGTGTCCGGGGCAATGCGGTCCAGCACTTCGCCGTTGGCGCCCTCCTCCTTGCCGCCCGGCGCCTCGTAGACGTAGAAGCCGCGGCCGCCCTTGCGCCCCAGGAGGTCCGTGTCGCGCAGCGCCACGAGCGGTGGGGCGGGCGCCATGCGTTCACCGAAGGCCGCGTGCAGCGTGTCCGCCGCGTGGCGCGCCACGTCCAGGCCCACCTCGTCCAGCAGGCGGAGGGGGCCCATGGGCATGCCGAAATCCAGCAGGGCCCGGTCGATCTCCTGGATGCCGGCGCCGTCGGCCAGCAGCCAGCCCGCCTCGTTCATGTACGGTGCCAGCACGCGGTTCACCAGGAAGCCGGGGGCGTCGCGCACCACCACGGGCGTCTTGTCCAGCTGCCGGGCGGCGGCGAAGACCGTAGCCACGGCCGCGCTGGAGGACCCCTCCGCGCGCACCACCTCCACGAGCGGCATGCGGTGCACCGGGTTGAAGAAGTGCATACCGCAGAAGTCCCCCGGGCGCTCCAGCGCCGTGGCCATCTGCGCCAGCGAGAGCGCCGACGTGTTGGTGGCCAGGACGGTGCCGGGGCGTACGCGCGCCTCCACCTCGCGGAGCACGGCGCGCTTCACCTCCATACGCTCCACCACCGCCTCCACCACCAGCTCCACGGTGCCGAAGCCGGCGTAGTCCAGCGTGGGCGCGATGCGGCCCATGGCGGCGTCGGCCTCACGCCGCTTCATGCGCCGGCGCCGCACGGCCTTGTCGAAGATCGTGCCCGCGTGCTGGAGCCCCTGGGTGAGTGCCTCCTGGCGGATGTCCTTCATGCGCACGTCCATACCGCGCGCGGCCGCCAGCTGGGCAATGCCGCCGCCCATCACCCCCGCGCCCACCACGGCCAACCGCTTCACCGGCTGGGGCTCCGCCCCCTCCAGACCGCCCTTCCTGGCCGCCTCCATGAGGAAGAAGACGTGCAGCAGGTTCCTGGACTCGGGCGTGACGATGAGCCGGCCCAGGACAACCGCCTCGCGCGCCAGCGCCCGTTCCACCGGGAGCGTGGACAGCGCGCCGATCTCGTCCAGGATGGCGAGCGGGGCGGGGTAGTGGCCCCCGGTCTCCTTCATCACCCGCTTACGGGCCTGGGAGAGGATGAGCTTGCGCCCCAGCGGGTTGCCCTCGAGCAGGCGGCTGGCGAGCGGCCGCTTGCCGCGCGCGGGCGCCGGGGCGCCGTCCGCCATGGCGCCGGCCACCTCCACGGCCCGCTCCACCAGCACGGCGGGATGCAACCGCTCATCCACCAGCCCGATGCGCTCGGCCTTGCGGGCGTCCACAGTCTTGCCGGTGAGGATCATGCCCAGCGCCTCCTGCAGCCCAACGAGGCGGGGCAGGCGGGTGGTGCCGCCGAAGCCGGGCAGGATGCCGAGCCGCACCTCGGGCAGGCCGATGCGCGTCTCGGGGCGGTCCGCGGCGATGCGGGCGCGGCAGGCCAGGGCCAGCTCCGTGCCCCCGCCCAGGCAGAGCCCGTCGATGGCGGCCACGGTGGGGATCGGCAGGGTGGCCAGGCGCTGGAAGAGCGCCTGGCCCTCCGCGGCGGCCGCCTGGCCCTCCGCGGCGCTGGCCACGCTGGCGATGGCTTGCACGTCGGCACCCGCCACGAAGTGGCCGTCCTTGCCGCTGTGGATCACCAGGGCGCGCCAGCGCCCGGCCTCCGCCCCCGCCACCACCTCATCGAGCAGCGCGTCCAGGCGCGCCATGACATCACGCGTGAGCACGTTCACGCTGCGCGCGGGGTCGTCGAAAACCACACGGGCGACGCCGTGGCCGGATTCCTCCAGCGTCAGCGCCGCCCGTGTGCTCGCCGGCCCGCTCATGCGGTCACCGGTCGCCATGTCATGCTGCGGACATCAGAATTTGGGCCGGTCCACGGCATTCTCACGGTTCAGGATCACCGGGATGGGGTCGCCCCGCTCCACCTGCACGGGCACGTTCCAGTACAGCTCGCTGAACGGCAGCTCGTGCCGGGCCTGGATCCACCACTCGCCCGGCGGCAGGGTGAAGCGCGCCACGCCGTTCGCGTCGGTGGTGTCGGCATAAATCGTTCGGCCCAACTCGTCCTCGCGCATGTCGAAGACCTGATCCACGTCGGCGAAGGCCTCGTCCCGCCATAGCTGGCGCTGGATCCTCAACTCGGCCTCCTGCTCGCCGAAGCGCTCGAACAGGGATTCGTAGCGCGCAAACGCCTGGTCCCGCTGCTGCTCGGCCGTGCGCTCTACGCGTTCCTGATCGGAGAATTCGCCGAACGCCACCACGTAGGCCCCGCTGCTCCGACTCATGCCGGCCATGCGATCGTTCAGCACCTTCAGGCTGTCGCGCGCGGCCCCCCAGCGGGCGTTGGCTTCCTGGTAGGTGGCCTGCGCCTCCGCGATGCTGTCCTGCAGCGCGTCGAACGCCGGCGGGATGGCGGGCTCGGGCGTGCCGTAGGCCAGCGCCAGCGAGTCGAAGATCTCATCCCGGTCGAAGGGCAGGGCACGGATGGACAGGTCGGCCAGCGGCCGCGTCTCGCCGGCGCGGGTATCCAGTTGCGCCTGGACCACCACCTCGCCGCCGCCGCACGCGGCCAGCGCCATCGGAGCCGCTACGGCACACGTGACCAGCAGTCGCTTCATCGGGTCTCTTCTCCACACTTTGGGTTCATGGCTGGGTGTCATCGCGGCCCGCCCCGGCTCAATCCGGGATGGCGGCCGGATTCAGGATGTAGCGTTGTGGGTTGGCCGGCCGGCCGTGGAGCAGGACCTCGTAATGGAGGTGGGGAGCCACGGCCAGCCCCGTCATGCCCACCAGGGCAATCGTGTCCCCGCGCGCCACCCGCTGCCCCCGCTTCACCAGGAGCTTCGAAGCGTGTGCGTAGCGCGTTTCCAGGCCACGGCCGTGGTCCAGCGCAACCATCTTGCCGTAGTCACCCTGCGTGCCCACGAAGATGACGCGGCCGGCGGCCGATGCCAGGATGGGATCGCCGCGCCGGGCCACGATGTCCATGCCGTTGTGGGCCCGTGCCTCGTGGAGGATGGGGTGCACGCGATTGCTGCTGAAGCCGCTCGTCACAACGCCTTCCGTGGGTAGGATCGACGGCGTGGAGCGCAGGATGTCGTGCTGGTACTGCAGGGAATCCGTGGCGTCCCGCCAGGAGACCGCCACCAGCCGCGCGCGCCGGAGCAGGGCGTCGATGTCCATGGCGGCGGCGAAGGCCGTGCGTGCCGCGGAGGGATCGATCGGGAAGAGGCGGCCGTTCTCCAGAACCGGTCCGCCGGGGCCGCCGATGCCCACCTGCCGGACATCCTCGTCGAGCGGCTCCAGCCCGGCCAGCAACCGGTAGGTGTCGTCGCGCCCGGACAGCGTGTCCAGGGTGGTGCGGAGCACGTCGATGCTGCCATACAGCGCGCCCAGTTCGGCGCGCAGCAGGGCGTTGTGCTGCTCCAGCGCCACGGCCTCCGCCGCCCGCCGCTCGCCCTGCACCAGCACGGTGGCAAGGGCGCTGGCGGCTACCACCACCACGAACGCCACCAGCGCGGTGAGCTGCGCGGCGGCGCGGCTCGTCCGGAACTGGCGTACGCCTGTACGCCCTTCCGGTACGAGCATGATGGTCCAGAGCTCTCGGGCCATGCTTATCCTCATCCGACACCAGTGCAGCGTGGCAGCCATCGCCGCACGCGCACGCGTCCGCGACGGGTCGGCGGTTTAGTCAGGGTAATTCATGTCCAGCTTAGGCCCAGCACGCCGAAGCTGTCAAGCTTCGGCGGCGGGAGCGCGCTCCGGTTTGGGGAAGAGGACGCCGGGTTTCGAGACCGTTCCGCCGGCCAGGTCCAGCTCCGCCACTTCATCCAGGAGAACGGGTGCGGGCAGATTCAGGCCCGCCATCAGCGCCTCCATCCGGGCGGGCATGAAGGGCCACAGCAGCGTTGCCAGCGCGCCCAGCGTGCGCACCAGCGCGCCGAGGGTTGTGTCCAGCTCGGCGGTCTGGTCGGGATCCTTGGCCTGCTTCCAGGGGGCCCGCTGATCCACGAAGCCGTTGGCGGTGCCGGCCAGCTCCATGGCCGCGGCCAGCCCCTGGTGCAGGAGGCCCGCCTCCATGGCGGCGCGGTAGCGCACCAGCGCCCCCGCCACGGCGGTGTCCAGGTCGGTGGCCGGGGCCGCCGGCACGGTGCCGTCCCGGTAGCGCTCCACCATGGAGAGCACCCGGTTGGCCAGGTTGCCCAGGTTGTCGGCCAGCTCGCTGCTGTAGCGCTCGTCGAAGCGCTCCAGGGAGAACTCACCGTCCCCGTTCCAGGGGACGTCGCGCAGCAGGTAGTAGCGGAAGGCGTCCACCCCGTGGCGCTCCACCAGCGCGTCCAGGTCCAGCCGCTCGCCCGAGGACTTGGAGAGCTTGGCGCCCTGCACCGTGATGAAGCCGTGGCCCCACACGGAGCGCGGCAGCTCGAGGCCGGCGCTCATGAGCATGGCGGGCCAGTAGATGCAGTGGAAGCGCGTGATGTCCTTGCCGATGACGTGCAGGTCGGCGGGCCACCATTCCCGGTATGCCTCATCCGGAAAGCCGATGGCCGACAGGTAGTTCGTGAGCGCGTCGATCCACACGTAGACCGAGTGGCTCCCGTCCCCCGGCCAGGGCACGCCCCAGGGGAGCGTGGCCCGCGACACTGAGAGGTCCTCCAGGCCGCCCTCCAGCACGCGCCGGATCTCGTTGCGGCGGCTCTCCGGCTGGATGAAGGAGGGGCGCTCCTCGAGCAGCGCCAGCAGCCGGTCGCGGTAGCGGCTCAGACGAAAAAACCAGTTCTCCTCGGCCGTCCAGCGCAACTCGCGCTCAGGATGGATGGGGCAGCGCAACGTGCCGTCCACCGCCTCCAGCTCGTCCTCCGCCTTGAAGGCCTCGCAGCCCACGCAGTAGTGGCCCTCGTAGCGCCCCGTGTACAGGTCGCCCGCGGCGTCGAGGCGCCGCACCATCTCCTGCACGGCCGCCCGGTGACGGGGCTCCGTGGTGCGAATGAAGTCGTCGTGGGAGATGCCCAGGCGCTCCCAGAGCGCGGCGAACCGGGCCGCGATGCCGTCCACCCATGCCTGGGGTGAGACGCCGCTCTCCTCGGCCTTCTGGAAGACCTTGAGGCCGTGCTCGTCCATGCCGATGACGAAGTGCACCTGGCTGCCACGCAGGCGGTGGTAGCGTGCCACCACGTCCGCGCCCACCTTCTCGTAGGCGTGGCCCATGTGGGGCTCACCATTGGCGTAGTCGATGGCCGTGGTGATGTAGAAGCGCTCCTGGCTCAACGCTCCTCCGGAGGTGACTCGCCCTTACCGGCGTCGGCGCCGCCGCGTCGCGCCCGACCACCGCGGCCGTCCGCGCCGGTCACCTCACCGCGCAGATCCTGGAGTGCCACCGTGCGGCGGTTGCCCTCCTCGTCCCGCAGCGTGACCCGCTCCCGCCAGATGTCCACGGACACCACCTTCTCGCTGCCGAGCGCCGTCTGCATGACGCGGCCCTCGCGCGGGAAGCGCTTGCGCGCCTGCACGTAGGCGTCGTGCTCGTAGGTGAGGCAGCACATGAGCCGCCCGCAGCAGCCGGAGATCTGCGCCGGGTTGAGCGACAGGCGCTGGTCCTTGGCCAGCTGGAGGCTGACCGGCTTCAGTTCGCGGAGCCAGCTCGAGCAGCACAGCTCACGGCCGCAGCGCCCCACGCCGCCCAGCAGGGCGGCTTCGTCGCGCACGCCGATCTGCTTCAGCTCGATGCGGGTCCGGAAGGTGCGCGCCAGGTCCCGCACCAGCTCCCGGAAATCCACCCGGCGATCTGCGGTAAAGTAGATGGTGAGCTTGTTCCGATCGTACTGCCACTCGGCCTCGGAGACCTTCATCTTGAGGCCGTGCTTGAGCACCTTCTCGCGCGCCGTGCGGCGCACACGGGGTTCGTCGGAGCGCAGCGAGATGGCGCGCTCCACCTCCTGCTCGGTGGCCCGGCGCACGATGCGCTGCGTGGGCACGGGGGCGGCGCACCCCGTGGAGCAGCCGCTGCAGCGGCGCTCGGCAATGGCGCCCGCGGCCGTGACGCGGCCCAGGTCCTCGCCGCGATCCGCCTCCACGATGACGTAATCGCTGAGCTCCATGTCGGGCAGCGCGGCGGTGTAGTAGTGGCGCCGGTTGCCCTTGAAGCCCACCTCCACGATCTCCGCCATCAGGCCTCGACCGTTCGGTAGGCGCCCAGCGCCTCGTAGCGCGCCCAGCGGCGGCGGCGCAGCGCGTCCGCGTCCAGCGCGCACAGCTCCTCGAGCGTCCGGTGGAGCGCCGCGCCCAGCGTCCGGGCGGCGGCCTCCGGATCGTGTTGCGCTCCCCCCGCGGGTTCCTCCAGCACCTCGTCCGCCACGCCCAGGGCGGTCAGGTCGGCCGCGGTGAGGCGGAGCGCCTCGGCGGCCTTGTCCTTGGCCGCGGGTGTCTTCCACAGGATGGCGGCGCACCCCTCGGGAGAGATGACGCTGTAGATGGCGTTCTCGAACATGAACAGGCGGTCGCACACGCCCAGCGCCAGCGCGCCGCCGCTGCCGCCCTCGCCGATGACGGTGGTGAGGATGGGTACGCGCAGGCGCGCCATGTCACGCAGGTTCCTGGCGATGGCCTCGGCCTGGCCGCGCTCCTCGGCGCCGATCCCCGGGTAGGCGCCCGGGGTGTCCACCAGAGTGATCACGGGGTGGCCGAACTTCTCGGCCAGTTGAAAGAGCCGCAGCGCCTTCCGGTAGCCCTCGGGGTGCGGCATGCCGAAGTTGCGCCGCAGGTTCTCCTTCATGTCGCGGCCCTTCTGCTGCCCCACCAGCATCACCGTCCGCCCCTCGAGGCGCGCCCAGCCGCCCACGATGGCCTCGTCGTCCCGGAACGCCCGGTCCCCGTGCAGTTCCATGAAATCCGTGAAGGTACGCTCCACGTAGTCCAGGGTGTAGGGACGCTTCGGGTGCCGCGCCAGCTGCACGCGGTCCACCGGCGAGAGGTTGCGGTAGGCCTCGGACCTCAGGTCGTCCAGTGTGGCCTCCAGGCTGCGGATCTCGCCGCCCACCTCCAGGCCCCGCCGCGCGGACAGCTCCCGCAGTCGGGCAAGCTGCGCCTCGAGCTCGGCGATGTCACGGTCCATGTCGTCAGCCATCTATCCATCCGTTGTCCGGATCATGAATCGGCCCGCGTGCGAATCAGCCGGATGCCGTCCCGGCCGAAGAGCTCGCGGAGCGTACGCATCAGCGCCTCGTCGGGGCGCACCATGAGCGTGCGGGAACGCAGGCGCACCGCCCCCTTCTCGCCGCCTCCGTTGCGCCAGCGTACCAGCAGCGGTGAGTCACCCGGGCTGGCGGCCAGCGCCTCGGTGGCCCGCTCCAGCACCTCCGCCCCGGCCTCGGGTCCCAGCGCCAGCTCCACCGCGAAGAGGCCGCTGCCGCGCAGCTCCTCCAGCGCGATCACGTCATCCAGGAAGATCGGCGGATCCTCCTCGTCCCGGTCCCGCCCGGAGACGGAGCCGCGCAGCAGCACCGGCGCGTCCTGCACCAGCCGCTCCCTGTGCTCCTCCCACACGTCGCCGAACGCCAGGACGGTGGCGGTGCCGTGGTAGTCCTCCACGGTGATCCGCCCCCAGGCCGCGCCGTTGCGCCTGGAGATCTGCCGGCTCACCGCCGTAACGACGCACGCCAGCTCGATCTTCTGGTCCCGGTACTCCTTCAGCGCCGTGGTGGTCACCTGCCCGAAAGCGCGCACCTCGTCGCGGTAGCGGTCCAGCGGATGCCCGCTGATGAAGAAGCCCAGCACCTCCTTCTCCCGCGCCAGCCGCTCGGATTCGGGCCACGGCGCCACGTCGGGCAGCTGGGGCTCGGGGCGCTCCGGCAGCCCCTCCTCCACACCGCCCAGATCGAAGAGGGAGGCCTGCCCGTGGGCGCGCTCCTCCTGCCGGAGCTGGGCCTCGCGCACCACGGTGTCCAGGCCCGCAGTCAGGCGGGCGCGGTTGCCGGCACCGTCGGTCAGCGCATCGCACGCCCCGGCCAGGATGAGCGCCTCCAGGGCACGCTTGCCCACGGTGCGCAGCTCCACCCGGTCGGCCAGCTCGAAAATGGTGGCAAAGGCGCCCTCGGCGCGGCGCGCGTCGATGATGGCGTTCACCGCGCCCGCGCCCAGGCCGCGCAGCGCGCCCAGGCCGAAGCGGATCTGCGTGTCCGACACGGGCGTGAACTTGCGCTCCGACTCGTTCACGTCCGGCGCCAGGACCTCGATGCCCTCCTCGTGCCCCGGAATGTAGCGTCCCAGGTCCCGACACTCCGCGATATAGTGGACCACATCGTCGGTTTTGTCCACGACGGAGGAGAGCAGCGCCGCCATGAACTCGGCCGGGTAATGCCGCTTCAGCCAGGCCGTCTGGTAGCTGATCAGGGCGTACGCCACGGCGTGGGAGCGGTTGAAGCCGTAGCGGCCGAAGGTGACCACCTGCTCCGCGATGTCATCCACCGTGCGCTCGTCCACGCCCTTGGCCACCGCCCGCTCCTTGAAGCGGCCCAGCTCCTTCTGGATCAGCTCCACGTCCTTCTTGCCCACCGCCTTACGCAGTACGTCCGCTTCGGCCAGGGTGAAGTCCCCCATCACCTGCGCCATGCGCATCACCTGCTCCTGGTAGGTGATGACGCCATACGTGGGCGCCAGCACCTCCGCCAGCATGGCGTGGGGGTAGCGCACCTCCTCCTTGCCCAGCTTGCGGCGGATGTAGACGTCCGTCATGCCGCTGTCGAGGGGCCCGGGACGGATGAGAGCGTTGGTGGCCACCAGGTCCTCGAAGCGATCGCAGCGCATGGCGCGCAGCTTGTCCGTGGCCAGGCTCGACTCGAACTGGAACACGCCTGTGGTGCCACCGCGCGCCAGCATGTCGTAGACCGCAGGGTCATCCAGCGGCACGTCCTCGATGCGCGCGTACTCCACGCCCGTGTCCGGATGCCGCAGGGAGCCGTGCAGCCGCCGGATCCAGCCCACGGCATCGTGGATCACGGTGAGCGTCTTCAGGCCCAGGAAGTCCATCTTGAGCATCCCGGCCTGTTCCAGCGCGTTCATGTCCCACTGGGTGACCATGACGCCGTCCTGGCCGCCACCCTCCCCGCCCGACCCGCGCGTGGACTGCGTGCACACCGGCACGTACTCATGGACCGGTCCGGGCGCAATGACCACGCCCGCCGCGTGCACGCTGGCGTGGCGGCTGAGGCCCTCCAGCACCTGCGCGTACTCCATCAGCTGCGCCACCCGCGCGTCCGACGCCACCAGGTCGCGCAGCTCGGTGATCTGCTCGGCCGCCTCACGCAGCGTGAGGCTGTTGTTGGGCGCGTTCGGGATGAGCTTGGCCAGCCGGTCGGTCTCCGACGGTTCGAAGCCCAGGACGCGACCCACGTCCCGCACCACCGCCCGCGATTTCATGGTGCCGAAGGTGATGATCTGCCCCACCGCCTCCTTGCCGTAGCGGTCGCGGACGTACTCGATGACCTCGCCGCGGCGCTCGTAGCAGAAGTCCACGTCGATGTCCGGCATGGACACGCGCTCGGGATTCAGGAAGCGCTCGAAGAGCAGGTCGAAGGCCAGCGGATCCACGTCCGTGATCCCCAGGGAGTACGCCACGATCGAGCCGGCCGCCGAGCCGCGCCCCGGGCCCACCGGAATGCCGTTTTCCCGTGCCCAGTTGATGAAGTCGGCGGTGATCAGGAAGTACCCGGAGTAGCCGGTGCCCACGATGACGTCCAGCTCGAAGGCCAGGCGCTCCCGCACCTCCGCGGAGAGCGTGTCACCGTAGCGCCGGCGCGCGCCGTGCTCGGCCAGGGTGCGCAGGTAGGCGCCCTCGTCGGTGTGCCCGGCCGGCAGCGGAAAGGCCGGGACGTAGTACTTCTTCTCGAAGGTGACGTCCACCTGGTCGGCGATGGCCAGCGTGTTCTCGAGGACGTCGGGCCGCCCCGGGAAGCGCTCCGCCATCTCCGGGCCGCTCTTGAAGTAGAGCCCCGCGTCATAGCGCATGCGGTTCTCGTCGCCGCGGTCCTTGCCCAGGCCGATGCACAGCAGGACGTCGTGCGCGTCATGGTCGTCGGCGCGCAGGAAATGGGCGTCATTCGTGGCCACGACGGGGAGTCCGAGTTCTTCGCCCAGCGCCAGCACCTGCCCGTTCAGCACATGCTGTCCGGGCGTGTCGTGGCCCTGTACCTCGAGGTAGTAGCGGCCCGGGAAGGTGTCCGCGTACCACGCGGCCGCCTCCCGGGCGGCGTCCCGCCGCCCGGCCATGAGGTGGCGGGCCACCTCCCCCGCCATGCACGCCGAACTGACGATGATGCCCTCCCCGTAGCGGGCCAGCAGCTCACGATCCACGCGCGGCTTGTGGTAGAACCCCTCCAGATAACCGAGCGAGGTGAGGCGCACCAGGTTGCGGTAGCCGGTCAGGTCCCGCGCCAGCAGCACCAGGTGGTAGTACTTGTCCTCCGCGGCGCCGTCTTCGCGGCGGCCCAGCATGCGGTGGCGCCGGTCGCCGGGCGCCACGTAGGCCTCCATGCCCAGGATCGGCTTGAGCCCGTTCTTGCGGGCCAGCTGGTGGAACTGCCACGCGCCGAACATGCAGCCATGATCGGTGAGGGCCAGCGCCGGCATCTCGAACTCCCGGGCGCGGCGCACCAGGTCCGTGAGGCGGTTGGCACCGTCGAGCAGCGAGAACTCGCTGTGCGTATGGAGGTGTACGAAGGACATCCGGGCTCAGGCGCAGGCAAAGGTGTTCAGGATGGTCTCGAGCTGGATCATGTACTCGTACTTGGCGCGGTTCGGCGCGAACAGATAGGCATCCACGAAGAACGTCCGGTCCTGAGCGGGGCAGGGAATGGCCCGCATGATGAACGGCCCTGACATCGGCCAGGCGGGGTCCTCCACGGCCCAGACCCCCTGGATCTCCAGGACCTCCCCCGCGTCCGTCCGCAACGTATCCACCCGCACCAGTTCCTCCCGGGCGGTCTGCGGCGGACGATGCGCCAGGGTGGAGATGGAATCGCGCCAGGCCAGCAGGCGGGCCGGTTCGGGGAGGCCCGCGCCCGGGACCGGCGCCACCACGAAGGTGCGAAACAGGTTGCCGCCCGTGGTGGTGGCGCTGGTGAAGATCCACGCGTCCTCACCCACGCGCTCATGCTCATACACCGAGGGCGGCAGCAGGGAGAAGCCGGCCACGCCGGCAATGGAATCGCGCAGCTCCGTGTCGGGCGATGAGCTGTACATGCGGCGCACCGCGTAGTCACGGAACGCCTGATCGTAGCGCGCGGCCAGCCACGCCACGGTGTCCAGCACCGCCTGCGCGGGCGCCGCGGGCGGCACCACCACGGCCACCACGTCCTGCCCGCGCGACCACACGTCGTCCGTTTCCACCACGGCCGGCGCCTCCGGCGCGGCTCCGGCACGGCTGAGCGCCTCCGCCACCCAGGAGTCCTCGGCCACGCCGATGGCCAGCACCCGCTTGAAGCGCTTCAGGTCATTCCAGGTCATGTCCGTGTCCGGTGAGACCTGGGTGAGCTGGAAGGTGGGGTCGCTGCGCACGGTGACCACGTCGGGCTCCATGGCGGAGGTCATGCTGTCCCCGATCTCCGCCCACAGGGAATCCACCGCCAGGACGATGATGCTGTCCTCGGTGCCGAGCGCCTGCCCGAAGGAGTCGCCGTCACAGCCGGTGAGGGTCACCAGGCCGGCCACTGTGGCTGTCAGAATGGCGGATCTCATTGGCATCAGAGGAGTTGCGAGAAGTGGAATGCTCCCGAGGAACCAAAGTTAGCGGCGCCGGAGGGACGCGGCAACGTGACACCGACCGCTGGTTTGCCCCCCCGCGGACGCGGCGTTAGTCTGGCCGGATGCTGCCCCACGCCGATGAACTGATCCCCGCTCTGCTCAGCCGTCGCGCCGCGGCTGGACGGATGCTGGCGGCGCTGGACTTCGACGGTACGCTGGCCCCCATCGTGGCACGCCCCGAGGACGGCGCGCCGCTCGCCGGCATCCGCGAGCTGCTGCGCTCGCTGGCGACGCGCGCGGACACCCGCGTGGCCATCGTGAGCGGCCGGGGCATGGCCGACGCGCGGCAGCGGGTGGGTGTGGCCCCGGGGTGGACCGCGTGCACGAGGAGGCCGCGGCCGCCGAGCCGCGTTTGGCGGCGCTGGCCGACCGCCTGCGGGTGGCGCTGGGCGGTGTGGCGGGCGCCCAGGTGGAGGACAAGGGCCTCACGCTGTCCGTCCACTACCGCCGCCTGGCCGATCCCGACCGTGCCGGGCACGTGGTGCGGGCCGTGCGTGCGGCCGCGGCCACCGTGCCGGGCGTCCGGCTTACGGAGGGCAAGATGGTGGTGGAGATCCGCCCCGACGTGGACTGGGACAAGGGGCACGCCGCGCTCTTCCTGGTGGACGCCCTCCTGGCCGACACGCCCGACGCGCCGGCCTTCTTCATCGGCGACGACCGCACCGACGAGGACGCCTTCGCGGCCCTTGCCGGGCGTGGTCCGGGGATCCTGGTGGCCGACGCGCCGCCCGGCCGCACGCGGGCCAGCGCGTGGCTCCGCTCCCCCGAGGAGGTGCTGACCTTTTTGCGCGCCCTGGACACGTGAGCCCGCGCCCGCACGCGGCGGCGCGCCGCTCGGCCCGGCCGGCGGTCCTCCCCCTCCTGCTCCTGCTTGCCGGTGCGGCCCTCCTGCCGGCCTGCGCCAGCACCGCCCGGGACGCCGCCCAGGAGGCCGACGATGCCGCCCGCCACACCGCCGCGCTGGCCCACGTATCGGCTCATAACCGCTCCGGCTTCGCCGTGGCCGTGGTCTACCGCCCGGCCGCCGGACCCGGCGGGGACGTGGGCATCGGCAGCGCGGCGGCGGGCACCCTGGTGGAGCTGGCGCCGGTGCCCGCCGGTGAGCCGCTCATCTTCATGGTGCGCGGCCTACCGGGCGGCGAACTGCGCGTGGCGCCGCTCAGCCTGGAGGTGGACTCGCGGCGCACGCTGGTGGTGGTGGCCGACTCGGCCTGGTGGGCGCGGTGAGCATGGCGCACGACCACGACCACGCGCACGACCACCACCGGGACGTGGGCCGCCGTCGCCTGCTGATCGTGCTGGCCTTCACCGCCGTCTACATGGTGGTGGAGTTCGTGGGCGGCCTTATGGCCAATTCCCTGGCGCTCATGGCCGACGCCGGCCACATGCTGAGTGACGTGGCCGCCCTGGGCCTGTCCGCCTTCGCCATGTGGTTCGCCGCCCGCCCCGCCACGGAGGCGCGCACCTACGGCTGGCTGCGCTTCGAGATCCTGGCCGCGCTCATCAACGGCGTGACGCTGGTGGTCATCGCGCTGCTCATCTACTGGCACGCGTGGCGGCGGCTCATGGATCCACCCGAGGTGGCGGGCGGCCTCATGCTGGGCGTGGCCTCGGTGGGGCTGCTGGTCAACCTGATGGCGGCGGCCATGCTGCATGCCTCGGCCGGCCACAGCCACAACGTGCGCGGCGCCTACCTGCACGTGCTGGGTGACCTGCTCGGCTCGGTCGGCGCCATCGGTGCCGCGGCCGTCATCCTGTGGACCGGCTGGACGCCGGCCGATCCCATCATCTCCGCCGTGGTGGCCACGCTCATCCTGGTGGGCAGCTGGCGCCTGGTGCGCGAGTCCACGGACATCCTGCTGGAGGCGGTGCCCCGCCACGTCGACCTGCCGGAAGTGCGCGCCGCCATCCTGGAGGTGCCGCGCGTGGAGGCCGTCCGCGACCTCCACGTGTGGACGCTGACCAGCGGCTTCCACGCCATGAGCTGCCACGTCCAGGTGCGCGATCCGGCGGCGGGCCAGGAGGTCATCCGCAGCATCCACGAGCGCATGCATCACGACTTCGGCATCGAGCACGTGACCATCCAGATCGATCACCCCCGCATCTACCGGATCGGGGACGAGCCCGTCTAAGCGACGTCCCCGCTCAGCGTTACCGGCGCGCCCGCGGCGCGCATCGCAAGGCCTGGCGCGGTGCGCGGGCGGCGCGCTACTCCGGTGCGCTGCAGGGCATCGTCGCTTACGGAACGAACCGTGCTCCACCCGCCACGCAGGACCTGGCGCCCTTCACAGGGGTACCGGGTGCCGCTAGAATGCTCGGCTGTCTTTCACACGCGCACGCATACGAGGCCGGCGTCCCCGGACGCCGGATGAAGCCATGATCCGCAACGTTGCCATCATTGCCCACGTCGACCACGGCAAGACCACGCTGGTCGACAAGATGCTTCGCCAGGCGGGTGCGTTCCGCGACAACCAGCTGGTGGAGGAGCGCGTCATGGACTCCAACCCGCTGGAGAAGGAACGCGGCATCACCATCCTCTCCAAGAACACTTCCGTCCGCTGGCAGGGCCACAAGATCAACATCGTGGACACGCCGGGGCACGCGGATTTCGGTGGGGAGGTGGAGCGCATCCTGCGCATGGTGAACGGCGTCATCATCCTGGTGGACGCCTTCGACGGTCCCATGCCGCAGACCCGCTTCGTGACGCGGAAGGCGCTCGCGCTCGGGCTCCAGCCGATCATCGTCATCAACAAGATCGACCGCAGTGACGCCGAGCCCATGCGCGTGCACGACGAGGTCCTGGACCTCCTCATCGAGCTGGACGCCGACGAGGCCCAGCTGGACGCGGCCGTCCTCTACGCCGCCGCGCGGGAGGGCTACGCCGTGCGTGACATGAGCGACGAGCGCAAGGATCTGACCCCCCTCTTCGACACCATCCTGGAGCGCGTCCCCGCACCGCCGGGGGACACCGCCGCGCCCTTCCAGATGCTCGTCTCCACCATCGACCATTCCCCCTACCTGGGGCGCCTGGCCATCGGCCGGGTGGAGCGCGGCC
>Ga0214473_10001592_pt1 | contig 29588 bp, 27 predicted proteins | sample RVTome_7_FD_203509 | JGI IMG/M metagenome (GOLD analysis project Ga0214473, IMG submission 203509) | Soil microbial communities from uranium-contaminated site in the Upper Colorado River Basin, Wyoming, United States - RVT98D197 | ecosystem: Environmental > Terrestrial > Soil > Contaminated >...
GAGTTAGGATAGATGGTTTGCACCTATCTCATCGGCAAGGCAGGCCTTGTTTTATGAAAGCCAATTGCCTAACTTAGTGCCATTATATGGTGTCCCCAGAATTCCGAAGGAGGGACATGCCAGGAGGCAACAGCCCAGGTTGGCGTGGATCGGAAAATGACTTGACGCAGCAGAGGCACAGCGAGAAGATATCATCTGATACAGAGAACTGCATCACGGAGTCGCTTGGGCTGCCGGGCCAGTCGTCGAATTCACGCGGAGACAGGAGAGACAGTCTCTTGAGGACATGCCTATGACGCGCGGAACCAAAAACAGGATCGAGCAAACCGCCGGATTTGTCTGTTGTTTTGGCGTCTTCGCTTTCCTCAGATGGGGCATGGGCCCATGGTACCCCGAGGGTATGTGGGGTAGCTTCAAGTTGGCTACTGTGGGGGGTGCGATTGGTGCACTAATTGGGTGCTCATTGGCTTGGTTGGGAATTGCAGCATGGGAGGCCGTTTGCCGCTCGCCCCATCTCCGAAAGGTTCTTTCTCTGGGGAGCATTGTTGCTGTCATTCTGCTGGTGGGCGTCTTGGCAGGTATCTTCATAGGCAAACCAGCTGATGAGAGGACGCACGCCCTGACTTCCAGCGCTGGGCCGAAGCTCGAAGGGAGAGCCGTGGCGCCGACCAGTGTCCCCCGGCAAGACAGCGGCGGCCTGAGCAAAGCACTGCCGCGATTGGCCAACTTCGGCTCCGATACGGCTATTCCGTGCAAGATGATGATACCGCTGCTCGACGAGCTAAGAAATGAATGCGCGGACCGGCTCAGCGTCGAGTCCTACGATGTATTCAGAAATCCCGGCGAGGGCACCAGATACGGCATCAAGCTGATCCCCACCCAGATCTTCTTCGACGCAACCGGCAAGGAGTTGTTCCGGCACGAAGGGTTCTTCAGCAAGGAGGACATCTTGGCCAAGTGGAAAGAATTGGGGGTAGACCTGTCGGGATCCGGGCCGCAGCACCCTTGATCTCCGCTACTCTCTGCCGGCTCTGACCGATGTTCTCATTGTGTCCCCGAACCTCCAAGCTCGACCTTGGTGCCGTCCTGCAGAGTCACAATCCCTTTCCCGTGAAGGTAGACATAACCAATGTCTTTCAAGAGAGCGAAGGTCAACGGATCGTCCTCTGACGTTCCATTGAACTTCACTCCTCTGAACTTCATTTGGTCCGCGTAGAAACCCGTGCTCTCTCCTATGTAGCGGTGTACGCTACCGGATGCAGAGGGGAGTAGGTCGTCCAAAGTCGGTGACCAGTCGAGCATTCGAGCAGCCCCGTGCATGTAGTAGAACAGGGCCCCAGGGTCAATCTGCAGCGGTGTCGGCGGGACACCCATCTCTAAGCCTCCCCCTTCTAACCTTAACCACGCTTCGTCCCTTACCCCGATGAATACTCCTCCTGGCATGAGAAGGGGTCCATCCTCTTCATAGTACTGGCCGATGATAAGGACAAAATCGAGTGTATTTGGCGAGAACTTCTCGCTTCGGTGAAAATGCTGGACAGTAGCCTTCTGCGGACCACGTCCCAATCGATCCTTCTCCTCGGGCATGATGTCTTTCAGCACGAAGTGATCGCCAACACCTCGCTCCTTAATAAGCGTAATCTCGACAGATTCGCGCTGGATCATAGCTGCAATCGCCCTGTCGCGTTCTATCATCTGGTTGGCGCTGCCTATCGTTTGGTCAACGGCGTGGCTCAGCGCCATGTTGCCGTCATTGTTCTTTGCGTCTGGAACCGCACCTCCTTCCAGCAGGAGCTTGACGACCTCCGTGTGACCTAAGATCGACGCTTGCCACAGCGCGCTTCTCCCGTCGCTATTCTTTGCGTTTGGATTGGCACCTTTTTCTAGTAGGAGCCTAACAACTTCCGCATGACCCAGCATCGACGCTTGGCATAGCGCGGTCGCGCCGTCGGTGGAACGCTTTGCATCTACCTGCGCGCCTCTATCCAGCAAGAGCTTGACGATCTCCGCGCGGCCACGGTTTGCTGCCAGCATCAGAGCCGTTCCCCCATCTGGTCTCCTTTCATCAACCTTAGCGCCTTTATCCAGCAGGAGCTTGACAACCTCCGTATGGCCATTCCCCGATGCGAGGTGCAGGGCATTTGCACCTTGTGTGCCTCCTCTCGCATGTATATCCGCACCCCTGTTCAGCAGAAGCTTGACGACCTCCGAATGGCCAGCGTCTGATGCCGACATCAACGCGGTCCCGTCTGCTCCAGTGCGCGCATCAGGCACTGCGCCTTTGTCCAGCAGGAGCTTGACAATCTCTATGTGGCCGTTGCGTGAGGCCCATACCAAAGCCGAAGAACCTTGGCTAACTCTGGCGTTGGGGTCAGCACCTTCAGCCAGAGCGGTTCTTGCGGCTGTGAGGTTGCCGTCTCTTGCGGCTTGAACCAGTTCGGCGTCGCGCTGACTCCTCTGCACCCCTGACATAGCGCAGCCGGCAAGAACGCCCAATATGATTGGCCCGCTCATCGCTGCTGTGATTCTCAATGCCTTTGACATAGTCTTCTCCTTGCCCAGCATTTCTCTTTCGGCGATGCCAGACCGGATTGCATGGTCTCTGGGTCTCTGGGATACCAGGATAAGGTGCCCACCGTACGACGTCAAGCCCGAAAGGCATATCATTCGACCAGAATCGATACCGGGAGGGGAAAGGAGGGGAAAGGGAGGAGGGGAAAGGGGTCATCCATATAGGGTTCCTGTCAAATACAAAAATACTCTCCCTGAACCGGGGAATTAAAGGGGTCCGGTACATTTTGGGGGAGGTTCGGCGTAAATCATTTTCAGCAGGGAAACCGGGGACAGTCACGAATGGCGGTTCCTTAAGCGACTTTTCGTGTTGGCAAACCGCATTCCTGGCTCAAAAACGTAGGTTCGAACGTTGCCAACGACCTTAAGGAAGCACCATTCGGGACAGTCACCTATTATGGACACCCGAAATAGATGACTGTCGCCAATAACCCCGACATGTCAACATACATGTTGACAGAGGTCGCGAGTTTGTCAATATATATGTTGACGCGCAGGATCAAATTGTCCGGCGGGGCATGGGTCACACCTACACATTTCACCTTCATTCTGTCGCTGGGAGCAGCGGCGCATGGATACGACGTGCCGCCCGGCCCTCTTTTGTCCCTTACGGGACTGGTTTCATCCCGGGCCCCGGTTCCCCAGCGATCAATCGCTGGGCTATTCTCTGTCGCCCTGGGGCTCGGGCTGCCGCCCCAGGTCACGCCGCAACATTTTTCTCTTCGGCTCCCCTTAGTCCTGACGGGATAGAGGTTTAGCACGCAACAAAATTCTGAGATTTGGCGACTATTTATCTTGACGCAGATGGCTGGTCGTTATACCATACGCTGAGAAGAACTCGAATGCCGTGCTTCGGACGTTTTGATGGAAAGGGGAGCGCAATGAAGACGCGGAAGGGACAGAAGCGGGAAGTCAAGGGGAAGAGGGCGAAAGCAGGAAGGCGGGACGTCACAGCGGCACGACGGGAAGACCCGTGCGATTCCCGGGGGCGGCCGCCGGGGGGAGATCGGGGGCGTCGGCCGCGGCGCTTGCGGGTACCGCCGCCGGAGAGCGATGTCTGGCCGGCGCAATACCGGGGCGAACGATGGAAGCGAATCTATGGGATGCTGTTCGAGGGCAGGTGCCTGTTGTGCCAGTACGGCTTTTCACAGCCGGAGTCACGCCGCAGTCGCGACCTGTGGCTACGGCAGGACAGTCCCCTGCTGTGCACGAACTGCGCCGCCCGTCCCGGCGAGATGATCGAGGTCCTGGCAACCGACACGTGCCGGAATTTCAAGGCGAGGTGCTGGCAGCATCCCCGGAAGAAGCCGGAAGCGGCGACGCCGGCCCCGTGGCCGCCGAAGTGCAAGAAAGGGGTTTGCCGTATCCCGCTGACGCAGGGTCTGTTCGCCACGGTCGATGCCGCGGACTACAAGAAGGTCAGCGAGCACAAGTGGTCCGTGTGCCGCCAAGGCTACAAGGTCTACGCGAAAGCCCGAATCAGCGGCCGAATCGTGCTGATGCACCGCTTTCTCCTGCGGCCGCGCCGGGGCTACCAGGTGGACCACATCGACGGCAACGGCTTGAACAACTGCCGGAGCAACCTGCGCCGGTGCACGCCGGGGCAGAATCAGGCCAATCGGGGACCGCGCGGCGGGTCGTCGCGGTTCGTGGGCGTGTACCGGCGGGGAGATCGATGGCGCGCGGGGATCGGGTATCGCGGGAGATGGTACACGCTCGGGACTTATGCCGATGAGGTGGAGGCGGCCAAGGCTCGGGACCGCAAGGCGGTCGAACTCCACGGGCCCTACGCCTATCTCAACTTTCCAGAGGATTGGACCTTTGACAAGAACGGCGTTGGCCATCCGGTCCGCGCCACACCGAAACCAAGATGGAGGTAGACGAATCGTGAAGCTGATCCCATTGGGCAACGGCCAGAACGCGATGGTGGACGACGAGGATTACGAATGGCTGCGACACTACACGTGGTACGCCTGTTATGACCCCAAACGCGGAGGCGTCTATGCGGCGACCGATACCCCCGCCGGCCGGCGGGTGTTCATGGACGAGGCCATCATGGGCCTCGACACGCTGGCCGAGCCGTCGCTGAATTGAGTCAGGCTCGCCGTCCCGAACGACGCCAACCGCAGGGGCCGCCTGTAGAGACGCAATATCTTGCGTGCGTGATTAGCCTGAATGAACCTCATTCGTGAGGCCCCAGCATGGAGCACCCCCGCCCTCGGGGGTGATTCCTCAGTCCTCCCAGCCGAGGGCGGCTGGGCTACATGCATAGGACCGCTATTCAGGCTAAACACGTACTATCTTGCGTCTCTACGGGCATTACCACGCATGAAGCAAGCCGAGCCTGAACTGCATCGTTGGACGGTTGTGTTTGACAGGCGTGGGCCATCGAGGCTATCATGAGGTCTGTACGGTCGAGGGCCGGCGGGCACGATAGGCGCTTGAGTAAGGTCGGGTATGCGAACGGTGTTGATCGTCGAGGATGACCCCGCGATGCTGCGGGGGCTGAAAGACAACTTCGAGATGAAGGGCTACTACGTCCTCACGGCCATCGACGGCAAACAGGGCCTGGAGACAGCCTTGAAGGAGAAGCCCGACCTGATCCTGCTCGACATCATGCTGCCCGAGATCAACGGCTACGAGGTCTGCTCGCACGTGCGGGAGCACGGTCTGGAGATGCCGATCATCATGCTCACCGCGAAGGACCAGGAGTCGGACATCGTGCTCGGCCTGAACCTGGGGGCCGACGATTACGTCACCAAGCCGTTCAGCATCAAGGAGCTGATGGCACGGGCCGAGGCGTTCATGCGGCGCCGCAAGGAGTCGGAGCCGCCCGTCTTTGAGTTCGGCGACTGCCAGGTCGATGTCCCGGGTCGGTGCCTGCGGCGAGGCGACAAGGAAGTCGAGCTCACGCCGGGCGAGTTCAAGATGCTCCACCTGTTCCTGCACAAGTCCGGCTGCCCCCTCACCCAGGACGAGATCCGCAGCGCCGTCTGGGGCTACTCCCACTTTATTTCGATGCGGGACATCGACAAAGCCGTCGATAGTCTGCGGGGCAAGGTGGAGCCCGACCCCCGCCAGCCGCAGTTCATCCACGCGATTCCGAATATCGGGTACAGATTTCAGCCGCCACAGACCAATGGAAACAGTGCTCATCGTTGAAGACGACCCGGCGATGCTTCGGGGTCTCAAGGACAACTTCGAATTCCACGGCTACCATGTTCTCGCCGCGGAAGACGGGGAGGAGGGCCTCAACACCGCGCTGAACGCCAAGCCGGACCTGATCCTTCTCGACATCATGCTGCCGAAGATCAACGGCTATGAGGTCTGCCGGCTCGTGCGCCGGGAGAAGCTGGACATGCCCATCATCATGCTCACGGCCAAAGGCGAGGAATCGGACATCATCCTCGGCCTGAACCTCGGCGCCGATGACTACGTGACCAAGCCGTTCAGCATCAAGGAGCTGCTGGCCCGGGCCGAGGCGATGCTTCGCCGCACGCGAAAGACCGAGCAGGAGGTTTATGAATTCGGCGACTGCCGCCTGGACATCCCGGCCCGCCGGTTCACCCGCAAGGACGAGGAGATCAAGCTGTCGCCCAAGGAGTTCCGCCTGCTGGAGCTGTTCGTCAAGAAGCCCGGCCGGGCCCTGACCCGCGACGAGATCCTCAATCTCGTCTGGGGTTACGACTCCTTCGTCGGCTCCCGCAGCATCGACCGCTTCGTCACGACTTTGCGCAACAAGATCGAGCCGGACCCGCACAATCCCATGTTCATTCACACGGTCCGCGAGATCGGCTACAAGTTCGAGCCCCCGCAGGGCGCCTGACGCGCGACAGAGGATGAAGAGAGGATGAGAAGGTAAGAAGGCACGAGACACGAGGCGATGCGCTTACCTTCCTACCTTCTTCCCTTCCATCTTTTCCAGCAGGATCGCGCGGACCTGATTGGCGTCCTTCGTCTGAAGCACGCCGACGATCTGCCCATGATTGTTGAGTTCCCTGACGGTCAAATGCAGGATGTCCTTCACCGGCAGATGGCTCTCCAGCAGCAGCGGGCCGTCGTTCGGGTCCCAAAAGTAGCACTGGTGCCGGCGATTGAAGATCCGGCCGAACATCTTCCACCCCGTCGGCCTGGCGCGGACGAGAAACTGGTTCTTCTCGTTCAGTCCGCAGGGCCAGCCGGAATCAATGACAAAGTCCAGCCTCTTCGAGCCCGTCGCCCGGGTCCAGGTCATGAAGTAGGTCTTGCCGCTCGTCGTGCCGAGCCGCCGGACCACCAGCCCGCGATCATTGATCTCGCATGTAAGCGGGCCAATGCCCGCATAACCGAGGTCGATCATCCTGTAGCCTGAAGAGCGTCGGCTGGAGGCATTCTCCGAGGAAGAGCTGGAAGCCGCAGGCGGCGGATTCAAGCCGGCGCCGGCCGGTGTCTCCCCCCCTTCGTCCTCGGGGACCGGCTCCCATACCACCATGTGGGCGCGACGCTCAGGCATCTCGGCGAAACCGACGATCTGCCCGGCATTGTTGATGCTTGACGCATTGCTGTTGGGTCCTCCGAGCGTGCCCAGGTCCCGCATTCCGTGGACGGCATCCCAGACGAACGCATGCCGATTGCGGCTCGGCACTTCGGCACTGCCGACGACCTGTCCCTTGCTATTGATACTCTCGGCCGCGCTTTGCTTGCCGCCGAGGGCGCCGAGCAGTCGCTTGCTGCCGTCCGGGTCCAGGAGAAAGGCCCGTTGATTGCCGTTCGGATCGGCCATCGTGCCGGCGATCTGTCCAACGTTGTTGATACACAGCGTACCGGTGTGGGGCGGGTCATCGAACCGTTCGAGACTGCGGAACCCCTGCTCCCTATCCCAGAGGAACATGTAGACGCTTCCCATCGATGTCTCAGAGATTCCGACCACTTGGCCGCGGTCGTTGATACTGTAGGGATCGGTTCGAAAACCGCCAAGAGAGGGCAGGAACGTGACTTGGTAGCGGACAGGCGCCTCGCGCATCAGGAGCACGACCGCGGCCCCGATCACGAACACGACCGCACACAGAACCAGGATGAGAAAGGATTTCCTTTTCATCGTCGCCATTCCTTGCTATTCATGCAGTATTTACCAGTAGGAGTGTATGCCGGCGGTCGAACGAAAGCAACCGTTCAGAGGCAAAAACGTCGTAGTGGAGTTCTGCAAAATGGAAGTTGGGCTTACTTGGGAAAGGAAAAATGCGCCTTTCATTTTGCAGAACTCCACGTGATACCGAGAGGCAACAGCGGATGAAAACGAATGCAATACGGGTGGCCATGTGCCAGATCGTCTGCCTGGACGGCGATCGCCGAGGCAACCTCGCAAGGATTGAGAACGGCGTGCGTGAGGCCAAACAGGCCGGCGCGGATATTGCATGCCTGCCGGAGACCGCTATCTACGGGTGGGTGAATCCGGACGCTCATCACAGGGCCCATCCCATTCCGGGGGAGGACTCGCAGCGGCTGTGCGAGCTGGCCCGCGAGTATGGGTTGCATCTTTGTATCGGCCTGGAAGAGAAAGACGGCGAACGGCTCTATGATTCGGCCCTGCTGATCGATGATAAAGGGCGCATTCTTCTGAAACATCGAAAGATGAATCTACTGGAGTGGCTGATGACGCCGCCGTATTCCCCCGGAGGAGAGGTCCGCGTGGCGCAAACTCGGTTCGGGAGGATTGGCGTACTGATCTGCGCCGACACGCACGTGGAGGATATCGTGCAGCGGATGGCGGACTTGAGACCTGATCTGGTCATTGTGCCCTACGGCTATGCGGCGCAGGAAAGCGCGTGGCCCGAACATGGCAAGGAACTCGATCGCGTCGTCGCCAACGCGGCCAGAGTCATCGGAGCCCCGGTGGTCGGCACCAATCTGGTCGGCCAGATCACGCACGGCCCGTGGACAGGCTGGACCTACGGCGGTCACAGCGTCGCGGCCGACCAAACAGGCAGGCTCGTCGCCGTGGGCCGCGATTTCGACAGGGATATCCGGCTGATCGATTGGGGCTCTCAGGGATTCCCGTTCTCTCCGGCGTTGTAGTACGTCGTCATCACCGGCTCCCCATCCCGGATTTCCAGACAGGTCATCGACTTGCCGTCTCGGGCAACATTGAGCGTGACCTCCGCGGCATCGGATTGCACGCGGTACGCGATCTCGTCCCCCTGGTGTTTGACGACGAGTCTCTCGCCGGAGGCATTCTCCTTCTTGATCACAAGTTGCTCGCCCGCCGGCTCCTCATGGAGGACCTTGAACGGAACCGCCTTGCCCTGACTATCGCCGCGGTAGACCACGGTATAGGTCCCCGTCCGCTCGATAGAGTCCACAGAGCTGAAATGCACCACGTGGTCCCTCCGCTCACCGATCCAGTATCCGGCTATTCGAGCCGAAGGCGTCGAGGGAGCCGATTCCGGTCGTTTTCCGGACGTGGCGGAGCTCGGCGGAACCTGCGGGCAAGCCGAGGAGCTGCGAACCCGCCGCATGTCCAGCACGGCCAACACGAGCATGACCACCAGCACGGGGATTACGACCCACCCAAGTACCATCTGCTTCCCGTGCTGCAGCCGTTTGCCACAGGCCGCCAGGCAAGCGGTGGCCAGCGCATTTTCCGGTGGCGCGTCAATGGGCTTCCCGGTGACAGCCAACGTATGTTGCGCAATCCATTCCGCCACCGCCCGGGCGCGAAACCGCACGAGGGTCACACGCGAACAACTGCTGCACGTCCATCTGGCGAAGAACACCTCTTGCGGTTTCACAACCACGGTGTCCCGATTCGCCGCCTTGCACGTCTGGCAGGTCCAGTCGAACAGCCCGGCCATCTCATTGTCCGATTCGTTCGTCCTCTCCGACAAGCCCAGGAATCTCATCTGCCCGGACGTCTTGGTGATATCGAAGACCAGTTCCATCGGGACATCGGAATTGCAGGTTTCGTTTGACACGACCACCTCCTTTGGCGTCCACGACCGAGACACAGAGGCGCCCCCCATCCACCATGGATACGGTTCTCGCCTGTTACGGCCCGTGTCCTCTGCAGCTCCGTCGCGAACGACTCATCAGCTCTTCCCGGCCGGGGACCGTCGCACTGCCGCTATGGCATCGAACTTGTCCTCGGCGAAATCCAGCAGCGTATCCAGCCCCGCCACGCGAAAGATGCACTTGGTCGCCAGGCATGCGCCGCAGAGCATCAATCGTCGTCCTCGCTGTGCCAGTTGCTTTTGCAGCAGCAGCAGGTTGCCGATGCTCGGGGACGTAATGATCTCGACGCGGGAGAGATCGAGGACAAGGTGCTTGTCCCCTGCCTGAGGGAGGCGCTCCCGCAGCAGCGTCAGTTCCGGCCTCAGCGATGGCTCCGGCGGCAGCAAGATATACAATACGTCGGATTCCAGTGGCGGGGTATCCATTCTACAGTACTCGTCCATTCTCGTTAGTTGGTACGCAACGCATAGACGTATATCGGGTGCTGACCAAGCGGAGATTAGCAGACTCTTTTTGTTTTTTTGCTTTATCCGTACCCACCGGCTGCCGAGAAATAGTGGAAAGGCCGACATTGTCGGAGAAATGCAGGGGAGAATCGTGGATGGCAGGAATAGTCTCTATGAAACGAGTGGACAGGATAACCCAAGTCGCCGACATGGTCGTCAAGACCGAGGCGGCACTGGGAGAATTGCACCATTACTACAGACTCGGCCGGCATCTGAGCGCCTTTCCTCAGAAGCCCTACTTCCTCTTCTCGCATTGTGCACATCTGTTGTTCTGCCTCTGGCTGGACGAGCAGAACAGTGCCATGAAGGTGTTCACCGAAAGCCAGGGCCTGGCCGCGCTCTTCAACAGGGTGGATTTCGGCGCCCTTCGTTACCTGGACTACAGCCGGCGCATGCTCTACGCGAATGCCTATGAAGAGCACCTGAAGAATGAGCCGAAGTGGTTCAAGCTCTGGATCAAGGCATTGCAGGAGTTGCAGGGGTCCGAGGCGGGGACTTTTGAGGAGTTTTGCCAACAGTTCTTCTCCTGTCTTACCGATTACAGCGTGCTGGAGGGGAAACTGACCGGGCGGGAGCAGAAAGCCCTGACGAGCCTGGTGCAGGGCCCGCGAACGGGTCGGCTGCTTCTCCATTCCACATGGGTCCTGGAGGACGTGATCTGCACGGCAAGCTCCTTTGTAGCCCGGCTCGATTCGGCGTCGTACGCGATCGAACGGATGCAGATCCTGGTTTGTCTGCTCGGTCAGCTTCGGCGAGCCATCGTCCGGGAAACCGCCGCCAGGGGACCTTATGCACTCTCCACCCATTGCGGTTGGGACAGGCCATCCACTCTCGGCCGACTCTTCGGCCGCAAGACTTCCGGCCTTCTCACCGTGACACCCGGCGACGGAGATGGGCAAATCACCTGCACGCACATGGGCAACGCCGGCTCCAAGGTGCGCGAACGCACCTGGACAAGGAGAATCGACGCTCTGCCTTGTGCGTATGAGGAACTGCTGTTCAAGACCTGGCCCGAGAATCCACGGGGACAGTCGTCGGAGGGTGAAATGCCCGCGCAGGCACACTGGGTTGTGCAAGCCATGGAGGCGGGTCACCTGGAAACCATCTCCAGGCATGCGGACAAGCTGCTTGAAAGGTTTGGCAAATGTCCGGCGGATAACGGCTTGGTCGAGACGGCTGCTCACGTTCTAAGAAACGGCCAGCCCGAATGGACGTCCACAGAGCTTCCGTGGGACTACATCCGCAGGCTCGATCGATTCATGAACAAGTTGAAGTTTGCCTGCCGCGAGGCGAAGGCCCTCGGCGGGGAAAACCCGGCGAAAAAAGTCGTCGCGAGCCTCTGGCCCCCACGGTCCATGCCGCCACAAGAGACCGCGTCCGAATGCAACGTTCAAACATTGTGCTCGAGCACCGGATGAATCGCAAAACCGCAAACGAGTCTCCTCACGCCAAGCTGCCCGGCAGGCTCTATCGCAAGCAGGCCCGCTGGTGGTGGAACGTGCAGTTGCCCGGAGACAAGTCCTCGCGCAGCCGCGCACTCAAGCCGCAGGGGGCCCGATGTGCGACTACCGACCGGCAACTCGCCGAAGAGATCGCCTTCCACCTGTGGCAGGAGGCGGTGCGAGCGGAAGCCCGGGCAGCGGCCAGGACAGAGCAGGTCATGCGAATGCAGCGGTTGAGGCTGCATTTTCGGGAGAAGCTCAAGGCACTGAGGGATGTGATTGCCAGTGCGGAGGCGAGAGCGGAGGCGGAGACGGCGGAGAGACTGACGCTGGAGGTCAAGCTGAACAGCTTGCGGAACCAATTGACACAAATGTCGCCTTGTGAAAGCTGCGGCCGTTCCGTCCCTCAGTCCGAACTGCAACTCATCGACTCCGGTCAGCGCCTGTGCCGATCCTGCCTGGACGACCTGCGCCGGGCGACGCAGCGACAGCCGTCACAAGTGCAGAGGGCGGAAGATGGAACACAGGGAACAGGTCTTCCCGACAGGAGAGACATCCATGGCTCAGATGTTTTGTACGCTCAAACAGGCAGCCGATAAGCTCGAAACGACAGAGGCGGAAATCGAGGCCATGCTCAGCGAAGGTATCCTTCGGGAATTCCGGGATGGCTCCAACCGTCTGCTGAAGGTGGCCGACCTCGCCGGTTTGACCGTGGCGGCGGGCTCGGCGACAGGCGAGAGACACCCTGCCCGTACCCAACGCAAAGCCGGATCCACGCGGCCGGGGCGTGACAGCCAGGGGCGCACGCTACTCGACGCGGAGATCAAGCTCCCGCCCGCCCCCGCCGCGACCGTGAAGGTGAGTCTTCCTCGCGCCGTAACGCCCAAGCACCCGCCGCGTCGGCCCCAACAGCCGACCGGGCGAAAACAGATTCCTCATGCTGTCGCGCACAAACCTGTTGCCTCTCCGCGCCGCCGGAACCCCCCTCGCGCTGTCGTGATCTCCCCGACGCTGGCTCCCCAGCGACTGAGACCGCCAACGTATGAGATGTCCCTGCGGCAGTGGATCTGGACAGGATTGATCGACGATAGCCCGCTCGCCATTTTCATTGTTTTCGGCGCCGTACTGCTCAGCGTCTGCACGTTGGCAGGGGCGGCATACCTCCTCCTGCAGGCCCTGTAATCACAAGCCGCCCGCCGGTATCATACGCAACCATCGATCCATGGGAACCGTTCGGCTCCAAACCGCAACATAGTAGCGGGCGGCGTCTTTGTTCGGACCGCCGCCCGGCTGCTCACCACTGTAACCTCAATACAATTCATCGGCCGATCGCTGCAAGCGCCGGCCGGTTCACGTTATCTACCTGGCACTTCTGAAGTCCTCCACATTCCAACGGGGTTTGCCTTCCTTAGAGCGCAGGTCGAGTGTCTGGTCGCCCTTCTTGATTTGTGCGGCCAGAATCACGTCGCGCCAACCGACTTTGGCCGGAGACCCCATGACCGTCACCTCGTCGCCATGATGGAACCAGATGTTGTTGCGCTCCAGATACGGCCGGGGGCCGGTATGGACCGTCACCAGATCACCGTTGTCGGTGCGGATACGCAGACGCACTCCATTGACTGGCGCACCCTCGAGACTGAAGGTTCCCACGCTCTCGATGATGCCGTGCAGAGTCTTTACCTCATTGGGATTGTACATCTTGTTGTACTCGCTGTCCGGAGTCCAGGGCGACATCGTGCCACGAGGTCGCTGCTCACCTGGAACGAACCCGAGCGCCTCCCAATAAGGTCTGGCGTTGAACCGCTGGTGGATGTCGCGGCTGTACTGGACGTCCCCAAGATTCGGCAAATTGTTCTCGTCGAAAGCAATCGCCTGGAGTGTCTCCTTGTCGGCGTTCAGCATTGCCGTTCCCAGACGCTCGTTGATTTCAATCGACGACCATGGGATGGCGGCCAGCTTCTTGTTCATACCCAGGAAGCCGCTGCTCACCAACAGAACACCATAGGCTACCTTGCCCTCTTGGACATCGAAGACGATATTGTCCAACTCACCGAGTTCGACACCCTCAGGGTTCTTAACGGTCGTGCCAATCAGCTCGGTCAACCGTCTGTACTTGATGTCGGCAGGTGGCACAACTGCCTCATCGCCGGGAGTGGTTGCCCCCATTCGTTCCATCGCCTGTGGCGTTGGTCGCGGCTCGGCCCGCATGTTCTCACCAGCTTCACCTCGCGGCTGCTCGCCATACTCATGGCGTCCGCCGGCGGCTTCGATCCAGCGTCTATCCGCCACGGCCGGCCAGTTGCCCTTGTCGAAGCTCTTGGCGGTCTTGAGATACGACTCATCGACATTCAGGACCAGGACATTCTCCAGAGGTCTTGCTTCGAATGCAGACCACGGAACGGCAAAGAGCTTGCCGCCAAAGCCCAGAAGACCGCCGTGAGACAGCGCTATGTAGCTGATCGCATCGCGCTGAGGCGTCAAGACGATATCCTCAACGGTTCCGAGACGTTCTCCCTCGTGGTTGATGACCTTGGCGCCGATCAACTCGTTCGCTTTTTCAAGCTTCGGCTGGAACTTCGTCGGCTGGTCGGCGTATTCTTTTGCATTGGCCACGGCAATTCCGCCTATCAGGGATAGCGAGAGAATCGTCATTAAGGCCATTCTTGCCCATTGCGTTTTCATGGTATAGCTCCTTAATCGTTTACCTGTAAACGTCTGTAGCTACGGCCTGCAAACGCTCATTTGCAGGCATTTCTCTTATGTCTATCATTACTACGAGTCCACAAGGAGCCCTGCGGTTGCGATTGCCGCCTATACCCGATGCGGGATTTGCTTAGTTGCCAGGCGAGCCAAAACACGGATATTTCTCATGGCAACCAGGCCGATTTCGGTGTAAATCATGGCAGGCATGAGAGATAGGCAAGGACCAGCTTTTGCGAAAGGGGCGTGAGATGAAAACGTGGCGGATGATCCTGATGATCGCTGCCGCCGGCATAGCAGGCTGCACCCCGAGCTACAGGGTGCACGTGAATGCGTTTGCCGACCCGAACCGGCCCGTGACCCGTGGCGCCGCAGTGTACGTCGCCGAAGACCCGAACGCGGGCAATCCGATTCTCAGAAAACAGATCGCGGCGAAGATCGACGAGCTGCTTCAGGGCTACGGGTACGATTCCGTCGCGACCGCCGACCGCGCCAACTACCTGCTCACGTTCGAGGCGGGATTCAACTCGAGCCAGGTGGTGGACTTCTCGCCGATCTACAGGCCATTCGGCGGCTTTTATGGCGCCTATGGCGGCCGCTACGGCAGCGGATTTGGTGGATACACGACGTATGTGCCCTACGTCGATACGGTCTACGTCCACTGGCTCAGAATGAAGCTCTACACGAAAGACGGGGCCGCCTTCCACGAGGCAAACGTGGTCTGGCTCGGCGAGGCGCTGACGGGCGCCAACCATCCGGAGCTTCGCCGGGCGGTGGACTACCTGCTCGTCGCCTGCATGGAGCAGTTCGGCCTCGACACCCAGGAATGGGTTACAATGACGATCAAGGAAGACGATCCTCGCATCCAGGGGATCGTGGAAGAGCTGCCGCAGAGGACCAGTCGGCGTTAGCCGCGGCTTATGAAAACAGGGATCTGCATCATCGGAGCTGGACCTGCCGGGTTGATGGCGGCCATCTACGCGGCACGGACGGGCGTGCCGACCACGATTGTCGAGGCTAACGCCAGGCCCGGCCGCAAGCTCCTTCTCGCGGGCGGCGGCCGATGCAATTTCACCCATGTGGGTCAGGCCGAAGAGATCGCACAGGCGTTTGGCAAGACCGGTCGATTCCTGCGCTACAGCCTGCACGAGCTGCCGCCCCATGACGTTATAGAGTTCTTCCAGGCGCGAGGAGTGGCGAGCACGGTGGAGCCGGATGGCTGCGTCTTTCCGGTCAGCGACAAGGCCGCCGACGTGCTGGATGCCCTTCTGCGCGAGGCGGGGACGCTCGGCGTCGGCTTCTTGTACGACATGCCGGTGATGAAGGTGCAGGCACACGATGGGGGTTTCACAATCCATACGAAAGAGCAGCGAATCCTCGCGACATGCATCGTCATCGCCACCGGCGGCGTCTCGTGGCCCCAGACCGGCTCCACGGGCGACGGCTACCGTTTCGCGGCCGAATTGGGGCATACCATCATCCGGCCGAAACCCGCCCTGGTGCCGCTGGTAACGCGGGAGAACTGGGTCGGCGATCTGGCGGGCATCGCGATGCCGCAGGTGAAGGTGCAGACCACGGTGGGCAAACGCCGCATCACCATCATCGGGGCCATGCTGTTTACTCAAAACGGCATCGGCGGCCCTGCCGTCCTGGACCTCAGCCGGCTGGTGGCCGATGAGTTGTCTGAGGGCAAACATGATATCATCGTGCGGATCGATATGGCTGCTCAACTGGATGATCTCGGATTTGACCGCCAATTCCAGGCGAGCATACAGGCCCATCCCAGGAAGGCCGTGGCGAACGTCATGGCGGAATTCGTGCCCCGCCAGCTTTCCCGCGTGGTGTGCGATCTCGCCCGGTGCGATTGCGATGTACAGGTCGGCCAATTGAAGGCCGAGATGCGCCGGCGTCTGGTCGCGTCGATCAAGGGGCTGCCCCTGACCATCATAGGCACAGAACCCATAGAGAAGGCAACTGTGACCCGCGGCGGCGTGAGCACGAACGAGATCGAGCCGCAGACCATGGAGTCGCAGATCCGCCCCGGCCTGTTTTTTGCGGGCGAAGTGATCGACGCGGACGGCCCATGCGGTGGCTACAATCTCCAGATGTGCTGGTCCACCGGTGCGTTGGCCGGCCATTCCGCAACCCATGCTCTTCTCAGCACAAGCCCCGCTGCTCCCTGACAGGAGGAAATGTCAGGGCTTCGGCGTCTGGGCCTGCGTCCCGGCTGGTTTGTAATACTGCATCGCCTCCGGGATCAGGTCTTGCAAGTTCCGGATGCGCGTCTGGTCCGCCGGGTGCGTGCTCAGGAATTCCGGCGGCTTGGCTTGGCCTTTGCTTGCCTCCGACATTCGTTGCCAGAAGCCGACCGCCTCACGAGGATCGTACCCCGCCATCGCCATGAAGATCAGGCCCAGGTGATCCGCCTCGGTCTCGTGCCTTCGGCTGTACGGCAGCAGCAGCCCGACCTGGCTGCCGATGCCATACGCGCTCATGAACAGATTGCGGGTCTGCTCGGGGCGATTCTGTAAGGCAAGATCCAGTCCCATGCCTCCCATCTGCACGAGCAACCCCTGGCTCATCCGCTCGGACCCGTGCCGGGCGAACACGTGGGCGATCTCGTGGCCCATCACCGCCGCCAGACCCGTCTCATCCTTGGTGACCGGCAGGATGCCCGTGTACACCACCACCTTGCCGCCAGGCATCGCGAAGGCGTTGATCTGCTTGTCCTCGATGACGTTGAACTCCCATTGGTAGCCGGCAAACCGATCCTCCTCGCCGTGTGTTTTCTGGAACTGGTCCACCGCCTGCACGATCCTCGTACCGACACGCTTGATCATCTCGTTCTGCCTGGCGTCCCCGCCCACCTTGCTCTGCGAAAGGAACTGCTGGTACTCCTGGACGCTCATCGATGTGACCAGCGATTCCGGGACAAGGCTCAGTTGCCTCCTCCCCGTAATGGGCACCTCCGCACACCCCGCCAGCACAAACAAAAGGGTCATCCACGCAAAGACCGTCGATCTCATAGCTTTTCTCATGCGAATCCTCCCTGTATCTGCAATGCTTGTCAGCCGCAATTCACACCTGCGTACGGCAACCGGCCCTGTTGTCCGTCCCACATTCTACTATTAAGCACTCCGCACAGTTTCCATGCAAAGGTTTTTCCAAGATCAACTTCATCGCGTACGACGCCGCTCTCCGCCAGAGAGGCCCAGCCAGATACGCCATGCTCCCCTTTTGCACCAGATACCCCATCTTCCCCGACTTTGGGTTTGTCTCGCACAACGGTCCCCCGGTTCCCTCCTGCCTGCTCCCTGCTGCCTGCAGATTGGTCGAGTAGACGTGCTCTGGCCGTACCGGGTAGGTAACGTTTGTGTTCTCCGTTGCTCTTGCCGTTCGGCGGCAATGCCACCGCTTTTCGTGGCGAGAGACATCCGGTCCATGGGGAAACGGCCAACGCTCGCTGGCGATTTGAATCGCTGGAAACCAGGGAGGGCCGAACGAGTCTCCACCTGAGCCTGAAGACGAAGGTCCGTCCGGGGCGGGTGGACAAAGAGATCTCCCTGCGGAGCGGCGAGAATGTGCTCTATTCCCGACACGTAGTGAGTGGGATGAGCGGCCCGATGAGCTTGGGGCACCACGCCATGCTCAAGTTTCCCGATCAGCCGGGCAGCGGACTGGTGTCTACCAGCCGTTTTGTGTACGCCCAGGTCCTGCCGGGCCCGTTCGAACTGCCGGAGAAACGAGGGTACTCCTGCCTCAAACCTGGGGCCCGATTTGAGTCGCTGGAAGCAGTTCCGACGATGACCGGCGAGACCGTCGATCTGACCCGCTACCCTGCCCGGCGAGGGTCAGTCCCCACTCCGCGCTGCCGGCGTGAATCCAATCGTGGATCAAACGGGAGTTCCTCCAGGAGTCGGGCTTGATCTCGTCACTGGCACGGGGACCGGTGTTGGGCATGAGGTTTTCCGGCGAGCTTGCCCCGAAGGGGACGCCGTAGTGGATCGCGGCGTTGGACTGTGCCAGCGGGAACAACTGCTCGACCCGCACGAACCGCGGCGTCTTCCATTCGACGGTGTTTTCCACGTCCAACCGCTTGGCGTCCTGGTAGAGCGTCAGACGCTGCGTGATCGGGATGTCCGCGATCCGGACGTCGATCCGGACGACTGCTCGTAGCCGATCTTGCGGTTGTCGCCAATAGCGCCGCCTTGGCCGTCATGGTTGTGATCCATGGACTCGACCAGTTTTTTCCACATGAAATCGAACTCTCGCTGCGGATACGGGGTGTAGCCGAGCGCGTAATTGATGGTCGCGAACCGTTCGGCCGCGAGCAGGGTGGCCGTGGCGGGGATGATCTGCGGCCACATGTGCGCCAGGGAGGAGACAATGTTCGGCCACGAGTCGGGGATTTCGCCGGACGTCTCCGGCAGGCCGGTGGCCTTCCGAGCTTCGCGGAAGAAATCGGTGGGCGTGGCGATGACCAGCCGCGTAGGGGACGCGCGATTGCTGCAGGATTTGCGGAAGCTGCAGCGCGTAGCCGGGCAGGTCGCCCAAATGGGCCACCTGCGGGTCCACGCCGAACACGTCGCGCGCATAGCGCTTGCCGATGGCCATGTTCCGGGCGTGTACCTCCCCATCCGGCAGACCCTGGAAAATGCCCACCCACTTGGGCGCGATCTCGATGCGCCCTTCCTTGACCAGTCGCTTCAGGTCAGTCACCTCCTGCGAGCCTGGGTGCGAATCCACATAATTGGCGACGAAGACATCGTCTTCGAGCAGGAAGCGGAACTTGGGCGAGCGGTTGGCCAGTTGGATGGCCTTGGCAATGATCTGGTTGCCGCGCGCGAGACATTCCTCGCGGGTGCCGCCCCAATAGAAGTCCAGATGTGAGAACGGAATGAAATAGACCTGGGCGTCCGGAGATGGGCTGGCAACAGGAGTTGCGTCCTGGGCACCCGCCACCATCGGAACCAAGATGCACGTCAGAAACCACAGTCTGCCATATCGCATCATATCACTCCATCAACATGACTTCAATTGCGGCCGTGCCTGTACTTTGAATACTTGCTGTCTTACTCGCCTCGTCGTAATTCCACGTACCGTCTTGGCGGCCATTGACGAGTATCTCCACGGGTTTCGTCCGGCTGAAGATTTTCGTGGTCGCATCGGTTACCGCCGCCTCAATAGTCAGTCGAACATCTTCATCTGGTCCAGTCGACGGTCCTCGTGTTCCTGCCGCTGGATGTATTCCCGGATCAGCTTCTCGTCTCGGCCCACCGTGGACACGAACTTAGACTTACATCGACAGCGACATCCATTGCCCCGGAGTCCGGACTCGGATATCTTGCACCGACGGGCGTGTGCAAGAATCGAACCTCGCTCAGACCATACTGGCGAAAGAACGAACCGCCCAGTTGCTGTTGGCTGTAATCCTGACGGATTTTGCGACAATACCGCCAAGATCAACCGTGGCATTGCACGCATAACCATCCTTACCCGACGCTTTTGCAAATGTGTTTGTGCCAGGCAGTACAGTCCAGGTGACGCCGTCTGCTGAATACTCGATAGTGGCATTCTTGACGCCAAAACCAGAAAGAAGGAGCGGTCCGTTGTAGTTCCATACCAGCATCTGGCGCAGCTTGTAGAGCGTGTCGAAATCATAGCGGATCCAGGCCGATCCGGGATCGCCCGCCGCGCTGAGCCACATCGCCTTCGTATTGATCGAGTGCAGGTCATTGACCAATCCCGAGCCGTCGATGGTCTTTTCCGGCCCCCCGTCCTGAGAGCTGGAGGCTGTAGCCGTTATCTTGTCGCCTGGAAGCGCATACACTATCGGCTCGGTCGTAAAGCTCCAGACGTCGCCTTTATGGACCGCAGAGTCCGGCGGAGCATTCACCTCATCGATTCGCCAGAAGTAGGTCTTCCCATAGTCGAGCGTGCTGGAGGGCGTATACACCCCGCGATCGAGATAGTCGCCCGACCCGTCAAACTCCAGGCCGCCGTTGAAGTGTCCCGCCGCCCACTGCGGATCGCCGTGGAAAGAGGCATCGTTGCCATACCGGCTGGCGTCACGGGCAATCGTCCCTGAGCCTTCGTTGCACTTCCACCAACCCACAAGCTCCGCACTGGCCCCGCTCGTCACGAACCAGGCCCGGCGCCAAGACAAGAAAAGTCAAATGAATCAGTTTCGCGTTCATTGTGCGGCCCTTCCTGCAGATAGACCTCAAACGATTACGCTTTTGTCAGGTGCAGACTTCCTATGCGTTGACGAACCGATAAATGGGCACGTGTGGCTATTGAGCCTCCGGAAAATCCTCCGGCGAAGCAGCGTTTGCATCCAACCACAGAGGGTCGTAGCAACCCAAGACCCTCTTGATGAAACAGAAACACTCCGATAACTGCTACCTTCCAAGTGTACTGAACCGCCCTGCCTGAGTCGATGGAGAATCGCTGGTTTACGCGATCCTGCGATCCCCAGGTGGCACAGGAAATGCGCAGAAATCCTTGCAATCCGATAGGTAATTCGGGATTGACAGGAACTGCATGCGCACTCGGCCACACCGGATAGACGCGGAATCGTCTCGAAGGGTAGTTGCATCCAGCGCAACCTTCTCCCGCGGATCGGCGAGCCGCCTCTGGGGCTTTGATTTCAGGCCCCCACACGTTAGAGGACGCATATTGGAGTCCTTCACCTCAATGTAGTTGAGCATCTGCAGGCGCGCAGCGTGCGGGTAGGATGCCTGTTCGAGATAGCGTTTCATGGCCTGCTGTTTGTCAGTGCCGAAGTAGCAAGCAGCAGGCTTGCTCCAATCTTCTTGCAATATTACCCCGTCGGATGTAGAGTTAAGGGGAATCTGCTTGATCGAGTTCGTTGTCTGGATTTTGTCGTGACTGTCGTCCTTGAAAACCAGTTGGTCTTGCATTAGCGATCGCGAAGTATTCTGCGCCGGACTTTGGTTACAGGGAAGGTTGTAGCAGTTGTTTCCCGGCTTGCCGCGAAACATGTGTAAGTCCTTGTGAATAAAGAATTAGCGCCCGTAGCTCAGTTGGATAGAGCAACGGATTTCTAATCCGTAGGTCGAGGGTTCGAATCCTTCCGGGCGCGATTCGCGTTTCTGGCAACAGCGAAGCGATGGCAGCCTTGCGGCAGGAGGCCGCTCATCGATCAATCGCGAGAGTGGTCGTGCTTGTCGGCAGGTTTATCGCGGCGAATGTCTTGTTGTCCTCAGCAAGGAATCTGTTCCCTTTCTTGTCTCCCTCAGGTCCCTGCGCGACCAGCCTTCCACGTCGGATCATGCGAGGAGACCGTGCACCTGCCGGATCGCGTCGATGATATGATCGTTGATCCGCTGCGTGTACTTCGGGCCGATGCGCACCTGGACGAACCGGTCGAAGATCTCCAGCGTTTGGGGGCAGCTATCCGGGCCATACTGGATCGCTTTGCCCTCGGGGCCGTTGAACGACGGCCAATTTCGATGCCTGGTCCGCTTGTTGATCACGGACTCTTCAATGGGCAGAAGCACGGAGCCCGTCAGCGTGGAGGCGGGGACTTTTCGTTTCCGCAATTCCTGGATGCACCGGTCGCGGGCGGTCCTGTCCTTCACCTCGAAGTAAACGCCGTAACCAATGTCACCCTGCGGGTCCGGGCGACGGCGCAGGCGAATGCCGGCGATTCCCTTGGTGCCGTCATAGATGGCCTCCGCGTTGCCTCGCAGTTGGGCAATCATCGTGTCGAGCTTGGTCAACTGCGCGCCGAGCACCGCGCCGGTGAACTCATTCATCCGGAAATTCTCGCCGGCGAACATTTGCACATGGCTCGTCCCGATGCGATTCAGAAAGACATCCCGCATCGAGCCCATATCGTGGAAGCGGGCCGCACGCTCATAAACGAGCGGATCATTCGACGCGACCGCGCCGCCCTCGCCCGACGTGATCATCTTGTTGATCTGGAAGCTGTAGATACCCACGTCGCCGATGGAGCCCAGTTTCTTGCCGTGATAGGAGCCACCGACACACTGGGCACAGTCCTCGAGGACCGCCACTTTGTGCTTTCGCGCGATTTCCATGATCGGGTCCATGTCGCAGGGCCCACCGAGCAAGTGGACGGCGATCACGGCCTTCGTGCGGGGCGTGATCTTGCGTTCGAAGTCCGCTGGGTCAAGGTTGAACGTCCGATCGATGTCGGCAAAGACCGGCAGGGCCCCCGCATGCACCACGCACGTGTAGTCCGACCACCAGGTGTAGGCGGGGACGATCACTTCATCACCGGGGCCGATCCCCAAGCCCGCCACCGCACAATCGAGGGCCGCCGTCCCCGATGTCACGGCCAAGGCGAAGCGAGTGCCCGTATACTTGGCAAACGCCTCTTCGAAGCGAAGCACCTTCTCCGGCCGACCAGGACCCCAGTAACGAAATGGCGAGCCGGATTCCAGGACCTCCCGCAAGGCTTCTTCCTCCCGCTTATCGAAGAATTGCGGCCCGACGTATCCTGGGTCTATGTCTGGCAACTGCACCGATTTGCCGGCCTGTTCGGCCATGAGTCGCCTCGTACCGATCCCTGCTCCGCAGATACCCAGGCAGCTCGCCGTCAGGAATTCCCGCCGGGAGAAACTCGGTGCCCCTCTCTTCATAGTGTCGTCCACGCTCATGTTCAGCCTCCCTGTCGATCTGTTGGCACAGCCGCTGTGGCCGAGCCGACCTTCAGCCCGGCTGGCGGGAGTGCAGCACCAGTATATCACCAGGTCCGTCATCGGCGACAGAGTTCCTGCAAACGAGGATTGGATGCATCTGCGGCCAGAGGATAGAATGTGCGCACTGCTTTGGCCTGGTGGATTGATTGTACTGAAGGAATCTGGTCAGGGGACGACTCATGTGGCTTGTCTTTCTGCTTTTGCTGGCGATTGTCTTTATCATTCTGAGCACGACCCGCTTGAAGCTGCACCCGTTCCTGTCGCTGCTATTGGCGGCGTTCGCATACGGGATCCTCAGCGGCAAGATGTCGCTGGCGGACGTGGTCGCGTCGGTTAATGGGGGGTTCGGCGAAACGGTCGGCAAAATCGGCATCGTCATCCTGGCTGGGTCCATCATCGGAATCTTCCTGGAGAAGTCCGGCGGCGCGATGAACCTGGCCGAGCAGACGCTCCGGCTCGTCGGCCAGAAGAATGTCCCGCTGGCCATGGGCATCATCGGATATATCGTCAGCATCCCCGTGTTCTGCGATTCGGGCTTCGTTATCCTCGCTCCTCTGGCCAAGGCGTTGTCCCGCAGGGCCAAAGTGTCTTTGGCGGCCAGCGCCATCGCGCTGAGTCTCGGCCTGTACGCGACCCATACCATGGTGCCGCCGACGCCCGGCCCCATCGCGGCGGCGGGCATCCTGAAGGCGGACCTGGGCCTGGTCATCCTGTGGGGAATGCTGGTGGCCCTGGTCGCGCTGGCCGCCGGGTGGCTGTTTGCCGTCATCTATGCGGCCAGAACGACCATCGCTGCCGAGTCGGAATCCGATGTTGCCCCAGTACAGGGACTGAAGACTCAGGGCCCCTCCGCTGCAAAGGCGATTGTTCCCATCCTGTTTCCTATTGTCCTGATCATTCTCAAGTCCATCGGCGCGTTTCCCAGTCATCCGTTCGGCGATGGCGCCTTTGCGAAGGTCGTCAGCTTCATCGGCGAGCCGGTGGTCGCACTGCTTCTGGGCGTTTTCCTGGCCTTTCTACTGCCGAAGAAGCTCTCCCTTGACATGCTCTCGACCTCCGGCTGGGTGGGCGAGGGCGTGCTCGCCGCCGCCACGATCATCATCATCACCGGCTGCGGCGGCGCCTTTGGAAAGGTCCTGCAGAACTCCGGCATCGCCGACGTCATCGCGGGCAATCTCGGCAAGAGCACGAGCCTGAGCCTCCTGCTGCCGTTCGCGATTGCCGCCGGCCTCAAGACCGCCCAGGGATCATCCACCGTGGCAATCATCACGACCGCCGGCATCATCGTGCCTCTGCTGGAAGCCCTGGGCCTCCAGGGCGAAACCGCACGTGCGCTGACCGTGATCGCCATCGGGGCGGGCTCCATGGTCGTCAGCCACGCGAACGACAGCTACTTCTGGGTCGTCACGGGCTTCACGAGAATGACCGTAAAGCAGGGCTACAAACTCCAGACCCTCGGCACTCTTGTCGAGGGCTGCGCCGCCGCCGTTGCACTGTGGGTGATCGGTCTTGTTGTCTTGTGACGCGCGAGCCATCCAGCATCGGCGCAACGACTCAACTATGAAGGCGCTTCGAAGGAGAGATCGAATGACAAACAACAAATGCCTGATGATCGCGTGGGTGGGCAGCGTCTTTCTGGCCGGCATCGCGCGCAGCGCCGCCGATGTATTGCCCACGGGCAATGCTCGCCCTGCCATCGAGTTCCGGCACTTTCCCGACCGTCTGCACGCGTTTGTCTGGCGGAACTGGGAGATGGTCTCGCTGGAGCGGATGGCCGAAGTGCTGGGCACAACGCCAGAGAAGGTTCGCGAGACGGGGGAGTCGATGGGCCTGCCGGCACACAGCCGGCCCCCTGCCGAATATCAGCAGCGAGGCTACATCTCGATCATCCGGCGAAACTGGCATCTTCTGCCCTACGAGCAACTGCTGACACTGCTCGGCTGGGACGCCCGGAAGCTCGCCTTCACGCTTAAAGAAGACGACTTTCTCTGGATCAAGCTGGGCTCGCTCAAGCCCTCGTGCGCGGCGCTTCGCTACGTCGAGCCCAACGAGGCCGTGATGAGGCGATGCGAGGAGATAAAGGCAGTTGTTTCGTCGCAGTTTGCCGACGAGTTGGCAAAACCCTCGAAGGCACGATTCGATTTCTTCCCCGCCGCTCAGGTGACATCCGTCACAGCCAAACGCAGCGATGAGAAGAAGATCCGATTCCTGTACTCTTATTGCGGCGTCTTTGGCGATCCGCTGTTGACGCCGGAGCTCGATCCCTACCCCGATGATTTACTCCGGCGGTTGTCCTCGCTCGGCGTCAACGGGGTCTGGCTGCACGTGGTTCTGCACCAGTTGGCTCCGAGCTCGATATTCCCCGAACTTGGCGTGGACCACGAGCGGCGGATTTCCAACCTCCGCCGACTGGTCGATCGGGCCGCAAAATACGGGATCGACGTCTACCTCTACATGAACGAGCCGCGGGCCATGGAAGCATCCTTCTTCAAGGATAGACAAGACCTCAAGGGTGTCGCGGAGGGTAACTACTTTGCCCTGTGCACCTCAACGCCCCAGGTCAGGCAGTGGCTCACGGAATCCCTGACCTATGTGTTCCGGCAGATGCCCGGCCTGGGCGGCGTCTTCACAATCACGGCCTCGGAGAACCTGACGAATTGCTACAGCCACAGCCACGCGCCCGGATGTCCGCGCTGCTCGAAACGGTCGGGACCGGACGTGATCGCAGAGGTGAACAAGGCGATTGCCGATGGCGTCTGGGCGGGCAACCCGCAGGCAAAGGTGATCGTCTGGGACTGGGGCTGGCCGGACGGGACCGACGCGGGCTGGGGCTCACCCGACTGGGCCTCCCAGATCATCAAGGGGTTGCCCGACAATGTCCATCTCATGTGTGTCAGCGAGTGGGGCAAACCGATCGTCCGCGGCGGCGTGGCCGGCAGCGTCGGCGAGTACTCACTCTCCGCCGTCGGGCCCGGTCCGCGTGCGACACGGCACTGGGCGCTGGCCAGGCAGCGAGGGCTCAAGACGATAGCCAAGGTGCAAGTCAATTGCTCGTGGGAGCTGTCGGCGGTGCCGTATCTGCCCGTCATGTACCTGGTGGCACAGCACTGCAGCAACCTGGCCAAGGCGGACATCGATGGCCTCATGCTGAGTTGGAGCGTGGGCGGGTATCCATCGCCGAACCTGCAACTGGTGAGCGAGTTTCAATCACAACCGGTGCCCACCGTGGATCAGGCTCTGGCGAAAGTCGCCCGGGAGCGGTACGGGTCGGATGCCGCCCCCGACGTTCTGGCGGCGTGGTCGAAATTCAGCACGGCATTTACGGAATACCCCTTCCATACCGGCTTCGTCTATCAAGGGCCCATGCAATGGGGACCCGCGAATCTCCTGTATCCCGAGCCGACGGGCTACCGTGCCACGATGGTGGGATTCCCTTACGATGACGTTGACGGCTGGCGGGCGATCTACCCGACGGACGTGCTGGCCGGACAATTCGAGAAGATCGTTTCCGGCTGGAGCGAAGGTCTGTCCGCGTTTCAAAATGCGATGAGCAAATCCGGCACGTCCGCTCAGCAGGCGAATCTTCGCGAGGATTCCGGTCCTGCCGAGGCCGCCGGCCTGCATTTCCGGAGCGTTGCCAACCAGATTCGTTTTACCGCGGCCAGAAACACGCTTCTATCGGGCTCGCTGAAAGGCGCCGAACGTGAAGCGAGGGTACAGACCGTCAGGACGATAGTCGCGGATGAGATTGAAAGTGCCAAGCGGCTCTTCGTCCTGACCCGCGAAGATCCGCGCATCGGCTTCGAGGCCTCCAATCATTATTACTATCTCCCGCTGGATTTGGTGGAGAAGGTCGTCAATTGCCGGTACGCACAAAATGTCTGGCTCCCGCGCGTGTCCACTGAGCCTCCGGGCAAAAGGCGACCGTGACGGGTGGCAGCGTCAAGGCCGAAGGCCTTGGCGATGGCGGATGGGCAAACCATCGCCAAGCTGCGCTTGACGCTGCCACCCAGTCAGTAGAAGATCCAAGAACCTGGGACGTGGGCGATGGGAAACAGGCCCACGCACGGCATCCATGATTAAAAGGAGCAGGTATGAGAATCATCGTGACAACCCTCGCCGTCTTGCTGATGTCCCCCGAGCCATGCGTGCCAGCAGAACAGGTGGGTACGCGCGACGGGAGCGTCCTGAAGAAGGCTCTGAGGCTGGATCAAGGGGGCGAGAACCTGCTCAAGGCGGAGGTCTGGACCGGCTGGCAGAAGGGATTCGAGAAGGACGGCGACACGTTTCTCTGCGACAACGGCGCGGATGCCCGGGCCCAGCGGGGAGTGTCCCAGACGGTGACTCTGAATCAGACAAAGCCTGAACCCATTGTTGCCACCGCGTGGAGCAAGGCCGAAGGGGTCGGAGGCAGCCGCGACCATGATTATTCCCTGTATCTTGACCTCCTGTACACCGACGGTACACCCCTGTGGGGCCAGGTGGATAGCTTCAACGTGGGAACGCATAACTGGGAGAAGGCCCAGGTCATCGTGTTCCCGGAGAAGCCGGTCGCGAGGGTCTCGTTTCACATGTTACTTCGCAGCCACGCAGGCAAAGCCTGGTTCCGCGATCCGCAACTGAAGACCGTCAGCGCTTTCCTGTTCGACGGCGTGCCCGTACAACAGGTGAGCCCTGCCCCGGAAGGATTCCAGGTCCGCGACGCGGCCGCGGAGTCGGATTTCGTCGCCATTCAACAAAGCGCACTGGACCTGAAGCTCGATTGCCGTACGCAAGAGATCGCCGGCGCGACTCTCTTCGACGTGACGCTGCAAGATACCTCCGGCAGGGATCGTGCCATCACGCTGGTGTACGCGGTGCCGTTGCCGGCGGCCGACTGGCAGTGGCTCCAGAACCCGCGTCACAGCATCGCCGCCACAGAGGCTCGAGAATACATCAACGCAGCACGATTCCGCGTTGGCGCCAACGGTCGGCTATCACGCTATCCTTTCGGGGCAGTGGCTAGTTCCAGCGAGGGCGTCGGCCTCGGGATCGACATGGCTCAGCCGGCCTTCTTCCGGGTGGGGTACAACGCCGGGACGCGGGAGCTTTTCCTCGCGTATGATATCGGCCTGACGCCTGAGAAACCGTCAGCGACCTTACGATTCTGCAAGTTCTCGTGGCGAGGGCGTCCCGCCCTTGTCTCGGAGAAGAAAGAGCAAGGGCAAGATGCCCTCGCCACCGGCGAGTTCCGCGGCGCTCTGGCACGTTTCTATGAGATTTTCCCCGAGCAGTTTCGGTGCCGTATCGAGCGTCAGGGCCTGTGGATGCCTTTTGCGAAGATCAGCGAGGTCAAGGGCTGGCAGGACTTCGGCTTCCGGTTCAAGGAAGGCAACAACGAGACCCGCTGGGACGACGAGCATGACATCATCACCTTCCGCTACACGGAGCCGATGACGTGGTGGATGTCCATGCCCACGGACATGCCCCGCACGCTGGAGGCGGCCATTGTCGAGGCACAGCGACTGGCCGGCAGCCGTGCGGATGCCCAGGCCCTGTTCACCAGCGGCTACCATGACGAGACGGGCCAATTCGCCGCCCGGCTGCTCGATACGCCGTGGTGCAACGGTGCGGTCTGGAGCATGAACTCCATGCCCGAGATCGCCGGAGAAGTCACGGACTTCAAGAACAAGTGGAATCCGCAACTTCGCGAGAAGCTTTACGGGCCGGCAGCCAATGGAGCTCTGGATGGCGAGTACATCGACTCGAGCGAGGGGTATGTCACGGACGAGCTGGATTTCCGGCGCGACCACTTCAGCGCCACGAGGATGCCGCTGACGTTCTCGCTCGACAGCCGCAGGCCTGCTATTTTCCGCGGCCTGATCGTGTTCGAGTACGTGCGGGCCATCGGCCAGGACGTGCATTCGATGGACAAGTACATGATGGCCAACGGCACGCCCTACGGCCTGTGCTGGCTGGCCCCCCTACTGGACGTGCTGGGCACGGAGACCGACTGGAACCCGGGCGGCAAATGGCAGCCGATGTCGGACAACGATCTTCTCTATCGCCGTGCTCTGTGCAAGGGCAAGCCCTACTGCTTCCTCATGAACACCGAATTCGAGCGATTCTCGCACGGCGCGGTCGAGAAATATATGAAGCGGTGCCTCGCCTACGGCATGTTCCCCGGCTTCTTCAGCCACAACGCCTCCCAGGGCCACTACTTCACCCGGCCCGAGTTGTACGACCGCGACCGGGAGCTCTTCAAGAAGTACGTGCCGCTGTGCCGGATGGTTGCGGAAGCCGGTTGGGAGCCCATCACCGGCGCACGCTCAGACAAAGAGGGCGTTTACGTCGAGCGTTACGGCGACCGGTACCTGACGGTCTTCAACGACACCGACCGGCCGCAAGAGGCAAGTATATCGATTGATGCCGGCATAGCAGGTCAGGTGTCAGACCTCGCGACGGGCAGGACCATCAATATCCAAAACGGAAAGGCGACACTGTCGCTCGGCTCTGAGGATGTCGCCGTTCTCCAGATTCATTGAGATTGAACTACCTTTGCTTGAATGCGCCTGTCGCATAGACCAGCGGCTCGAAGCCTGGCAAGTTCTTGATTGGGACAGCTCCCCACGTGGTGTTCAGGTGGCCGAGCATCCGGGGGTTGTCGATCGTCTTGGAGTAGTCCACGAATGCCTTGCTCGCCTCCGGCTTTT
>Ga0214473_10001593_pt1 | contig 29564 bp, 14 predicted proteins | sample RVTome_7_FD_203509 | JGI IMG/M metagenome (GOLD analysis project Ga0214473, IMG submission 203509) | Soil microbial communities from uranium-contaminated site in the Upper Colorado River Basin, Wyoming, United States - RVT98D197 | ecosystem: Environmental > Terrestrial > Soil > Contaminated >...
CCAGGCGCCTGCGGCGGAAGGCGCGGGGTTTTCTTCGGCCTCGGTTGGGGCTCTCCGGCGGTGAGGATGCCCGCGAGGCCCAGAGGGATGCGGGAGCGCCTTGACCATGAGATGAGCGGCGCAAATCAAGAGGTGGCCCGCTGCCGTGCTATACTGCGCTGGCGGCGGGTGGATGCACCGCACTATTTCCAGATTCGTGTAAGATGAAGTGAGGAGGTTGGTCCATGGCGAATTCCTCGATTTCCCGGCGGCGCTTTACGCTGGGCCTGGCTGCGGTTGGGGGAATGGTGTTGTTCACGCGCCGTCTGCCGGCAGCGGAGTTCGAGCTGCGCAATTTCCATAACCAGCCGGTGGAAAGCCCTCAGCACAAGCGCCTGCTGGAGATGTGGGCGGCGATCGAGGCCGAAACGCGCGGGCGCGTGCATGGTCAGGTCTTCCCCGACAACAATCGGACTCCCGGCAGCGACCCGGCCGTCTTCAAGATGCTGGTGGACGGCGAACTCGACTTTTTCAACCTGAATGGCGGAATTATCGGCAATCTGGTTGCGCCGGTAAATGTACAAGGAATTCCGTTCGCCTTTCGCACGCAGGAGCAGGTCTATCGCGCGTTGGATGGCGATCTCGGCGAGTACCTGCGCCAGGAGATGCGCGCCAAGGGCATCTATTCCGTACCGCAGGGATGTTTCGAGAACGGATTCCGGCAAATCAGTTGTTCTACCAAGCCCATCCGTACCGCCGCCGACTTGCAGGGCCTAAAGATGCGTACTCCCGACGCTCCGATTTACGTCGAGTGCTGGCGGGCGCTGGGCGCCACTCCGGTCATCGCCAATTTCGACAGGTTGTATGAGACGCTGAAGACCGGCGCCGCTGACGCCCAGGACAATCCGTTGAACGTCGTTGAATTGCTGAAACTCTACGAAGTTCAGAAGTACGAAAGCATGACCAGCCACATGTGGTCCGGTTTCAACCTGATCGCCAATCTCAAAGTGTGGGAGCGGCTGCCGGCGGATGTGCAGGCGGTAATCCAGCGTAACGCGGCAAAATACGCCAAATTACAGCGCGCAGATAACGCAGCCTTGAACGGCTCGCTCCGCGCCCGGCTGGCCGGCCGCGGCATGATCTTCAACGACGTTGACCCAGCCTCTTTTAAGGCCATGCTGGGCGGCTACTACGCCCGCTGGAAGCAGGAGATCGGCCAGCGAACCTGGACCCTGCTGGAGCAGCACGTGGGGCGGATGGCCTAAGAATAGCGCCTTCCCAGGCCGTCTCCTCGCTATGGGTCAATAAAAAACTAAAACCCCGACCGACTTCTGAGCATTTCGCTTGACCACCAGGGTCGCCTGCTGGCCGCGGCCCCCAGCAGGTAAATTGTCCCACAAAAACGTAAAAACCTATTGACACGTATCCCCTTGCGTGGCATACATATAGCAAATTCCCCAGGGGTAAATGGGGGCATCCCGGTTATCTTGAGTGTTTGACGAAGGGGAGGAACTCGATGGGTAATGTCTTGCGTAGTGTAGCCTCGGGGTCTTGCAACCTGAGGAAAGTAGTATCTTTGTTAGCTTTGATGTTGGGGGTTTTGCTGGTGGCTGTTCCGATGTTCTCACAGACTGCTACCGGTCGCCTCTCGGGAACTGTCAAGGACCAGACCGGCGGCTCGATTGCAGGCGCCGCGGTGGCGGTCACGGACGTGGCCAGGGGACTCACGCGAAACCTGACCACGGATGCGGCGGGAGCGTATCTCGCAGTCCAACTCATCGCCGGCACCTATACGGTGCGAGCCACGTTCACAGGCTTCCAGGCCTGGGAGCGCACGAACATAGTATTGGGGGTCGGCCAGGAAATCGCTGTTGACGCCGTACTCCTGCCCGGTGCGCAAACCCAGACGGTCACCGTAACAGAAGAGCTTCCGTTGGTGAACACCACCAGCGCCACGCTGGGCGGAACGCTCAGCAACGAGACCATCAACGACCTGCCGCTCAACGGCCGCAACTTCACGCTGCTGCTGGAACTTCGGCCGGGCGTGATTCTGACTCTGGGCAACGACAGCGGCGGCACCGGTGCCGCGGCGACCAACGGTTTGCGCCCTGAACAAAGCAACGAGTACATTGTCGAGGGCCTGCACGGCAGTTCTCCCTTCAACGCCCAGCCCATCTTCAACGCCCTGGCGCTGCGCGGGGATTCCGCCACGATCCTGCCCGTGGACGCCATTCAGGAGTTCAATCAGCAGTTCAATGGCAAGGCGGAATATGGCTGGAGGGCCGGGGGCACGGTCAACGTTGGGCTGAAGTCCGGCACCAACGCTTTCCACGGCACCGGATACACTTTCTTCCGGCGCCATCCATTGGACGCGCAAAATTACTTCTCGCCCAAGGTCAACACCAACCTGAACCAGTTCGGCGGTTCGGTGGGTGGGCCGATCATTCAGGACAAGTTCTTCTTCTTTGGCGGTTACGAGGGACAGCGCGTGGACGTGGGGGATTCGGTTAGAAGTACAACGCCCTTCACGGACACGTCTATGCTGACCGGTCCAGGAGGCTTTCCGGGGTGCTTGGCGACGCGGTCGTGCGTCGGCGTAGCCGGAACCGTTAACGGCTTCACCCAGGCGCCCGATGCCAGGAACCATCTCATCCTGGCCTGTCAGGCCCTGGCTCCGGCGAACCGGAGTGTGCGATCCCTGGCTCTGGCGAGCTTGAATCCGGCCAACTGTTCGCCTCTCGGGACTTACCCCAACTCTCTCACCGGCGACGCTTGGTTTGTCACGCACGGTGGAAATGACCACGGCATCAACGGGGGCGTTCCGATCACCTCCTACTTCTCCAATTTGCAGAGCGTGGTTCGGGCCCTGGGCTCCATAGGCAAGCTGGACTACGTGTTGAACGACAAGAACACTTTCAGCGGCTTCGCCTTCGTGGGCAACGGGGACAACATCTATAGCGCGAATAAGACCCAGCCGATTTGGAGAACCAGCGTCGTCGCCAAAGCCAAGATGTTCGGCGGCACCTGGACCTTCCTCCCGAATGCTGCTTGGGCCAATGCGTTCAGGGTCGGTTACGTGAACAACACCCAGAGGTACCGAGGCCTCGACGCACTCGAGGGAACGCCGGCCGCAGATTTGGGCCTCGCGACGGGCGTCACGGAAATTCCCGAAATCAACGGGGGCTATCCGCAATCCCTGGCCATCAACGGCTTCACAGCGCTAGGATCCCGCAATACCGAGCTGGAAGGGCCGTATACCTCTCTCGAATTTAACGATCAAATCAGCTATCTCCTGGGCGACCACTCCCTGCGGTTCGGCGGAGTGATCCTGACCAACAACCAGAACGGGGCTTCCTGGGGGGACACCCGGGGCCGTTTCGGCTTTGGGCAAAGCGCCTCAGGGTCCGGTGGCACCAACGGGCTGGTAGCCTTTATGAACGGTCAGCTCGGATACTCGGACAACATAGCCGACGGTGTGAGCAGCAACTATTGCCCTGGATTGGTGTCCGGGGTCTCACCGACGCAAACCTGCAACCAGCCCGTCATTCGCACCTCTCAGGGCAATACCGGGTTGCAATCGGCGATTCGTTTCTATGGCGACCCCACAACGCACATGCGCCGCACGGCGTACTCGGCTTTCCTCCAAGATGACTGGCGCATCTCCCCGAGACTTACGCTGAACCTCGGAGTGCGCTACGAGCTCACCACCGTGATCCACGACCGGGACTCCATCCTCGGCACGTTTGATCCGAAGCGGGGATTGATCCAGGAAGGGGTCCACGTTCCGCGTATCTTCAACCCCGATCACAATAATTGGGGACCCCGCATCGGCTTTGCCTGGGATGTGCAGGGCAACGGCAAGACCGTGATCCGGGCAGGGGGCAGCATCATCTATGAGCTGATCACCTTCCGCACCTTCACGGAAATCGGCAACGATATAGGCGTGGGCGCGAATCCAACTGCGTTCGTCACCGGCTGTACGGTGGGTCCGTACGGGGATCGAGGTGGCCCGTTCGACTTTAACCTGGCTGCCGGAGATTTGGACAACTGCACCGGCACCATCGGCGGCACCCGGACACCGGGTGCGTTTACCACGCCGGGCGGTTCCCGGGACGTTGGCAGTATTGAGTGGACCCGAGGCGACGGCACGATCGGAGCCCTCAATTGGGATGGCCCCGGCAATACAGCCTCCGGCACGATCTACCCGGGGTCGGATGCTGTTAAGAGTTGCGCTCCCAATCTTGCCTTCTCGGACAACCCTGCTAACCCCACCCTTGGCAGACCAGGGGTTGCTTGTCCGGTGGTTACCACCAACCCTAATCTGCGGACGCCGTACGTAGAATCCTGGACGCTCTCGATCCAGCGAGCCATTACTAACAACGTTGTCCTGGAGGCGGCCTACGTAGGCAACCATGGCGTCAAGTTCATGAGCCACGTGGACCTCAACCAAGCGCGCGCGGGGTCTGCTTGGACACCCTCACTCATTCAGGATTGCATTGACAGCCCGAGCGCCGATGCCTGCGATGGCAGCGAAGGCAGCGACCTGGCCTTTGCCGCCAGACCGTTTAACACCAAGTTCCCCTACCTGGCTACCATCACCAGCCTGGGGAACGCACACACCTCCAACTATAATGGCTTGCAGTTGTCCGTCACAGCGCGAAACTTCCATGGTTTGTCCATCGTCAGCGGCTACACCTGGTCCAAGTCTCTGGACGTCGCCAGCGGCAACGGCTCCGACGTGGGAACTGACTCCTATAACGTGGGGCTGGACTACGGCAGAGCCAATAGCGACGTCCGGCACCGCGTGACGTTCGCACCGACGTACAACTTCCCCTCGGTCATGGGATACGGGGGATTGCTGGACGGCTGGAAGATCAATGCCAACCTCAAATACCAGACCGGACGCCCCTATGACGCCGGAGGCGGCGATTTCGCGGGCAACGGTCGGGAAACCCGTTGGGATCTCTCTGGAGATCCTGCCGGTTTCAAGACCGACTATACCGGCCAGGCAGTCGCCATTTTCCACCCGTCAGATGATCTTCTGGGCGAGGAGAATGCGCAATTCGGCCTGGCAGGGGCGCCGGCGGGAGCTACCTACGCGGCAACTGACTTGGCCTCCGTCACCTCGGCATGCACCGCGGCCGCCGGCGGCAGCGCCGGCAAATTGGCGAGTCTCGCGGCGTTCGGCTGCTGGACGCAGGGCGGCGGCGTTATCACTCCTCCAGCCCCGAATACCTTCGGAAACATGTCGCGGGGCGCACTTTCCGGCCCGGGCTTCTTTGGTCTGGACATGTCCATTGCCAAGAGACACCAGATCACGGAACGCCTCACGGCCGAGTTCCGCGGCGAGTTCTTCAACGTTCTCAACCACGTCGGCCTTGCCCAGCCCGAGTCCGGTCTGGGTTGCGAGCCAGGCGATTGCGTCTTCGGTCAGGTCTTCGAGACCCCGGACACAGCAGCCACCAACCCGGTTCTTGGAACGGGCGGCCCGCGCCGAATCCAGTTGGGCCTGAAACTCATCTTCTAACCGCTCTGCGGTTAGTCCAACCAAAGGGCCGTCCCGTTGAAACCGGGACGGCCCTTTCTTCTTCAGTTCCCACATATGCCAAGAAGTCCAGCACTACCGTCCAGCGGCAGGTCACTTTTTCACCCAGACAGCGCCTCTTCGCACTTTTTCGCGCCTGAGTTCTAACCCTTGGTCCGCGTGTCCTGCCAACGTACCCAGTCTCCCAGAAAGTGCTTGACACGTATCCGCTTGGGTGGCATAGATATACCAATTTCCCCAGGGGTAAATGGGGGCATCCCGGTTATCTCGAACGCTTGACGAAAGACGAAGGGGAGGTCCTTCATGAGTAGAGCCGTACGCTGTACATCCTCAGGATGTAGCAGCCTGAGGACGACTGTGTCCGTCCTGTTTGTGATGTTGGCAATGCTGTTATTGGTTGCACCGATATTTGGGCAGACAGCCAACGGCCGCATTTCGGGCACCGTCAAGGACCAGACCGGCGGCGCGATCGTAGGTGCCGCGGTGACGGTCACGGACGTGGCCCGCGGCTTGCCGCGAAACCTGACCACGGATGAGGGCGGAGCGTATCTCGCTACGAACCTAATTCCGGGCAACTACTCGGTTCGCGCCACGTTCACAGGCTTCCAGGCCTGGGAGCGCACAAACATCGTCTTGGGAGTCGGCGGGGACTTGTTTATCGACGTGGTCCTCGTGCCCGGCGCTCAGACGCAAACGGTCACCATCACCGAAGAGCTTCCGCTGGTGAACACGACCAGCGCGACGCTCGGCGGCACACTGAGCAATGAAACGATCAACGACTTGCCCGTCAGCGGCCGCAATTACGTCAACATCATGGACCTGCGTCCCGGCGTTGTCCTGCAGTTGGGCAACAACAGCGGCGGCGCGGGAGCCGCCTCGGTCAACGGTTTGCGCGGCGAGCAGAGCCTTGAATACCTGGTCGAGGGCCTGCATGCGATGGACGCGTACACCGGCCAGAGCGTGATGAACAACTTCGCGTTGAACGGGGACGCCACCGGTATTCTCTCCACCGACGCCATCCAGGACTTCAACCAGCAGTTTGGTAACAAGGCCGAATACGGTTACCGCCCCGGCGGCAGCACCAACATCGGTTTGAAGTCGGGAACCAACGCCATTCACGCCACGGGCTTTGCGTACTTCCGCAAGACCGAACTGGATGCGCGCAAGTACTTCAACGGGCCCGACACCGGACAGCCCCTGGTCAACAACTCCTTGGAGCAGTTTGGCGGCACGGTCGGCGGGCCGATCAAGAGGGACAAGCTGTTTTTCTTCTTGAGCTACGAGCAGCAGAACTCGGGGCATGGCAGCTCCAACACCGCCACCATCCCGTTCACCGACTCGGCCATGATCGAGAATTTCCCGGCTTGCCTGAACAACGGCCCGGGAGGCTTGCACACTTGCACGCCCAAAGCCGGAGCGGTTAACGGCGGAAGAGCTTTCACCTCCGAACAGCATCTGATTCTGTCCTGCCTGGCGGTCAGAGACCAGCAGGGGACTGTGCCAGCGGGGAGCACGTCCGGTAGTAGCGTGCTCCTGAGTCCACAGTCTCTTTCCATGGTGAGCCTAAGCTCAAGCTGCACTCCGCTTTCAACCTATCCGAATAACCTTAACGGCATAGCTTGGTATATGCCGCACGGCGGGTTTGACCTGGGCGCGCCGGCGAATCTTGACTTCGCCGTCAGCACGGTGTGGCCTAACCTGCAGACCGAAAACCGCCAGATCAGCGGTATGGCCAAGGTTGACTACACGGTGAACGACAAGCACAGCATCAACGGCTTCTATTTCAGAGGGAATGGCCAGAACCGGGACCAAGGCTCGCAACGGCCGATCTTCCGCACCAACATCATCGTGAACCCGGTGGTTTTGGCGGGAACCTGGACCTGGCTGCCGAATTCAGCCTGGGCCAATTCCTTCCGCGTGGGTTTTGCGCGCAGCAACCAGCTCTTCCTGCCCATCGACGAAGAGACCCAACTTACGCAAGCTGATATTGGCCTTCCCACCGGCGTCAGGACCTACGGGGCCCGGAATTTCGGGTACACTCAATCTTTCCAGACCAACGGCTTCAGCAGCATCGGGTCTCGCAACACTGAGGTGCAGGGGCCCGAAGATTCCTTTGAAATCCAGGAACAAGTCAGCTACCTGGCCGGCAAGCACTCGGTCCGCTTTGGCGGCAGCCTCATGACCGCCTATCAGAACGGGGCCACCTGGGCCAATACCCGCGGCACGTTCGGCTTCGGCGGCGGCGGCAGCGGCGCCTCCAACGGGCTCGTGGCGCTCTTTTCGGGTCAGAAGCCCGTACCCACCGCCATCGACCCGGATGGCGCCGGTGCGGCAACCGCCGTTACGTTGAACACAAACACCAACACTGGCCAGAACACCGGTTTGCAAACCTCCAGCCTGTTCTTCGGCGACCCCACGTCCAACGTCCGGCGGATCACCTACTCGATGTTCCTGCAGGACGACTGGCGCATCCATCCGCGGCTCACCCTGAACCTCGGAATGCGCTACGATGTGAGCTCGGTTCCCTATGACAAGAGGCACATCCTGGGCGGCTTCCGGCCCGAACTGGGCATAGTTCAGGAAGAAGTCCAGGTCCACAGAGTCCACTCCCGGGACAGCAATAACTTCGGGCCGCGCCTGGGCTTTGCCTGGGACATCTTTGGCACAGGCAAGACAGTGCTCAGGGGAGGCGGCGGCCTCACTTACGAGCTGCCGACCTTGCGCCACTACGTCGAGACGGGCAACGCCTTTGGGCCGACCGGGCTGCCGACGGCGTGGGCCATCGGCTGTAACGGAACTCTAAATTCAACGGATCTGGATCTGGTAGCCCCGGGAACGCAGTCGATAGCGGCAAACCAGTTGACCAACTGCTCCGGCACGCTGACCACCTCGGGCGGCACGCGTGACGTCGGGCAGGCCAATTGGAGCGCCACGAACCTGACGATTCTGCCTTCGATTAACTGGGATGCGGCATCCACGGGCCGCGTGATCTTCCCGGCGGGAAACATTAACAATTGCGCCACGAACATCGTCGTGGCCTCGAACCTCAGCTCGTCAGCGCAAACCGGCCGGGCGGGCGCTCGCTGCTCGACTTCCTCCCTTGACCCGCAAATGCCGACGCCCTATGTGGAAGACTGGCGTCTATCCATCCAGCATGCCATCGTTAACAACGTCGTCCTGGACGTGGCCTACGTGGGCAATCATGGCGTGAAGCTCATCGGCCGCACGGACGATAACCAGATGGCCCCGTTCCAGATGTGGAACACGCCCTCCGCCACCCCCGGCCAGACGTTTGCTCAGCGCTGCGTGGCTCTGCCGACCCAGACCAACTGTGGCGGCGGCGCTTTCAGCAGCATCCCGACTACTACCGGCCAGGTTTTCAACTCCAAGTTCCCGCACCTGAATACGATCGTGCGTATCTGGGGCCGGGACACCTCCAACTACAACGGTTTGCAGGCAACTCTGACGGCCCGCAACTTCCACGGGCTCAATCTCACGGCCGGTTACACCTGGTCCCAGGCACTGGCTATCGCCAGCGGCAACGGAGGCGGCGTGCCCACAGATTCCTACTTCGCCGCTTATGATTACGGTGCGGCCAGCAGCGACCTGCGGCACAAGTTCTCGCTGTCGCCGGTTTACAACTTCCCGTCGGTCCAGGGCTTCGGCGGACTTCTCGACGGGTGGAGGATCAACGGTATCTTCCGCTACCAGTCGGGACGGCCGTTTGGCCCCGGCAACTTCGGCGGTGACACCTTGGGAGACGGCAGGGGTTCCCGTCCTGACTTCTTTGGAGACCGCAGCGATTTCGAGTTCTGGTCTCCCGACGAAGAGCCCGCGTTATTCCATCCGGGCGGGCCCGCCACTGGGACAGCCACCTGCAGCCTGAACAACAGCGCAACTAGTACTTGCGTCGGGACTGGGAACGCAAACCGAACCCTGGCCTCGCTGGGAGACTCGATCTTCGAGTCTCTCGGAGGCAATATCAACTCTCCGAATGGCTGCGGGACGGCAGGGCTGCCGGCTGGGGCTTGCTACACAGCGGCCGATCTAGCCATCAACACCACTGCTTGCACGGCCCATGCCACGACGCCGACGCACGCGGCTCGCCTGCGGGCCTACGGCTGCTGGACGCGGGGCAATTCGGTAATCCTGCCCGCGGACCTGCACACTCTTGGAAACATTCCGAGGTCGGCCTGGCAGGGCAATAACTACTGGAACCTGGATGCATCGATAACCAAGAGGCAGAGAATTACGGAGCGGCTAAGCAGCGAATTCCGCTTCGAATTCTTCAACATCCTCAACCACCCCACCTTCGCAAATAAGGGGGCCGGGCTGGGTTGCACCGTGACTACGTGCAACCTCGGCTTCCGATCCACTAACATCGCCGACACCGGCAATGTTATTGGCTCTGGCGGGCCGCGCCGCCTGCAGTTGGGTGTGAAGCTGTTCTGGTAATTCCTGCGCGCAAGCGCAGTACAAACCAAGGGGCCGTCCCGACATGGTCGGGACGGCCCCTTCTGTTATATGCAGCATCTGCACAGACTGCCTGCATCGCCGTGAATTGACTGCCAACTTTCACCCCGACCGTGTATCGGCGCCGCTTCGCTGGCTGCGGTGGCCCCAGGTCGCCGGGATAAGTCCGCTTTCCCTCCGATAATCTCCTTGACAATCGCCGTCGTAAGTGGTTGATGCAACCTATGAGCAGGTTCCCCAGCGTCACGCAGGGGGCATGTATTTGATCGCCGACAACTAAACGCAGGAGGTTTTTGATGAGGAGAGAATCATGTAGTTCCACCTCAGGGTGTTGCAGCCTGAGGAGAATGGTACCAGTGTTGGCTGTGATGATGGGGGTGTTGCTGTTGGCCGTTCCCATGTTCTCGCAGACCGCCACCGGCCGCATCTCGGGAACTGTTAAGGATCAAACCGGCGGCGCGATCGTAGGCGCCGCGGTGGTGGTAACGGACGTGGCCAGGGGCTTGGCGCGAAACCTAACCTCGGATGAGGCCGGAGTGTATCTCGCTCCCAATCTGATTCCGGGCATGTATACAGTCCGCGCCAGCTACACAGGCTTCCAGAACTGGGAACGCAGCAACATCGTATTGCCGGTCAGCGGGGACATTGTGATTGACGCTGTCCTTGTGCCCGGCGCGCAAACCCAGACGGTGACCATCACCGAAGAACTACCGCTGGTCAATACGACCAGTTCCACACTCGGAGGAACGTTCACCACCGACACCATCAGCGAGCTGCCGGTCCTCAACCGCAACTACCTGAACATAATGGATCTTCGGCCCGCCGTAGTCCTCACGCTCGGCAACGACAGCGGCGGCGGGGGGGCGGCGAGAACCAACGGCCTGCGCCCCGACGCCAGCAACAATTACATGATCGAGGGTCTGATGGGCTTGGAGATTTACACCGGTCAGAACATGATCAACAGACTTGAAAACAATGGCGACGTCGCCTCGATCGTGCCTAATGACTCCATCCAGGAGTTCGACCAGCAGTTCAATTCCAAAGCGGAATATGGCAATAAGGCCGGAAGCAATGTCAACGTGGGGTTGAAGTCGGGAACCAATGCCCTCCATGGCACGGGCTACGGCTACTTCCGCAACGCTGCCCTGGACTCCCGCAACTACTTCAATCCAGAGCCTGATCGGCAAAACCCTTTCAGGCAAGAGCAGCTTGGCGCGACGCTGGGCGGCCCGATCCTGAGGGACAAGCTCTTCTTCTTCCTTGGCTACGAGCAACAGAACCTGAGGCATGCCAACCTGAACAGCACGGATGCCCCATTTACGGATCCCGCCCTGATCGCGAACTTCCCGGCCTGCATCAGCACCAGCTCCTGCGCCGGCGTTGCCAATGCCATTGCCGGCAAGGGAACTGCGGACAACACTAACCATTTCATCCTGGCTTGCCTGTCGCAAACCACTCGCAGTGCCCAGTCGCTTTCCATGCTGGGTTTGAATCCCGACTGCACGCCCGGATCGAACTACGTCAACCCCAACTTTTTCGTTCCTCACGGGGCGACGGACCACGGAGCCGACATTGCCTCCAATCCGCGAATCACCACCTATTACCCGAACAGTGAGACCACGAACTTGGTCCTGGGCAGCCTGGCCAAGCTGGACTACCAGTTCAACGAGAAAAGCAGCTTCAACGGCTATTACTTCCGGGGCTGGGGGGACCGCCTGAGCGGGGGAGCTCCGGTCCGCCCCGGATACAGGGGACACTACACGCATTCTCCACAGATGGTGGCCGGCACCTGGACCTGGCTCCCCAATTCCTCGCTGGCCAATTCGTTTCGGGTTGGCTATACCCATCTGGTGCGGTTCTTGAGGTCTGCGGACCAAGAACTGGGAAAAAGTGCCGCTGAGTTGGGCATCCCTACGGGCGTTACCGATCCTGTGAACGCCGGAAACCCCCGGCAGATCGCCCTCAATGGCTTCTACAACCTCGGTGGGCAGTCGAGCGAGTTTCAGGGGCCGGCCAGCACGGTTGAGATCAACGATTCAATCAACTATCTGCGAGGCCAGCACGCCTTGCGGTTCGGCGGCACATTCTTGAGAGAACGGATTTTCCAAGGGAACTTGCAAAACGGCAAGGGCATTTTCGGCTTTGGCAGCTCCCGGTCCAACTCGATCCGAGCCTTCATGGCCGGCCAGAACGCCGTGACCGGCGTTGGCGCCCTCTCAAGCGGGCTACAATCCGCCGCCCTGCTTTACGGCAAGCCCCTTGTGGTCGCGCGGCGGAACGACTATGCATTTTTCATTCAGGATGACTGGCGCATCCATCCGAGGGTCACGCTGAATCTCGGGGTGCGCTATGACTACGCCACCACGGTCCGAGATGATGACTCTTTCTTTGGCCGCTTTGATCCCATCGCGGGTTTGGTCCAGGTCGGCGCCCAGATTCCCAGGCTGTACAACCCCGACGGCAACAACTGGGCGCCGCGCGTGGGCTTCGCCTGGGATATACAGGGCAATGGCAGGACCGTGCTCCGGGGGGGAGGCAGCATCGTCTACGAGATGCTTAGCTTTCGCACTTACCTCGAGGTCGGCAACGATCTCGGGGTAGGGGGAGTTCCCACCGGCTGGGTCATCGGCTGCGGCGGGGTGCTCCAGGCAACTGTACCGGCAGGCGCCTTGACGAACTGCACCGCCGGGTCCGCTGCCACGTCGGGCCCCGGTACCTTGCTCACGTCAGGCGGCACCCGGGCCGTCGGCGACATTGCTTACTCTGTGACCCTCGGGACGCTGGGGGCGTTGCAGTGGGATGGTCCGAGTACGCGCACCATCTTCCCACCGACGGGTATCCTCAATTGCAGTCCCAGTGTCCTCACCGTGGCTCCGACAGGCGGTGGGGCCAGAGCAGGGGTTCCTTGTCCTGCCGCCTCCATCAATCCGAAGATCCGAACTCCCTACGTGGAGACCTGGACGCTCTCCCTCCAGCACGCCATTATCAGCAACGTCGTTCTGGAGGCCGCCTATGTCGGGAACCACGGCGTGAAGTTGTTCGGCAAGGTGGATCCCAACCAGCCGCCGCCGGGATCTGGCTGGACTCCCGCCCTGATTGCCCTTTGCAACGCGAACAAGAACACCGCCTCCTGTGCGGACAACGGCAGCACCGTTTCAGCCGCTTACACTGCGGCCATCAACGCCGCGAAACCCTTCGCCACCACGTTCCCCCACATCTCAGTCATCACCCACATGGACAGTTATCAAACGTCGAACTACAACGGCTTGCAGGTGACCCTCACGGCGCGCAACTTCCATGGCCTGTCCGTGCTTTCCGGCTACACCTGGTCTCATGCTCTGGAGATCAGCGGCGCCAACAACAGCGGCCTCCCTACAGACTCGTACAACCCAGCCTACGATTACGGCCAAGCGGGCGGCGACCTCCGGCACCGCTTCACCCTCGCGCCCACCTATACGTTCCCCAATGTGCAGGGGTACGCCGGGCTGTTGGAAGGCTGGAAGCTGAGCGGCGTCTTCCGTTACCAGGTGGGACGCTCGTTGTCGTTTACCTATAACCGCAGTTTCCAAGGGACGAATCGGACCACCTCCCGCTGGGACCTCTTTGGCGATCCCGGCGATTTCCAATTCGACCCTTACAACATAGATATTCCAAAGTTTTTGACGGCCGGCGCAACTGGGACGGCCATCGCCACCGGCTCGCCTTGCTTGGCGCACGCCGCATCCCCGGCTACTCTCCAGGCCTTCGGCTGCTGGGTGGACGGCGGCTCCGTGCTCACACCTCCCGCTTTGGGCACTTTCGGAAACTCCGGCAAAGGCATGTTCACAGGTCTGCCCTTCTGGAGCCTGGATCTGTCCGTGGGCAAGCGACAGCGGCTCACGGAACGGTTCTCGGCGGAGTTCCGCGCCGAGCTCTACAACGCCCTCAACCATCCCGCATTTGACGACCCTGGTACGGGTCTGCAGAATGCGGACAGCTTCACAGTCCAGGAGACGCCGGACGTGGGTGCCACCAACCCGTTTCTTGGCTCGGGAGGCCCGCGCCGGATGCAGGTTGGCGTGAAGATCATCTTCTAACGCGCTGCACAACGCAGTGTCAAACCAAGGGGCCGTCCCGACCTGGTCGGGACGGCCCCTTCTCTTTGTTGCGTAGATTGTGTTCAGGCCGTCAGGGCAGCCGTGAGCGCGCTCACGTTCGGGGCGCTGTCCAGCGTCCGCGTCAGCCGGATGACCGCTTCCGTCTTGGCCGCAGGCCACTTGGCAAATTCCGCGCAGCCGCGGAATTTCTCGGCCTCCTCCTCATAGCTCATGGGATTTGCCGGATGGCCTTTGGCAACATCCGCGCGGCCGGAAATAATTCTGCCGTCCTTTAGTTGAATTCTCAGCAGGCTGGTCATCTTGTTGAGTCCGGCCCGTTCCGCTTCCGGGTCCACGTAGAAGTTCACCCGCCGGACCATCTCCTGCACGTCCGCGCGCTGCACCACTGCATCCATGAACTCATTCAAGCCGCCTTTGCGCTCGACCAGCAGAATGGCCATGCAAAATTCCATGCTGAACTTGCCCTGCAGTGCGTTCGTCGGGCGGTGATGCAGCAAGGCAGCCATCATGCCGCTGTTCCCGCCCATGTCCACCTTTTCTACTGCCGCAGGCTGGATATTGTTCTCCCGGATCAGGCGCAATATCTCCCACATCGCGGGATGTGTGAGAGATCCGGAAGGGAATGGCTTGATGGATACGCCAGGATCGGCGAATGTCCAAGGCTTGCCCAGGCGATTCACGATCGCGCCGGGATCATAGCCGCCTCCGGCAGCGTGAAACCAGCCGTGGCGCGCCTCCAGGATCTCCTCCGAAGCGGTCCAGCCGATCGCAGCGAGATCGGCCGCCACCACTCCGTTCTCGGCGGCGTGTCCGGCGTGGTACGGCTTGGTCATGGACCCGAAATTGTTGCGCAATCCGCCGGCCTGCGCTGCCGCGATGCCCAGGGCATTGGCCGTGCGCTTGGCGTCAAGACGCAGCAGCTTCGCGCACGCCGCGACGCTGCCAAATCCGCCAATGGTCCCGGTGGTATGGAATCCGTCGCCATAGTGCCGCGGTGAAATCGCTTCGGCGACCTTGCATTCGACCTCCACCCCCACGTGGTAGGCCAGCGTGATCTCCTTGCCCGTGTAGCCATTCGCTTCAGCGAGCGCGAATACTGCCGGCAAAACGGGCACGGTCGGGTGCGTCAGCAACCCGTACACTCGGTCCGGGGCCACGGAGAGCTGCGTGTCGTCATAGTCGTCGGCGTGAATGAAGACGCCATTGGCCAGGGCGGCGAAGCGCGAAAGCGCCTTCATGCGGCTTCCGATGATGCTGGCTTTTCCGCCGGAAAGGCCCTGCATCTCGACATACCTCCGAATCAGCGGACCCATCTCGGAGGCCGACCCTGCCAGGGCCAGGCCGAATCCGTCCAGAATGGATTTTCTGCCCAGCTCCAGCACCGGCGCCGGAATATCCTCGTACCTCGTATTCACGATGAATTCGGAGACATACTTTGTTAGCCCTGGTGCCGCCGGCAATCCCTGGGGTTGCTGCGCACTCGCTGCGGAAAGTGGCGATGCCTTTGCAAGGGCCATAGACCCGGCCACCGCCAGAGAATTCGTGAAAAAGTCGCGCCGTCTCATATTCTGATTTCCTCCGGCATCTGCTGACTCGGTATCTTACCCAAAGATTCGAGATTCGGGTGACAATAAATTTCGTCCCCCGGCAGGGCCGGATCAGCAAGCTTGGCTGTGGCGGTCTGCCCGGGCAGCCCACGCGAGCTGCGCCACCAGACTGTGCGAGTACGGATAGGAAATGAAGTCGAGCGGGGTGACGCGCGTGATGCCGGGAACAATACTTACCTGTTCCCAGCCGAGCAAAAGGAAAACCGGCCAGAGCAGGTCGGCCAACTGCGCGCCCATCACCAAACTTCTCAACGATACTTCAGGCGCTGCCTTCTTGGCTCCCAGCGCGACGGCGAAGTGGCCGAGGAACAATCCAAGCCCTTTCCAATCCAGTGCTTACGCAGGCGCTAGCTGTTCGCCACCGGCGGCCCAAAATAGAAAGCCCACCCGGGCAGGTGGGCTCTCCAGAGGGGAGAATAGTTTCCAGGCCTGTGCGCGGATGGCCTTGAAACTGTTTATCCTCAGCGCGAAGTCTAGAGGAGCAGACTCGGGGAAGTCAAGAGAAGAAACAGTTGAAAATTTGCGACTACAACCCTAGGTAAATCAATATGTTACAAGCATATGACTGAAGTTTAAGTTCACTTTTCACTTGAGTACTCAGTAGAAGTCCCTTGAATCTATAGGTTTGCTGCTCAATCCCAACTGCAATATCTCAACCTGCGAATTACGGTCAAAGACGCGCCCGGGCAGAGCAAGCTTCACCAAGAGTCTCAAGCCTCCAAATCCGATTCCTGCGGCCACTGCCAGGAGCATGATCAGTCCGGTTCCCTCAAATACACCCACGATCATCGTCGGAAAGCTGGGATCGGTCAATTCATGGCTGGGCTCGTTCCAAGTAATTGTCGAGCGATATCGAATCTGGCTGAGTAGTTGATTGGCGGTATCACGGGACTCTGCGCCAAACACCAACGCTATCAGCGCACTGGACCGTGTGCCGAAAACCACAGTGCGCCCGCCTGCCTGGGCCGGCTCGATGTTGAGGGCCATCCATTTGTTGAGACTGCCGAACTGGTCGGCGGCTATCTGTTGCGTGGGATAGATCGTCACAAGCAGCGTCATTTCCCGGCCTCGCGCCTGGCCGTTCCCACGATACCGCGCAACGATAGCCTCTGCGCTCTTGCTGAAGCCCATCCAGTCGTCGCCGGTGGCAGGGACCCAGGGCAATGCCTCTCGCAGGGCGCGGGGTCCCAGAACATATCGTTCTGAACCCGGCACAATGGCCAGCCGCGCTGGGAGCGCTACCGCCGCAGAACCGCCTCGGAGCACGTATCGCTCCGAACCCGGCACAATGCTGCTGCGGGGCAGGAACCCCGCAATCGAAGGATACGGCCTGGAATCCGCATGCGGCAGCAGCGTTGCGGTGACCTCGGTCAAAGCCGCATCCGGCGGACGTTGATTGGAAGCGGAGATCACCAGCAGCAGATTACCGACGACGAAGAGAGCTCGGTCGCGTGTGGCTGCGGCGAAAGAGACGGAATCGCCCAGATCGAGAGGCTGCATCTGCGGGTCGCGGAGCATCGTAAAGGCGCCATAGGCGGCGCTGGGGTCCACCATGCGGTATAGAATCAGCGCAGCCGACTGCTGGTCCTGCGTGTACTGGCGCCGCTCCGCGGAGGTCAGACCGTATTCACGCAGCACGCCGGCTCGATCACCGGCAACGCTCTCAAGCTGTCCCGCGGAGACGGTTGACGCGCTGCCGGAAGCCGTCCAGCCCCCAACAGACACCGGAAGTAGACCCTGCGCGGCGGCGGATAATTCGCACACCGCCACCAACAATACTGCTGCCGAGATTGTGCGCCTCTTCAAGCGTGGCGCGACCCCTCCACAAGGCCTCAGATACCGCCCCGACAGGCCTGCGGCGAGTGCCGCTCCATATATCTTACATCATTTCGCAGAGGCGCTACTGTCCGTCGTGGCCGCCCGGCGCCAGCGGCTGTGCGGCCCGCGGGGCCGAGATAGACGCCAGGCTATTGGCGCTCTTGAGGTAGGTCTCGATGCCGCGATAGATGCCCTCGGCAACGCGCTGGCGATTCGCCGGCTTCTTGAGCCACTGCTCATCCGCAGGGTTGCTCAGAAAAGAGATCTCGGTCAGCACGGAGGGCATATTGGCCCCGATGAGGACCGCAAAGGGAGCCTTGCGCACTCCCCGGTTGCGTCCGCTGGCGTTGGTTTGCCGTATTAGCGATTCCTGAATATTCGCGGCCAGATCACGCGATTCCTCGATCTTCTCATTGCGCGCGATCTTCTGCACCAGTTCTTCGAGTTGGTGTACGCCGCCCTGCGCCAGGGCGTTCTCTCTCGCGGCCACCTCCATGGCGGCGGGCGCGGCGTTGAAATTCAGGTAGTACGTCTCGATGCCGCGGACCTTGCGGTCGCCGCTGGAATTGGCATGGATGGAGATCAGTAAATCAGACCGGGCATCGTTGGCGATAGCGGTGCGTTGTTCCAGTGCGACGTAACTGTCGTCGTTGCGAGTATAGGCGACCTCGGCCAGCGGCAACCGCTCTTGAATGATGCGGCCGAGACGCAGCGAAACGTCCAGGCTGAGGTCTTTTTCCATCAAGCCGCTGGGGCCAATAGTGCCCGTGTCGTGCCCGCCGTGGCCCGCGTCAATCACGATTCGGCCGACTTTAAGTCCCAGAACGCGCGTCAGCGATTGCCCGCCCGCGCGCGTCGGCTGGGCCACCGGGGCCGGCCCCATGGCCGCGGCCGCCTTTTTGGCCGAGAGTAGCGGCACTTGCGAGGTGGGCACTTCCGCCGCACGGCGTTCTGCTTCCGGTTTTTCCTCCTTTGCAGTACCGGGAATCGCCGCTCGGGAATTCACGCCGCTCTTGGAATTGGCGGCCACTTTGACTTCCCGCACGGCGGGTGCACTGTTCTCAACCGGCGCCTTCGCATTCCTGGCCACAGCCACCGGGGCTGGCGGAGCGCTCACGGGCTTCCCCGCGGGCTCCGCCTTAGGAGGCATGCGGAGCTCTTTGGCAGCCGCAGCGGCCGGGACGACAGCGGCCGTGGCGGCGCTGGTCACTCCGGTACTTGCCGTCTCACTGCCATAAACGTCCACCACCAGCCGGTCCGGATTGGCCAGCTCGAAAACCGAATAGTCTTTCACCTTGTTCACTTCGAGCACCACGCGCACAACGTTGGCGCGGTTCTGTGCGATGCGCACGCTCTTGAGATAACCGTCGCTGGGAATCTCGACGGGTTCAGTGGCCAGTCTCGAATTCAGTTGCGCGTTCTCGATGTCGAAATAGATGCGGTCGGGACCGGAAATGCGCGCGGCCTGATATTTCGCCTGAGCCCCCAGATCAATGATCACCCGCGTGTAGCTGTCCGCGTTCCACACGCGCACCTGGCCGATCTCCGAGAGTCGATCCGGCGCGCTGGGACCGGAAGACGCCGCAACAGGTGCGGTCGCGGGCGCGGCGCGGGTTGCCGGCGTAGGCTGTCTCGCCGCAGCCGCCATCTCCGCCAGCGCAGCGCGTGCTTCGCCGGCGCGGGGCGATCGCGGGTGCTGCTTCAAAAAATCTTCGTAGGCTTTCTTGGCCAGCGCTGGCTGGCGAAGTGGATCGCGCTGCAGGGCGGCGATGGCCAGTTGCGCTTCCTGTTGGTATCGCGAGGCGGGGTAATCGCGCACCAGAAACTCATATGTGGTGAGCGCGGAGCGGAAGTACTTCGGCTCAAACTCCCGGCCCATTTGGGAATACAAACCGGCGACTTGCTTAATCGCCGCCGGAACTTCGGCGGCATGCGGTGTGATGAGATAAACGCGGCGATAGGCCGCAGCCACCTGAGTGTATTCCTGGAGTGACCGCCCGCGCTCCGGCTTGGCTTCCAGCGCCGTTCGCAGTCCCTCGGCTCGGGCGAATTGCGCCTGGGCAGCCGCACGGCGCTCGGACGCCTCGTCGGCACGAACCGGCAGGCTCCCGGCGAGCGTCATCCCCAGGAGCAAGCCCAGGTACACACCGGCCCTTGCGAAACAGAGAGCCAGGCGCCGGGTTTGCAAATCCCGATTGCGCCTTTCAACTGTCATTCGTTTCTGAATACCACCCGGCCGTCGGCTTCGACCGCGCGATAGATCGGTATTGGAGTTGCTGTCGCCATCGCACGCGGTTGCAGGCCGGTTCCCCCCAAATACGCGGACGTAACCTTCTGAACGTAATTCCGTGTCTCCGGGATACGAGGTACACCGCCGGAGCGGTCCACGGCTCCAGGCCCCGCATTGTAGGCCGCCAGGGCTTTATGCACGTCGCCATTGTAACGGTCCAGCATCATGGACAGGTAGCGAACCCCGCCGTCCACGTTTTGCGCCGGGTCAAACGCATCGGCAACGCCAAGCTGCTGCGCCGTCTCCGGAATTAGCTGCATCAAGCCCTGCGCGCCCTTTCGAGACAAGGCTGCGACGTTCCAGTTCGATTCGGTCGCGATCACAGCGCGAACAAGCCGCGGGTCCACGCGGTGTTTCTCGGCCGTCTTCTGCACTAATTGGTCGAGTTCCTCCGGCGTCGAACGCCTACCGGTGCTCATAGGACCAGATACCGCGGGAGTCGTCGGGGATGCCGGGACAGTCACAGTGGGGTCTGCTTTGCTCGCCGCCGTCGTCATCGAGGAGACCGCCGGGCCTTCGTATATGAATACCGGCCTGCCCCGTTCATCCGCGAAACTCTTCAATTGAGCATGCGCCGGAACACACATCAACACCAGCATTATCAACGATATACACGCCGTCTTGTGCTTCGCCTTCATGGCCGCCAAAGACAACTGAACTCTCTTGGCCTAACGCACGCGCCGACACAGGCTGCGTGTAGGCGAGCTTGTCGCTACGAGAGTCCCTTGCTCTAGCTGAGATCATAACATCCCCTCCACTAGCGCATAAACGCTAGCAAGCGCTGTTTTTAGCTTCGATGTGTCCTTTCCGCCAGCCTCCCCCAAGTCGGGTCGCCCACCCCCTTGGCCCTCAACTTGCTTAGCTACCGCCTGCACGATCTTCCCGGCGTGCAGCCGCTTGGTCAGGTCCTCAGTCACGCTCGAAAGCAGCGCCACCTTGCCGTTCTCCACCACTCCCAGAACCACCACTCCCGAGCCCATCTTCTGGCGCAGCGGGTTCACCAGTTCCCGCAGTCCCTCGCGGTCCACGCCTTCGATCTCCGCCGAAAGCACACGAACGTCCTTGACGGTGCGAATCTCCGCCAGCAGGGAATCGAGCTTGGCCACGGCGGACTTGCGCCGGGCGGCCTCCAGTTGTTTCTCGATCTGTCTCTGTCCCTGGGACAGCCTCTCCAGCGCCGCGCTGACTTCCTCATCTCCCACGTGCAGCCGCGCTGCCACATCCGCCAGGATTTGACGCGCCCGCTGATAGTCGGCCAGCGCCCCTTCGCCGCTCAGCGCTTCGATCCGGCGAACCCCCGCCGCCACCGATTGCTCGACGGCGATCTTGAACACCCCGATTTCGCCCGTGCGCTGCACGTGCGTGCCGCCGCACAGCTCCTTGCTGTAGAAACCGCGCGGTGAGGCGCCGGGAATTGTCACCACGCGCACGTTTTGCTCCGGGTAGCGGTCGCCGAAAAACGCCAGGGCGCCCGAGGCCAAGGCATCGTCAAGCGTGGTTACGCTGGTCGTTAGTTCCGCATCCAATCGAATCTGCTCGTTCACCTGTTGCTCGATGTCGGCCAGTTCGGCGGGATCCACCCCTGAGAAATGCGTGAAGTCGAAACGCAGCCGGTCCGGCGCCACCAGCGAGCCGGCCTGCTTGACGTGCGTGCCCAGAATATTGCGCAACGCGGCGTGCATCAGGTGCGTGGCCGTATGACTGCGCTTGTTTCGTTCGCGCCGCGCGGCGTCGGCGACCACCGCGACGCGGTCACCCACTTCCAACTCTTCTTTGGCCAGGATGCGGTGCGCGATCAGGCCGGCGACGGGATAATACGCGCCACGCACTTCCGCCACTTCCAGCGATTCCGATGGATCATAGAACGCGCCGGTATCGGCCACTTGGCCGCCCGATTCGGCGTAGATGGGGGTACGGTCGAGCACAATTTCGGCCTCCTCACCCGCCGTCACCTTGGCCACCGATGCGCCCGCCTTTACGATGGCTTCGATTCGGCAGTCCCGCGCCCGAGTGCCGAAGTAAAAGTCTGGCTCCGTCTTGAACGTGCCGGCAATCTGCGTGTAAACCGGCTTGGCCACTTCCTTACTCGCGCCCTTCCACGAAGCCTTGGCGCGGGTGCGCTGCTCTTCCATCGCGCGATCAAACTCAGCGGAATCGAAGGCGATGCCCTGGTCGTGCAGCACGTCAGTGATAAAGTCCAGCGGCAAGCCGAAAGTGTCGTACAGTCGAAAGGCCTTTTCCCCGGGATAGGAAACCGCTGTTCCGGCTCTCTTGCTGGATGCCAGCGAGGCCAGGTCATCGTCGAGTTTGCGCAGCCCGGCGTCAATGGTATGCGCGAACCGCTCTTCCTCATGTTGGATCACGCTCGCAACCCGTCCGATGGACTCTAATAGCTCGGGATACGGCTCGCGCATCTGCTCGGCCACTTTTCCCGCCATTTCAAACAGGAATGGCCGATCGATTCCCACCATGCGGCCATGCCGCACCGCGCGCCGGATGATCTTGCGCAGCACGTAGCCCCGGCCTTCATTCGAAGGCATCACGCCGTCGCTGATCAGAAATGCCGCCGCGCGTCCGTGGTCCGCCAGAATGCGCAGCGAGGCGTCTGAATCCTGCGCCGCGCCGTAGGCCTTGCCGCAAAGCTGGCTGCCATAGTCCATCAGCGACCGGAAAAGGTCCGATTCGAAGTTGCTGACCCTGCCTTGCAACACCGCCGCCAGCCGCTCCAGGCCCGCGCCGGTATCCACGCAGGGCCTGGGCAGCGCCGTGACGGCGCCGGCGGCGTCGCGGTTGAACTGCATGAACACAAGATTCCAGATTTCGACGTAGCGCCCGCACTCGCAACCAAACTTGCAGTCCATGTGCCCCAGGCTCGACGCCGCCGGGCCCATGTCGTAGTGGATTTCGCTGCATGGGCCGCACGGGCCGGTGTCGCCCATGGCCCAGAAATTCTCCTTCAACCCGGGTACCGCAACCACGCGTTCACGTGGGGCGCCCGTCTTGATCCAGTAGCCGCCCGCTTCTTCATCCTTCGCTAGCGTGACCCCGGGCGCGATTTCGGCGCCGCCGAAAACCGTGAAGTACAGCTTCTCCACAGGAATGCCGAATCCGCCTGCGGCGGACGAGGTCAGCAGTTCCCAGGCAAAGGCGATGGCCTCCTGCTTGAAGTAATCGCCAAAGGAAAAGTTTCCCAGCATCTCAAAAAATGTGTGGTGGCGGTTCGTAAATCCGACGTTTTCAAGGTCGTTGTGCTTGCCTCCGGCGCGAACGCACTTCTGCGCGGAGGTAGCTCGCCTGTAATCGCGCTGATCGAGCCCCAAGAAAACATCCTTGAATTGGTTCATGCCCGCGTTGGTAAACAGCAGCGTGGGGTCGCCGATGGGCACCAGCGAAGAGCTGCGCACCACGCGGTGGCCGTTGGCGGCAAAGTAGTCCAGAAACTTGCGGCGAATCTCGTGACCGGTCAGCATGTCCGTGTGGATAGCAGGAGCCTCAAGCGGCTCATTATGGCAGAGGCCTAAACGCCTAGCAACGCGGGCGGCGGGTCACTTCTTTGGTTCTTGCTTCCGGTTCGCTTCATCCACCACGACGATCGACGCCCTGTGCCCGTGAACCTCTTCCGCCGTCACCCAGGTGAACGCGGTGATGATGACCCGGTCGCCCGTTTGCGTCCTGCGCGCGGCGGCCCCATTCACAATCACCTCGCCGGAGCCCGCGGGACTGGCGATCGCGTAGGTCTCGAATCGCTCGCCGTTCGTCACGTTCCAGACGTGAACGCTCTCGAGCGGCACGATGCCGGCGGCGGCGAGCAGATCGGCGTCAACGCCGATGGAACCCTCATAGTCGAGCGCCGTGCCCGTCACCGTCGCCCCGTGAATCTTTCCGTGCAGTAGCTTCCTGTTCACGTTCTTGCGTTCCTTCCCGCGCTGGAATCGAGCCGGCCCCCGCCCAGCGGAATAGCTTAGCAGAATAGTCTAACGGAACTCGCTGGGTCTGATTTGACCTTCCCGGCGTGGTAGGTAGCGATTTCCTACCGGTCTAGCGAGTAGGTAAATTTCACGATGAAGGCGCGGTCTTGCAGGCGATTGGTCACTCCGGAGCCATAGTTCCGCGTCTCGTTGTACACCACGAAGATGTCGTCTCCCGGGCGAAAGATATAGTTGAGGCGAAAATTGAAGAGGTACTCCTGGTCCTGACTATTGAGCTGAACGGTGGTTCGAGTCAGCCATTTCCGGCTGAACGCGTAGTTCACAGAGCCGTTGAATTCGTGCGTCGAGAACCGGGTATCGTCCGGCATGGTGATTCGATTCCACTCATAGGAAGGGTTGATGGAAAGGTTGGGCGTTACTTTGAATTGAGGGGAGAACTGAAGGGCGGTCCGGCGTCCTGTGTAGAAATCCCCCACCCCTAGCTGCATGTCGCCGGAAATCGCACGGCCGTCGTACGCCTCGAACGAAACCTGGTATTCATTGGAGCGATAGTCGCCGGCTGGAATTACGGTTCCGCCTTCGATATCGAATTCCTCCGTCAACCTTTCAAAACTTCTGCTGAACTGCAATGTGATGTCGTCTCCGCTTTCAAATTCCGTTTGGAATGAGAGTTCCGCGTCCCGCTCCGCCAAGGCTCCTGCCTGATTGCTGATGTATTCGGTGTTGGCCTGGAACTGAAACTGGCGGATCAGGCGAATGTTGGGACGCGGGCTGTAAGAGGCCTCAGCCATGGTTCGCTTGATATCGGGCCGGGGAACGAAACCCATCGGGGGGCGGAAGTTTTCCTGGATACTGACATGATCGAGCGTAAATCCAAACCGGTCGCTGTCCCACTCGACCCTGGCCTGACCGGCGATGTCATCCCCGGTTGATCCTTGTGATTCGCTCTTGGCAAGAAAGCCCTGGAAGTTCAAATTCTGCAGGAAGGTGAAACCTCCATCCACGGCGCCGGTCAGATTCCGCGGGCCCACCGCCCCTTCGGTATTGCGAGTCAGGATTCCGCCGATATAGGACCGATTAAGCAGGTTGCCCTTCACTCGCACCACGCTAAAGTTCTGGCCCGCCCGATCCTCGAACCGGTCGGTCTGCATGTTAATCACGCCGATGTCCAAGGGCCCCTGCTTGCCGGTGAGTTTGGCGCCGCCCAAAATGCGGATTTCCTCTCCGGACGATAGTCCGATGCGGCGGCTGTGAAACAGAAGGACCCGCGAGGAGCCTCCGCCGCCCGTGCCTGCCTGAAAAATCCCAGAACCCTCTTGAAAAAACTCGCGCCTCTCGGGAAAGAACGTGGGGAATCGCGTCAGGTTGACTTGCGCTTGATCCACGTCCGCCTGTGCGAAATCGGGGTTCACCGTAACGTCGAGCGCCAGTTGGGGAGTGACCAAGTACTTGGCCACCTCGATCCCGACGTCGGTCAGATGCTTGGTCTGAAATTGCCCATCGTCGAAGACTTTGCTGGCGCCGGTAGTGAAGTAGGGTTTCAGCCGGAACCGAAAGCCTTCGATGCCCGAGAGTCCCTCTAGGCGGCCGGCGCGCGAAACTTCATCAAAATCGAAGTCCCGGTTGTGCGCAGTCCAAAACACGTCTTCGTTCTTGCTCATGACTCTGCGATGGAAATTCACGCCCCAGACGATCTCTTCTCCGCTAAGGAAGCGCACGGACTTGAAGGGAATGGCAATCTCCGCAGTCCACCCGGTGTCGGTGATGCGCGCCTGGGAATCCCACTTCTCATCCCAGTTCGAGTTTGTCGTCTGCCCTTCGTTGGTCACGGTGGCGTCGTACTGCGTGCCCAGCGGATTGATGCGAAATAGATACCCGTTGCGGCGATCGTAGAACGTGTCCAGAATGATTTCGAAGATGTCATCGCTCCCCAGGCCGTTGTCTCTGCGCAACTCCGTGGCGCGAATCCCTCCGGGATTGGAGTCGGTGCACACCACGCCAAAATAGACCTGCTGGTTGTCGAAGAGTACGCGAACTTCCGTGCGCTCCGATGCCGGGGCGCCTTCCTCGGGGTCCCTCTGGATAAACCGGGTAGCGGCCTCGGCTTCCGCCCAACTTCCCTCACTGAGCAGTCCATCAATCACGATCGGCGCCGAGGCGCGAACAGCCTGCAGCCTCGGGGTCTCCGCGGCCTGCGGGATGCCAATTTGAGGCCCTTCGCCTGGGGCGGCGGTCCCTTGAGCAGTCGCGCAAACCGCTGTCAATGCCACCAGGACAGCGATCGCCAAGAGTCTGAAGCCGCTGAATGGGGTGCTGCTCAAAGCCAGCTCCTGTTTGAATATGATGCACTTCGGACACCGGGCAAGCATTTTTGAGCAAGGGGAGGGCCAATGCGCAAATGCCTGAATCCAGGCGTAGTGTTGCGACCAGTGCCATAATACGGTGTGCGCATTCTTCCCGGAGATTGTGCTATTTCCTTACGATGAGCCCAGCATGTCTGGAGAACGAAAAGCTACCCATCACCGAAATAGGTGTAATCTGGTCTTTGTCTTGTGACGTTTGGAACGCGGCCAGCCAGCAAGAGCGGATGCTGAGCCGATTGGCAGGAGAGTTGCCCGGATTCCTAGTGCCCAAGATACTCTTTCGGTTTTTACCGAGTTCGAGGTTCTTGGAGCTTGGAGTTTTAGACGTGATCCGCCCAGCTCTAGTCGCTGCGCTATTGCTCATGGCTGCTCCAGGCCTGGCGGCCCAGGGTGGGCGGCGGTCCGATCGGAATTCTCCGGAGCAGCGTAAGGCCGAAACGATCAGGAACACCTCGCAGCGACTGAGTCGCCTAGCCTCGAGGCTCGATCTATCACAAGAAAATCGCATCCTGGGTCAGAAAGTCTCCGCTCTATTGGAGCGAGCCCGCCAGGCTGCCGCCGGCTCCTATTTGCTGGACCGGCTGGAATCCGCGATGGACGATTTGTTGGATGCCAGTGAGGAGATCCTGGAATCACGCTTGGATCTCCGCGAAAGGCAGGGGAATCGTGATAGACGGCAAGACCCTGATGAGGCCAGACGCGCCACGGTCCGCGAACTCGAGCGAAGCTATTTTCGCATCCAGCAAGGAGACTACTTCGCGCGGCAGTCGCAGGAAACTAATGCGCAAGAGTATGTTCTCCTGGCGCGCCGCTTGTATCAACTTGCGCGAGCCGCCTACGATGCCGGAGACTACCTGGGGGCGCGCGGGCTTTCCGAAGCCTCGCAAAAGGTGATTGACGCCCTGGAAAGCCTGGCTCAGGCGGCCGTCCCCATCCCCGAACCGCCCAGACTACCGGAGAATTAGGCATGGCTTGGTACGCACCGGACAGCTTTCGGGCTCAGGGCATCATCATCGGCTTGGCTTCTTTGTCCATGGCGGTTTTGGCCGTGATGCTCGTTCAGGACGCCTGGGACAGCTCCCGCACGACTCTCGAACAGGCCACCCAGCAGCAGTGTGCTGCCGCTGCGCGGGAACTCCAGGAGCAGTTTGCGGAGCGTGCCAGCCTCCTCGGTGCCGCCGCCGGGACACTCCGGTTTGAAGCGGAAGACGTTTCGCTGCAGGGCTTGTCGGCGGCAGTGCTGCGCTCCTATGAGAACGTGGAAGGTGGATTCCTTTTGGGTTCGCAGAAGCGGTTGGCGGGCCACATCGGCGGCCCCGACTCGTCCGGCTCGCCGCACTTCGACGATGTGGCAGCCCGGCTGGTGTCAGGATTGGGCCAGCGCGCCTCAGCCTCGTCGGACCTGATCTTGGACCACACCGAGGATGGCACCGATCTGCTCGTGGGCGCCGCCGTGCGCGTGGGCTCGCAAGACGTCGTAGCCTGGACTCTCAAGCGATTGGCCGGGGCCAATGATCCGGCGGCCCAGAGGCGCCGCTGGTGGCTGGCGGGCCTGGTGCTTTCCGGGTTGCTCGGGTTGGGGGGCATCGTCTCCATCAGCATCCGCTTGCGCCAAGGCGTCGCCAGCCTCAACACAGGGCTTTCTCAATTGGAGCGTGACTTCAATTACCGGTTGCCCTCGATCAGCGGAGACTTCGGCAAGGTAGCCCAAGCAGTCAATCGCATGGCGGTCGTCCGCGGATCGCTGGAGACCACGCTGCGCCGGCAAGATCGCCTGGCCGCCTTGGGCAAAGTCGTGGCCGGGGTCGCTCACGAAATTCGCAATCCGCTGAATTCACTGTCCCTGACTCTGGAGTTGCTTGAGCGCCGCGTGCGAAAAGGCCTGGCCACCGGGGACGAGGCCCGGGAAGCCATTTTGGAAGTCGAAAGACTCGAGCGAATTCTTAGCCGGCTCCTGGCGTTTGGCCGTCCGGAGATGGAGAACCGGCACGTCCAAAACCTCCAACCTCTACTGGAGCGGGCGCTTCGGGTCGTTGACGATCAAGCCCGGCGCAAGCACGTCAACGTGACTCTCGCCGAACCCGGGCCCCGGCGGCTTCAGGCGGACGTGGACGCACTGGCCATCGAGCAGGTGTTGATCAATCTCCTCTTGAATGCCATTGACGCCTCCCCGGAAGGCGCCCTGGTCAAGGTCCTTGTCGCTGCGGAATCTCAGGCGGTTCGGATCGAGGTCCACGACAGGGGTCCCGCCATCCCCGAAGGGATTCGCGATCACCTCTTCGATCCTTACTTCACTACGAAGGAAAGCGGCACGGGGCTGGGCCTCGCGGTTTCGCGGGAAATCGTCTGCCATCACGGCGGATCCATCGACTTTGAATCCGGCGACTCCGGAACGACGTTTATTCTGAAATTGCCATCCAATGGAAGCCACGCTTGAAAATGGAAGCTAAAATCCTGATCGGAGAAGATGACGGCCGGGCGCGCGATTCGCTCCGGGCTCTGCTCACGGAGGAGGGCTACCGTGTGGAGACCGCATCGGACGGCGTCGAGGCATCCCAGCGCCTGCGGGAATCGGAGTTCGACGCGGTCCTGCTGGACGTTCGCATGCCCGGCAAGGACGGCCTGTCACTGCTGCGGGAGATCCGCGAACAGCCGAGGCCGCCCGCCGTTCTCATCATGACCGCTTACGGAAATTCGGGATTGGCCATCGAAGCCATGAAACTGGGAGCCTACGACTACCTGACCAAGCCCCTTCACTTCGACCAACTGCTGATCCAGCTCGAACGCGCCGTCGCCAGCCGTCTCGAATCGTTGAATCCGGCTGCTCCGCTCGAAGAAGACAGTTCGACGGTTGATGTCGAGCTGATCGGCCAAAGTCCGGCTATGCAGCAGGTGTACAAGCTGGTGGGACAAGTGGCGGCTACCGATTCTACGGTCTTGATTCGCGGCGAGTCGGGAACAGGCAAGGAGCTCATTGCCAGGGCCATTCACGTCCATAGTCTTCGCAGGGCAGCCCGCCTGGTCTCGGTCAATTGCGCCGCTATTCCCGACGCTCTCCTGGAAGCCGAATTGTTTGGCCATGAGAAGGGCGCCTTCACCGGGGCTGCTGCCCGTCGCAGGGGCAAGTTTGAGATGGCCGACGGCGGCACGATTTTCCTGGACGAAGTCGGCGAGCTGCCTGCCGCGACACAAGCCAAGCTGCTGCGATTCCTGCAGGACCGAACGATTGAGCCGCTTGGCTCGGAGCGCACCATCCAATTGGACGTGAGGATTCTGGCCGCCACCAACCGCAATCTCGAGCAATGCGTCGAGCAAGGATCATTTCGCGAGGACCTCTTTTACCGGCTCAATGTCGTGAATATCGTGGCGCCGCCCCTGTGGGAGCGCCGCGAGGACATTCCCGAGTTGGCGGCCTATCTGTTGAGGAAACTGATCGCCAGACGCGCGTTGCCTCCGGCCAGCT
>Ga0214473_10001594_pt1 | contig 29536 bp, 29 predicted proteins | sample RVTome_7_FD_203509 | JGI IMG/M metagenome (GOLD analysis project Ga0214473, IMG submission 203509) | Soil microbial communities from uranium-contaminated site in the Upper Colorado River Basin, Wyoming, United States - RVT98D197 | ecosystem: Environmental > Terrestrial > Soil > Contaminated >...
CACCAGGATCGTAAAGTTGATGAACAGGTTGAGATGCTGAGCTCTTTCGTTCAAGGTCATTCTGAGGTATTTCTTCATGGCCACCCCCACCCCCGGCATAGCCGGGGAAACTCCAAATCCCAAGCACCAAATCACAGACAAATTACAACACCAAATGACCGAAAGACCTTTTGAAATTTCGAATTTGTTCTATTGGGATTTGTTTGGGATTTGGTGCTTGTCATTTGGTGCTTCTCCTAGTGCATTCTATCGATCGTCTTTCTCAGCCAATCGGTAAAGTTGAAAAAAACCATTCCCCCGATGACGGTGCCGATCAGCATGAGATAGACGATTCTCACCCACCCGACCACTTTCTCCCCGAAATCCCCGCCGGTAATCGATGCGACCGCATGGATCTTACCTCTCGCGAAATTCTCGGAAGCTCCGGGATGGCAGCTTCCGCAGGTCTTCTGAAGGTTATCTTTATGGATCATCGATTTTGTATCGGAAGAAGGTCGAATATCATGAACCCCGTGACAGCTGGCGCAGTTGGCTGAATAGATATCTCCTCCCCGGTAAGAGAGGCCGTGAAAACTGTCGTAATATGATTTCACGTATGATCGGGTCACACCGAATTCCTTTGAAACACGCTCCGCCGCGTGGCACTGAGGGCATGTCGTCATGGCAATCTTTCTCTCATTAACCGGAGAGTCGGGATCGATCTTTGCCTTGATTCCGTGGATGCCATGGCAGGTCGTGCAGGTAGGAGAATCGCTTCTGCCCCTGGCAGCGAGGACCCCGTGAATACTGTCCGCAAACTGTTTGGTAATTTCCGGGTGGCATGCCCCGCAGGTTTGAGGGATATTGGAACGAAAGATGGTTGATTTCGGATCGATCAGGGATCTCAGATTATGACTTCCGTGGCAATTCGTACACGTGACCTCTCCCGTCTTTCCGTGCACGCTTCCCTTGAAGAGAACCCCGGGGAGGCTCGCTCCCAAAGCGTGGTGCTTCACAAATTCAACGTCAGAGTGGCAGCGGTTACAGGTTTTCTCGATATTGGAAGGATGAGTCATCGATTTCGGATTCTTGCTTGGAAGGATACTATGTCTTCCGTGACAATCGTAACAATAGGCGGCCTGTTCAGTTCCCTTCATGATCCTTTTCGCATGAAGGCCCTGATGGTATTCTTTGTCCGCCTCCCGATGGCAGATACCGCAGTTTACTCTCCGGTCTGCTGCCTTTTTTCCCCCTTCGGCATGAGCGTCGTCTTTAATTTGCGTATGGCAGTCCGAGCAGGAGAGTTTTCCGTGGACCGAATTCTTCAACCCTGCTTCTGACACGAAAAGCGATACGGTCCTTCCGCCGGCTTCCTTCTTGGAGAGGGACTCGTCCTTATGACAACTCAGGCAAAGGGAACTGTCGCTCCAGGCCGCCTCTGCCCCAAGCCCAACCAAAAGAAGAAATGGCAATATCCACAAAAGAACTTTTAACTTCATGCTGGAACCCTCCCTGGAATGAGGAAAGGAAAGAACCCATGCTTTGGACTCTCCCTTTCGATCTTCTCAAAGGCGCATTCCACTGCTGACTTGATCTCTTGCAGATCCAACGGCTTCATCGCCTGGTAGAAGATCCCCGCGCCCCTGAGGCGTTTAACGAAACCGAGAGAGGTCTCTGACGAAATGACGATCACCTGGATCTTATCGTTGATCTTTTTAAAGAGAGGCACCAAGTCGCAGGCTTTCACCCCTTCGATCTCATCGTCGAGAAGGACGATATGGATGTTTCCAGTCCGAACCTTTCGAATGATGTCGCTCACCACGCTCGCCGTCTCGACCCTGTATCCCGCCGAATTGAAATAAGTGGCGAGCGACCTGGCCCAGAGATCATCCTGATAGGCAATGAGGATTGTTTTCGATTTCATGATAACCCCCTCTTCTTGTTTCAAAACGCAGTTTTAGCTGAATCCACGAAGGAAGATGGACGACCGCTCGCTCCGCTCGCTGGGACGACAGACGATCTTTCTTTCCTTGTTTTCGTCCCTCGTCCCTCGTCTTGTCGTCCATCTCAGCTTTCTTAGGTCGCCCGGATGGGCATCTCTCCCCTTCGGAAAGAAGAGAACGCCGTTCCGATCAAGGAGGACAAGAGGATACCTGCTGGAATCAATTGCGCTAGGACCACAATGATCCCGAAGGTGAGGAAAAACCAGACCCCCAAAAATCCTACCCCCCTGATCCCTCCCGCATAAGCAATCACCAGAGCGACAAGAGCGATTGCCACGACCAGAACCAAGCTTAAAGTAATTGCTATCTTCCTCATTTTCTCGGACATGGCTTTGTCTCCTTCATTCTTAACTCTCGCCTGTTAACTCCAATTCTTTCACCCGTTCGACCGCGCGAAGCCCCGCCTTTGAAGGCGGGGAAGGATGCGCGGCTCAGGGTGAACCTTGAGCAAGCCCCGGCGCCTTCAGACCGGGGAGCCGAAAGGTTCACTTCTTAACCGGTGCCGGTTCATATCCCGGAAGGAAGATCTCCTCTTCGGCGGCTTTCTTTCGTCTGAAAACCATGCTCGATGTGGTTCCAATGAAAGAGAAAAAGAGTATCAGCGCCGGTATCAACTGAAGAAGGACGATCACCGTCCCAATGATAATGAAAATCCACAACGAAATCCCAGCGTCCTTCAAACTAATGGACCTTGCAAATGCGGGCGTCGCCATGAGGCTCATTACACCGCCGATTAACCCTGCAATCGCTGCTTTCTTTCCTTTCAACATGCCTCATTCCTCCTTTCTCTCGGTTTCACACTTGAATTGCATATTGTGTGCCAAGGGGAAAAGAAATTCAGTTGTATGTTAATCTATTGATTTATTTAAGCTTTTTTATAATGAGGGTTTAAAGGAGAGGATCTCAAGGCCGATGGGTGCATATACTTGACATACGTTTCTTTGCAGAACTAATGACAAAAATCATTTAATTGCCGGATTTTATTGAACTGTTTCAAAGAATACAAAACTTATGCATCCGCCTATTCCCAATTCTCTATCGAAAAATTGATCATTTCTCAAAAACCCAACGCCCTAGCCAGAATTGAAAAAGCGATGATCGGAATCAACCAGCAGAAAAAAGTAATGATGAAACAAAGACTTACATCATCTGTTTCGATCTTTTTGACCTCCCCATACCTAACGATCAAGATCATTCCAAGGGCGGCGATGCCCACCACGACAATCGACCACCCCAGAATCAGCCATTTAAAGAACTCCGCCAATGAACACCCCAATTATCAATTAGCAATGGTCAATGAGCAATAAAACCTCAAAATTCAATTATCACCTGTTCTGTCAAAGAAAGCTGTCACTTCTGATGGTCTCGTAAAAAGTCGTCTCACCGGTGAAAACCGGTATCCAGTGTTTTCATAACTATCTGATATTACTGGATTACGGCTTTCGCCGGAATGACGATCATTAGGCTTTTTCGACTTTTTACGAGTTCATCACTTCTAACTTATTACTTCTCTTGTCCATTGCTAATTGCTAATTGATCATTGACCATTGATCATTAATTACTCTTCGCGTACTCGCAGGTTGTACTTTCTCATCAAGGCCTGGAAATTTTGTCTGAGCATTCCCACCTGCTCTGCTGCTCTGGTCACATTCCAATTATGCCGCTCCAGAGTATTGAGGACAAATGTCCTTTCGATGTCTTCAACTGCCTTTTCCCTGACCTGCTTTTTGAGCTCTTTCAACTCTTCACTGGTCATGGGGATATGTTCACTCGACCTCTGTTTCTCTTTTTGACCTGGAAGAAGGAGGTGCTCCGGCCGTACCATCTCCTCATCGATCATGACAACGGTCCGCCCGACCACATTCTCCAGTTCCCGAACATTTCCAGGCCAAAGGTATTTCATCAGTTCCTCCATTGCCCCTGGTGCGAACCCTTTGACTGCTTTTCCCATCTCCTCGGCATACTTTTTGAGAAAATGACTGGCAAGCAAAGGGATATCCTCTTCACGCTCTTTCAGAGGGGGCAGGGAGATGGGAACAAAGTTAAGCCGATAATAAAGATCTTCTCGAAAAGTCTCCTCTTTAATCATCTTTTCAAGATCCTTGTTGGTGGCAGCAATGAGCCTGATGTCTATCTTCTTGACCTTCGTGCCGCCCACAGGGGTGAACTCCCTTTCCTGAAGTACCCTTAGAAGCTTCGCTTGAATGGCCAAGCTGATGTTTCCCACCTCGTCCAGGAAGACGGTGCCCCCATCAGCAACTTCAAAGAGACCCGGCTTCGTGGTCACCGCACCGGTGAACGACCCCCTGACATGGCCGAACAATTCACTCTCCAGGAGGTTCTCTGACAAAACGGCGCAATCTACCGGGACAAATTGCTTATCCCTCCTGGGACTGTTGAAGTGTATCGCCCGGGCAATCAATTCCTTGCCTGTCCCGCTCTGGCCATAGATCAGGACCGTGCTGTCGGTCATGGCAACTTTCGAAATGATTCGGTAGATCTCTTGCATCTTTTTGCTCTTTCCAACGATGTTATGAAACCCGTATTTTTCCTGCAATTCCTGACGCAAATAGATATTTTCTGACAGGAGCCTTTTCTGCTCGATCGCCTTCTTTACAACAATAGAGACCTCATCAGGGGTAAAGGGCTTGGGGATATAGTCAAAGGCTCCCAATTTCATGGCCTCAACGGCGGTCTCCACAGTGGAAAAACCCGTAATCATGATGACGACTGTATCCGGATATTCCTGCCGTAACGTCCTCAGAACTTCCATCCCATCGATCCCCGGCATTTTAAGGTCGGTGATGACGATGTTAAAAAGGTCTTCCTTCATTTTCTGGAAGGCCTCTTTCCCGCCGAGGACACATTCCACTTCATAGCCCTCCTCCTGTAAAATCCGTTGGCAACTCTCGCAAACGATCATTTCATCATCAACAACCAATATCCTTAGATTAGGCACTTCACAACCCCTATTGATCGAGGGATAATTTTATCATAGAAATAAGAGCCCTTTAGATCATTTCTACTTGAATTCGACCCAAGAATCCGCTTATTCTCCTCTAGCCCGTAGATTAAATTTTCTCATGAGCGCCTGGAAATTCGTCCTGAGCATTCCCACCTCTTCTGCTGCCCTTGTAACATTCCAATTGTGCCTCTCCAACGCATTGAGGACAAATGTCCTCTCGATATCCTCAACAACCTTTTCTCTCAGCCTCTTCTTGATTTCCTTTAAATCTTCACTCGTCGCCGGAACGTAATCACCCGAGCCTTCTTTTTCTTTTTGACCTGGAAGGATGATATGCTCCGGTCGGACCATCTCCCCATCGATCATAACCAGAGTCTGATTAATCACATTCTCCAGTTCCCGAACATTGCCTGGCCATGGATATATCATCAACTTCTCTATCGCCTCGGGTGTGAATCCCTTGATGGTTTTTCCCGTTTCATCAGCATATTCCTTGAGAAAATGCATCGCAAGCATGGGAATATCCTCCTGACGCTCTTTCAGAGGAGGAAGATAAATAGGAACAATATTCAGTCGGTAATAGAGATCTTCCCGGAAGGTCCCATCCTTGATCATCTTTTCGAGGTCTTTGTCTGTCGCGGCGATCAGTCGGATGTCCACCTTCTTTCCCCTGGTGCCCCCAACAGGTGTAAACTCCCCTTCCTGCAACACCCCCAGTAACTTGGCCTGAATGGTTAAGCTGATATTTCCCATCTCGTCTAGGAAGACGGTTCCACCCTCTGCCACTTCGAAAAGGCCGGGTTTGGTCGTGATGGCACCGGTGGAGGAGCCTTTGACATGGCCGAACAGTTCGCTCTCCAAAAGGTCCTCTGAAAGAACGGCACAGTCCACCGGTACAAACTGTTTGTCCCTGCGGGGACTGTTAAAATGGATCACCCGGGCGATCAGTTCTTTGCCTGTTCCACTCTGGCCATTGATCAGGACCGTGCTACCGGTCATGGCAACCTTGGAAATGATCCGGTAGATGTTCAGCATCTTCTTGCTCTTGCCGACGATGTTGTGAAACCCATATTTCTCTTGCAATTCCCTTCGAAAATAGATGTTCTCTAGCAGGAGATCCCTTTTTTCAATCGCTTTTTTTACGACGATTGAGACTTCATCGGGTGTGAAGGGCTTCGGGATGTAGTCGAAAGCTCCCAATTTCATCGCCTCGACTGCGGTCTGCACAGTGCCAAAGCCTGTGATCATGATAATGACCGTATCTGGGTACTCCACGTTGAATTTTTTTAACACCTCCATACCATCGATCTCTGGCATTTTAAGGTCAGTGATGACGATATCGAAAGGATTTTCCTTCATTTTTTTAAAGGCTTCTTTTCCACTAAGAGCTATCTCTACCTCATACCCCTCCTCGTCCAGTATGCGTTGGCAACTTTCACAAACGATCATCTCATCGTCAACAACCAATATCCGTGGACTAGACACTCCTCATTCCTCCCACGATTCTATTATCCCCTTCATACCATAAAAGAAAGACCTCTTTCAATCTCACTCTGTTTTTTGGGTTAAGGTACGGTTACGGTTATGGCAAGGAAGCCGGTTTCGTTTAGTGTCGAGGGGTTACGTCAAGTTCTCAGAACCAACGACATAACCGAATGACGATGCACCTATTTCCCGACTAATCTATTTGTGATGAATTCGTAAAAAGTCTCAAATGGGCATTCTGTCATTCTGAGCGAAGCGAAGAATCTAATCATATCAGCACAGTTCAGATCCTTCACTTCGTTCAGGATGACAAATCAGGACTTTTTACGAGGCCATCATTTGTTATTTTGTGCTTGAGATTTGGTACTTTCCCAGAAGTTTCTCGTCCAAATCTTTCAGATTCCAGAGAATGAAGTCCCCTCCCTGCTGAGCGGATCGATCGAGGTAGTAGGCATCGATCCCCAGGGCCTGGGGGACGAGGTAGTCATAATTGCGGTGATCACCCACATGCACGACATCCTCTGGGATAGCTCCGAGGATCTGACAGATGCGGCGATAAAAATCGGCCGTTTTCTTCACCTCACCAAAGTCGGAAGTAGCGGAAAAGATCCGGTCGAAATAGGTTCTGAGGCCTGTAGCCTGCAACTCAATATCGATAAACTCCCTTGTTGCATTTGAGGTCAGTACCAGAGGAAACCTGCCTTTCAGGCGGTCCAGAATAGGGGTAACATCCGTATAGACGGAAATCTTGTCGACAAATTGTTGCATCAATGCCTTCCAGCCCTTTCCGAGCTGAAAGAACTGAAACCAGTATTTGATGTCATACCACTCGATGGCATCCGGACCTACCTTTCGGTATTCCTCTTCAACAACCGATTTTGCTGTTTCGAAAGGCAGCCCCTTCTTCTCAGCGTAAAGGGTCGGAATCCCATATCCCCAGACCCAATTGGTGAAATCTGGGTCGATCAGTGTTCCATCCATATCAAATGAGATGATCTTGGCCATGTCAACCCCCTAATGGAGAAATGCTGGAAGAATGGAGTGGTGGAAGAATGGAATAATGGGTCAAAACCAAAAACTGATTCGGAATGAGTCTTACCCGACATTCCACTGTTCCAATATTCCAATATTCCTTATCATATTCTTTCAATGACCAGGTCTTCCGCTGTCCTTATCTCCTTTTCCAGGTCGGCGATCACGATGCTCCGGACCGGCAAGTAGGCGTTGGATGTGAAGATCGTGACACATTTGTTATTGTACATTATCGGCCTGGCATGAGGCTGATGGGACCGCACAAGAATCCTCTTTTCATACTGATTCATCAGCCTTTCGAAATATTTACGACCGAACTGCGGCCTTCCTCCCCAGTTTCCTGCTATCTCAACCTCGTTTTCCACAAAGTCTCCCCAGACGATCCTGTCCCACTGGGCATCTCCCCACTCGATTCGATTTATTTCATCAAGAGAATCCAGATCAGGCAGCGCACCGTGAAGAGCCAAGATCCCGTTTTGAGAGGAAGCGACAAGAGGAAATTTTGCGAAAAGGCGGCCATAGGCATCCTTGTCTTTCACGGAAAGGGAATCCCAAAAATTTGCAGGATGTTGGGGCTTCACCATATATCCTTCATGATTTCCGGCCAGCAGAAAAACCCCGTCCGGGTGTTTCCATTTCATCTGAAGGAGGAATCGGATGTTTTCCTCCGAGTAGTCACCCCGATCCACATAATCCCCTAGAAAGACGACCCGATATGGATTCTTAAGGTATTTACGGATTACTTCCTCGGCGGCATCAAGATCTCCGTGGGTATCTCCGACAAAAACAGCCTTCCCTTCCGGAGGCAACTCAACCAGGCGGCGTTCCTGGTCCAGTATTTTCTCGAGCCTCTCGAATAGATCTTCCTTCATCACCCTTGCCTTACGGAAGTCTTCGAACCCAATATTCCATTATTCCAATAGTCCAACAGAGACTCCGTATTTTGATTTCCCCATTTTTCCACCATTCCATCATTCCATTATTCTTGAATAACTTTGATGTGGACCTTACGGGTCCTTGGTCCATCAAATTCACAAAAGAAAATTCCTTGCCAGGTCCCCAGGACCAACTTCCCTGACTCAACGAAGACAGTCTGAGAAAATCCGAGAAGGCTGGCTTTGATGTGAGCTGGAGAATTCCCCTCCGAATGGAGATATCGTTCTTCGGAAGGAATGATTTTATTCAATGTCGTGATAATATCCTGCGTCACCGCGGGATCTGCATTCTCGTTGATCGTGACCGCAGCGGTGGTATGAGGGACAAATACGATGCATACTCCTTCCGAGACACCCGCTCTCTTAACCGCCTCCTGAACAAAACGCGTGACATCGATCATTTCGGTTTTTCTCGTGCTTCTGACCTGGAAAGTCTCGGTCATCGTCTACTCCTTGCCCGGCAGTCATTTTCCTGACAGGTTCTTCCATATATCCGTACCATATCCGCGAAAATATCTCAATAAACCTACCGCCCTACGGTTTCTCTCGGGAATAAGTTATAATGAATTCCAAAAACTCGTGGGGCGGAAAAGATGAACGATGAAGAATACCAATCCTATTTGACCCCTACCTCAATTATCGACAGCGGTCATCCGAAGGTGAAGGAGTATGCATTAACCGCCATCGGTCAGAGCAAGGAACCGCTCGACATGGCTGTAAAACTCTTTCTCGCGGTGCGCGATGACATTCGATACGATCCCTATTCCCCTTTTTATCTGCCCGATCATTACAGGGCCAGTTCTGTTTTGAAACGGGGTCGAAGTTTCTGCATCCCTAAAGCCTCGCTCCTCTGTGCATTGGGAAGAGCTTGTGGTATCCCTTCCCGTGTCGGATTCGCGGCGGTCCGGAACCACCTTGCTACAAAGCAACTGATCGATTTCTTCGGAACCGACCTCTTCACCTATCACGCCTTCGTTGAGTTTTATTTGGAGAACAGATGGGTCAAAGCAACCCCTGCCTTCAACAAGGAGCTCTGTGAGAGACACAAGGTTCCACCTCTTGAATTTAACGGCCGGGAGGATGCCCTCTTCCAGCCTTATAACCAGGCAAATCAAAAGTTCATGGAGTATGTGGAGTATCAAGGCGTCTATGCAGATATCCCCGTTGACAGGATCGTTGATGCCTGGAGGAGAACGACCGGAGAAGAGCGAGTCAACGGCTGGATCAAGAGGTTCGAAGAAACGGGAGCGCAGAGCCTTTCCAATTTCGAGAAAGAGGATGTCCTGACGGAATAAGGGAGGCTGTGCCCTCATGAACAGGGAAGGAACAGATTTTGCTAGCCGCCTTTAAGAACGACGGACGATGGATGATGGTTCGATACCTCACCATGATCGGGAAAAATCCGTTTGCCCTGAGGTATCGAAGGGGAGTCGTCTAAGTGAATGAAGTGAACGGTCGGCCATCTTCCCTCGTGGATCTTGCTCCCACTGGACACAGTTACCATTCACTGACACCATAATCTTATCAGGAGGCGTGAGGATGGCACTCAAGAGGGTTTCAGAGATCTTGAAGCTGGTCGAGTTCCTAAACGAGGAAGTGAAGGAGGTATCAAAAAGATTGAGCCGGGTGACGCCCAAAGAGGTGAGTGAAAAATTAGGAACCCTTGCCCTCCTCAGAGAGAAGATTCTCAATCTCTCCGTCGAATTCCCCCGCGAGATTGAAACGAAACTCACGGAAATCTATCCCTCTATTGAAAAGATAAAACAGAAGCCCTCGTGAATCGCATAGGGCTAAGACCAAGGAAGGACGGAATGTTGGAATGATGGAATAATGGTTTTCCAAGAAAAGAGATAAACCCAACATTCCACGATTCCATTATTCCATTTTGATGACGGTATGCGCTTTGCGTCTTTTTAGTAAAACGCGAGACTTGCAAACGAGACGACTGATTGAGTCTCGTGAGTAAAGGCCCGGCCATACTTAAGAAGCTTTCCCTCTCTAGCTTCGAGAACTTTCAGCAGGGTGTAAATGGCAGGAAGGCCGCAAATTCTCCTTCGATCCTTCTCTTTCGAAATGGAATGAAAAAACCCTTCCCCATCCATTCTTTCCACGTATCCCAACATCTCTCTGTCCTCTTCGGCCAGGATTCTGAGATCATGCTCCCTCACCCCTTCTCGATCTCCGAACTGATGACCGATATGGGAAAGATCCGCACTAGCGATCAAACAAACTCCTTCTCCCAGCGATGAGACCGACTCCATGAGGGCCTCGATGAACCGCCGGATGGGTGTCATCTCCATGGGTGAAACCCCTTCCTCCATTGCTTCATGGAACGATCCGCAAAGGATAGGCACAATCTTCAAGGGGATGGGTTCCGGAAAAAGATAACGGAGGAAAACACATTGAAACTCAATGGAATGCTCGTTCCGGTGAACCCCTTCGTCTTTGCAAAGATCCTCGGCACATCGAGACTGGATCCCGTCGATCAGTTCCTGATTCACCTGGAGGGTCCCCACGGGTGTCCTGAATTCCTTTCGAGTGATGGAGAAGGGATTTCCCATGACCGTGTGGGCTGTCCCGAGGATAATAAAAGAATGGGTGGGACTTCTCTCCAGTATCTCCTGATGGGCAAAGGCATAGCAGAACCCTCCCCTCTGAAAATCGATATGGGGAGCGATCACTCCTTTCAATCCGCCCTCAGGCTCTCTCTTGACGAAAGCCCCCGGCCCCTCCGGTCCTTTAAAGTACCCTTCAAGTTGGAGCTTTAATCTCCCGGGGTCGCCTTCATAACTCTTGCCGGAAAATACCGCTTCCCTGACTGCTGAATTCTTAAAAGCTTCCTCTCTCTCTCTCAATGCCTCTTGAAACCGATCCCCTTCCAGAAAAAAATTCTCTTCCAATTGGCGGATGATCTCCTCGATCTTCTCAGTGAAGAGGAAGTCTCCGAATCTCCTCATATAGGCAGCCTGGATATCGAGTATCGAATGTCGACCGTCAAATAGGGGAAGGATGGAAGAAGAAAGCCCGGCGGGCAAGAAAAGGGCTTTCTCAGTGAGGTTCAGGGGATCCTGAAGGCAAAGAAAAGTCTGGCCGGAAGCCCGGACCGGAAAGATATTAACGCTTCTGAGTTTTGGATATTCCACAGATTATCCGTCTGGAATCAGGCGCTAACCGCTTGTCTTTCTGTTGGACGGATCTCCGGGTGCTTCAGCGCCAGCTCAACCGCTTCATCCATCCTCTGGACGAACTTGAAATTCATCTCTTTGCGGATCCTCTCTGGAATTTCTTCCAGATCTTTCTCGTTCTTCTTGGGAAGGATGACGGTATTGATTCCCGCACGGTTTGCAGCCAGGACTTTCTCCTTAATCCCTCCCACGGGAAGGACCAGGCCCCTCAGCGTGATCTCTCCGGTCATGGCGACATCGTTTCGGATGGGCATATTCTTCAATAGTGAAACAAGGGCCACGAACATGGTAATTCCGGCTGAAGGTCCGTCTTTTGGAATGGCGCCCGCAGGGACATGGATGTGGATATCGTGTTTTTCGAAGAAATCCTCCTCGATGCCGAGGTCCTTAGCTTTTGAACGAACATAGGCCAGGGCGGCCTGCGCCGACTCTTTCATCACGTCTCCCAACTGCCCCGTCAACATCAATCCCTTCTCCCCTCTCATCTTTGTGGCCTCTACGAAGATGATATCGCCCCCTGTGGGCGTCCAGGCTAAGCCCGTAGCCACACCCGGCTCGGAGGTGCGTTCGGCCACCTCGGGGAAAAATTTAACCGGTCCTAAAAACTTGTGGAGATTCTCCGGAATGATGACCACCTTATCTTTAATTTCCCGGGCCACATCCTTGGCCACTCCACGGCAAACGGTCGCAATCTCCCGCTCCAGATTCCTGACGCCCGCCTCCCGGGTATAGGAACTGATGATCACCTGGACTGCAGCATCCTGAAACTCGATGTATTCCGTGGTCAATCCGTGCTCTTGGATCTCCTTTGGAATCAGAAACTCTTTGGCAATCATCATCTTCTGGTCTTCACTATAACCGGGCAGCTCAAGGACCTCCATTCGATCCCGTAGGGCCGGAGGGATGGGATCGAGCACATTAGCTGTTGTGATAAACATGACCTTTGAAAGATCGAAGTTAACGTCGATGTAGTGATCCGAAAAGGAATGGTTCTGTTCGGGGTCCAGTACCTCGAGCAAGGCGGAGGAAGGATCCCCGCGGAAATCCATTCCGATCTTGTCCACTTCGTCCAGCATGAAGACCGGGTTATTTGATCCCGCTTTCTTGACTCCCTGGATAATCCGGCCAGGGAGAGCCCCCACGTATGTTCTCCGGTGCCCTCGAATTTCAGCCTCATCCCGGACTCCCCCCAGGGAAATCCGCATAAACTTCCGTCCCATGGTTCGGGCGATGGACTTGCCCAGAGAAGTCTTTCCGACTCCAGGGGGACCGACAAAACAGAGTATCGGACCTTTCATATCGGATTTGAGCTTTCTCACAGCCAGATATTCCAGAATTCGTTTCTTCACTTTCTCGAGGTCATAATGATCTTCGTCCAGAATCTTCTGGGCATTGTCGATATCGAGATTGTCCTGCGTGGTCACTGACCAGGGTAGTTCAACCAGCCAATCCAGGTAGGTCCTGGCCACCGTATACTCCGCCGAGGCAGGAGGAATCTTCGAAAGGCGGTCTAATTCCTTCTCTGCGGCCGCCAGCGCATCCGCCGGCATCTTCGCCTTCTTAATCCTGTCTCTCAACTCCTTGATTTCTGCGCTGTGCTCATCCAATTCTCCCAGCTCTTTCTTGATCGCCTTCAACTGTTCCCGCAGATAGTATTCCCTCTGGGTACGGTCCATGTCTTCCTTGACCTGGGATTGGATCTTGTTGCCCAGTTCTAACACCTGAACCTCTTTGTTCAACAGGAGATGAATTCGGGTTAACCGCTCTCGTACATCAAAGATCTCCAGGATTCCCTGTTTCTCTTGTGTGGAGACGTTCAGGTTGGAGGCAATCAGGTCGGCCAGGATACTGGCCGATTTGATGTTACTGACCATCGTCCCCAGCTCGGCGGTAAGGTAAGGAGCCAGTTCCACGGCCCTCTGAAAGAGGGTTCTCAAATTCAACATGAGAGCCTCTATCTCCACCCCCTGTTCAGCCCTTTCCTCAATCGTATCGACCCTGGCCTTGAAATAAGGATCCCTCTGGATATACTCTTTTATCTTCACCCTTGAGATCCCCTGGACGATCACTCGCTGGCTTCCGTCCAATTCCCGGATCATTCTGAGGATAAGGGCGGCAACGCCCACCGGATGAAGGTCACTCTCCTTCGGATCTTCGACTTCGGATTTCTTCTGGGTGAGAACACCGATGATCCGGTCCGAGTCCATCGCATCATCGATCAGTTTGACGGACTTCTTTCTGCCCACCATGATCGGCAGAATCAAGTCCGGATAAAGAACAGTCCCTCGAAGAGGGAGAATAGGAATCTCGCCAGGTACAATAATCTTGTCATCTTTTCCTTTCTCGTCTTTATCGACACCCCCCCGTGGCAGATAGATCATCATTTCCTCCTGTAAAGAACCATTAATTATGTTTCTATGTAGTTATAACCATCCGGGCTCGAACTGTCAATGTAAACGGTGCAGGTTTGATTGACAAGGTTTTCCCCATTCCTAGAGAAGCTCCCCACCCATCCCGCCGATTCCGGGACGGGGCCCTGTACCTAGCATGGTACGGGGCGGGGCACGATCCGGTCAGACAGCCTCTCCGGAATAAGGCTTTCCGCAGACGCTGCACATCCCTTTTTCATTGATGACACCGATACAAGTCCCATCGCTGCACAATTTGCGATCGGAGAAATCGGTCTCACTCTTCTCACCCGCTACAAGGGCTGTCGGATTTCCACACCAGCAGCAATAAGCCCCTTTTTCAGGATACTCTCCTCTGCAGTTCGTACAGGTGATAAAGGATAATGTCTCGCCGCACTTGGGACACTTCATCTATTCTTCCTCCAAACTGAGATTCTTGATGAACCGTTCGATATCGCGTTTATTTCGCTTTACCTCAGAGAGTAACTTTCTGGTTCCTTCGTCAGGAAAGAGACGATTCAGGTCATAGTCTTTTCCTGGAAAAACCGTGTTGAGATCTATCTTCTTCCCTTCGGGATCCCATTTCGGGGATTGATCGTCTTTTTCGTCCATAGCCCCACCTTCCCTCCTATATAGGATAGCCCCAATGTTTTTGTCAACTTTGCATTTAAAATTCGAAGCACGAAATCCGAATCCCGCCCTTCCCTCTCCCCCAAAGACTTGTCACAATGTCATTCTAAGGCGATAGCCGAAGAATCTGACAGGAAGTGTTCAGAATGACAAACATCCCAATTGCCTTATTACGACACAATCTCCTAAGGCAGAGGGAAGGTTAATTTGAGTTTCGGATTTCGAATTTCCTTGTTTATGCTTTGCCGTATTGCAACCGATAGAGTCTGTAATAGAAGCCCTGCCTTGCGATCAATTCCTGGTGGGTTCCTATTTCCCGAACCTTTCCTTTGTGGAGAACGACGATCCGGTCCGCATGCTGAATGGTAGAAAGGCGATGGGCGATCACGATGGCTGTCCTCCCTTTGAGTAGCCGCACCAGCCCTTCCTGAAGCAGCCGTTCCGTTTCCGGATCAACATGAGAGGTTGCCTCGTCGAGGATGAGGATCCTCGGGTTGATGTAAAGAGCCCTGGCAAAAGCCAGTAGTTGCTTCTCACCAGCGGATAGCGCCTCCCCCCCCTCACCCACCTTTGTACGATATCCATCGGGAAGTCGTTGAATGAACCTTTCTGCGTTGACCATCCTGGCCGCTTCTTCTACCTTCACCCCATCCATCTTTCGGCCTCCCAACCGAATATTCTCCTCGATGTCTCCGGCGAAAAGAAAGGTATCCTGCATGACCAGTCCGATTTGCGACCGAAGTTGGGAAATATCCCACTTCCGAATATCGATTCCGTCAAGGAGAATGGCGCCTTCCTGGACTTCATAGAATCGTTCAAGAAGGTGCAGCAGCGATGTCTTTCCGGCTCCCGTGGCACCCACGACGGCCACCGTCTCGCCCTCATGGACTGAAAAGGAGATATCGTCGAGGACTCTATCCTGCCCGTTATAGGAAAAGGAGACATGTCGAAATTCTACATTTCCCTTGATCCCTTCTTTCCTTGGATTTGGAACATCCAAAATCCTCTGATCTCTATCCAGCAATGCAAAGATCCTTTCCAGGGAGGCCATGGCCGACTGCTGGATATTGTATTTCTCTGAGAGGTCTCGAATGGGCTGGAAAAACATCCGGATATAGGAAAGAAAGGCCACGAGAACCCCGAGGGTGATCGTCTCCTGAACCACCTTTCCTCCTCCATACCAGATCAGCAGTCCTGTGGCCGCTGAACTCAGGATTTCCACAAAAGGGACAAAAACCGCATAGATCGAGAGCTGCTTCATGTTGGCAAGGTAATAATCTTTGTTTATCTTTTCAAAGCGCCTGGAATTCTCCCTCTCCCTTCGGAAAATCTGAACCACCCGGATTCCTGAGAAATTCTCCTGGAGAAAGGCGTTCATCTGGGCAAGTCTTAAACGGATCTCCCGGAATGCATCTCTGGCCCTGTGACTGAAGAACAGGGTGGTGACGAAGATGAAAGGGAGGACCGTGAACGAAAGCAACGCGAGTTCCCGGTTGAAATGGAGAAGGACGATGACAATCCCGATCAGAAGAAGGAGGTCTTTGAAAAGGTTGACGAGAACGGAGGTGAACATTTCGTGAACGTTCTGGATATCGTTGGTAAGGCGCGTCACCAGCTTTCCCACTGGATTCTTGTCGAAGAAGGAGACCGGAAGCCCCTGGAGATGGGAGAAGACCTTCAACCGAAGGTCGTGCATCATCCTTTGCCCAGCCGTTTCCATGGCATAGACCTGGAAGAAATTCAATCCAAAATGGAAGACCAAAACGAAGACGACCAAGAGAGCAATGTGAAGAACTCCCTGCACATCTTTTCCCCGAAGGGCAAGAAGATCGTCCTTTTTCAGTTCCTTCATCCGGTCAACCTGGATAGCCCAGTAAGAACCGCTCCTCTCAAAGAAGGGGGAATACTTCCTTAATACCTCTTCTTCCTCCGGCCTCCGGGGAACGAAGAGGTAATATCGGTTCTCGGAGAAAAGGCCTGCTTTCTGAAAAAGATCGATTTCCCTCCGATCCATGGATCTTAAGACCTCGGGAGGGAGAAGAAACTTCCCCTTCTCCGCTTTGGGAATGAGGTCCTTCCCATACTGCTTCAGGAGGCGCTCTTCCTGCAGTGACCCCTCCCCCCGGAAGGTGACCTCCCTCGAGTAGTTGACGATGTGACGGTCGATGGCCTCCTTTGTCAGGTAAGGGATCAGAAGGTCCAAGGAAGCCATAATTAAGACGAAAAGAAGGGACCGCCCCATCAGGCCCCAGTAGGGCTTGAGAAATGACCCCAGCCTCACCATCAATTTGAGGTCATAGGCCTTCCCCAGTCTTCCTTCTTCCATGTAACCAAAATCAGTATGCATAACGTTAACCACACGGAATATTGGAATAATGGAATATTGGAATATTGGGAGGAAATACGAGAGAAATGAAAAATAAATCTTCGATCATTCCACTATTCCATTATTCCAGACTTTCCGTTTTCTTTTTCCAGTTCTTCTTCCAGCTTTCTCCTCCAATAGAGCTCGGCATAGATCCCACCCGTTGAAAGAAGCGTTGCGTGGTCCCCCTCTTCCGCTACCCTCCCCTGTTCCAGGACAACGATCCGATCCGCCTTTCGGAGGGGCGCGATCCGGTGAGTGATCAGAATGCTTGTCTTATTTCGGAAGAACTTCTCCAATCCCTCCAGAATGCGCTCCTCTGTCTGAATATCCACCGAAGAGAGGGCATCATCAAGGATGAAGATCGGTGAATTCATCAAAAGGGCCCTGGCGATCGCAATCCTCTGCCTCTGCCCTCCGGACAGGGTGATGCCTTTCTCTCCGATCACCGTATCCATCCCTTCCGGGAATTCCATGATTTCATCGTAGATCTGGGCAATACGCGCTGCCTCCTCTATCTCCTCCCCTCTTGCATCGAGCTTTCCGAAGGCAATATTTTCCCGGATCGTGTCAGAGAAGAGAAAGGTCTCCTGGGGAACATACCCGATCGATCTCCTCAAGACTTCCAGGGGGATCCCATGAATTTCGGTCCCGTCGAAAAAGAGGGATCCCTTCGGGGACTCGATGAATCGGACCAGATGGTTGCAGAGGACCGTCTTCCCGGACCCAATCCTTCCTACCACTACAATTCTCTCCCCCTCATTGATCGCCAAGTGGATATCCTTTAGGACGGGGTCCCCCCCATCGTGGGGAGAGAATGTCAGCCCTCTGATATCAATCCTTCCCCTTAAGGGATCTGCATGGATGACCCCGATCGGGTCGGAGATTTCCGGGACCTCTTCAAATATCTGATTCAGCCGGTTCAGGGAAGCTCCCCCCCGCTGGATCATATTGATCGCCCAACCCAGGGCCATCATCGGCCAGGTGAGAATTCCCATATAGCTCATGAAGGCCACAAAATCTCCGGTTGAGATCGATTGGAAGATGGTCCGCTTTCCCCCCAGATAGAGGACGATGACCATGGAGAGGTTGGAAAGGAAGAGCATAACCGGGAAAAACATCCCCCATACTTTCGTCACATTCAGGTTTTTTTGAATATAGTCACGGCTCAGAACGGAGAGCTTTTCCCTTTCTTCTTCCTCCTGGACATAGGCCTTGACCACACGGATGCCGGTGACCGATTCTCTTACCCTTTCAGTGAGGGAGGCAAAGGCCTTCTGAAGGAGTGCGAAGCGATGGTGGATCGTCCGGCTGAAAAAAAGGGTGACCACGGTGATCAAGGGCATCGGGATCGCAGCATAGAGCGTCAACAGAGGGTCGATATAAACCATGAACAAGATCGTCAGTAAACCCAGGATGATCGTATCCACAAGAAATACCAACCCCATGCCGATGGACATTCGCACGGCTTCAATGTCGTTGGTGGCATAAGCCATCAGATCGCCGACTTTCGTTCGGGCGAAATAGGATGCGGAAAGGGTTTGAAGGTGGCGGAAGAAGCGGTCCCTCAGGCTTCTTTCTACCCGGCGTGCCGTCCCCATGAGAAGGTATCTCCAGACACATCGGAAGAGACCCATGCACAGGGCGAGGCCAAGAACCTCCAGTCCGTAGACAAGCAGGTGAGAGGAGGAAATCTCTCCGGAGGTCAGATCGTCGATGGCAAACTTAACGATTCGCGGAATGAAAAGCTGAAGCACATCCACAATGAGCAGGGCCACAAGTCCCGGCAGGATCCGCCATCGGTTCTTCACGAAATCGTTTTTAAGGGTTTTGAAAGCATTCATTTTTCAGTTTCAATTGACTGGATGAAAACATATCCTTCTAAAGGATAAAAACCTCTCTCCCGAAAGTCAACCCTTCGGCTCGCGCCTCTAGGATCATATCATGGGAAATCCCTCTAAAGCTCCCCTTCCTAAGCGGCAGACAGGCTTTACAAAAGGAGTCCCGCCAAAGGCGCGATCAAACTCCCCCCCCTTTTTGAAGAGAGGAGGGATTTTGCAGTCTGTACCCGGGTCTGAACTCGGTCGAAGACTTGACGCAGTCGAAGGGCCAATGGATTTGCTTTGTTGCAGGCAGGGCTCAGGCGGGAAGGGACATCTCGACGTCACTCCTGTCGTTTAACGACCCGCAGACAAAAACGCCGGGCTGCGAAAGTGGCGCAACTGAGCTTCCGACAGATAAGAACTCTATCTTCTCAAATCAACGGCGGTAGAGACAAAGACCCCATCGAACAAACAGGGCTAGGAATTAAGACGTTTTCAACACGTTGGTCGCCTGCGGTCCTTTGGGACCACTGGCAACATCAAACTGTACCTCCTCTCCCGCGCGAAGCGATTTAAACCCGTCACCCACAATTCCTGAGTAGTGGACAAAAACATCGTCCGCACCGGGTTGTTCAATAAATCCATACCCCTTCTTTGTATCAAACCACTTCACGAGCCCCTTAGTCAATCTTATCTCCCTCCTTTCCTCAACGATATTTCAGTGAAATTGGATATCAGAAATGAAGGAGGATGTCAAGAACTTTTTGCGGGAACTTTTTGCGGGAACAAAACACTCTATTCCGAACCGATAATCATTTCTGTTTTGTTCATCGTCCTCCGTCCACCGTTCAGTGTAACCTGCAATCCTTGAGGCATGGGGGCTCAAAAAATAAGCCGGGATTCTTGACTTAGATCAAGGAGAATCTTTTGTGAAGCGGCTATCGTTAAGTTAAAAATAAGATCAAGGAGGAGAAAACAATGACAACGAGAAGAGTGGTGAATATTGATGAAGAGAAATGCAACGGATGCGGGCTCTGTATGCCTAACTGCGCAGAGGGTGCACTTCGGATTGTGGAAGGAAAAGCGAAATTGATCAGCGATAAATTCTGCGACGGCCTGGGAGCCTGCCTCGGTCACTGTCCCCAGGATGCCATTATCATCATTGAACGCCAGGCGGAAGACTTCGATGAGAAGGCCGTGGAAGCTCATCTTCACGAGTCTGGCCTTCATCCTCAACTCGAACCTAACCCTCAACCTGTTCTTTTGGGTGGCTGTCCTTCTTCAAGGGTCATGCACTTCAGAGCCTCTGAGCCCGGAGTGGAAGCGGAATCAACGACCCGATCTGCTTCCATGCTTTCCCAATGGCCTGTCCAGCTCAAGTTGGTGCCCGTTAACGCCCCCTATTTTCAAAATGCCGATCTCCTGGTGGCTGCTGATTGCGTCCCCTTCGCCTATCCTGATTTCCACCGGGATTTCCTTAAAGGGAAGGCCGTGGTGGTAGGCTGTCCGAAACTCGACGATGTCCAGTCCTACAGGGAAAAATTGACCGAGATCTTCAAGACGAATTCCATTAAGAGCGTAACGCTTCCCTTCATGGAAGTCCCCTGTTGCTACGGCCTAGTTGTGGCGACAGAAGACGCGATAAGGGCTTCCGGCAAGGATATCCCGCTCAGAAAGGTGAAGATCGGGATCCGCGGGGAAACCCGGTCCGAGGACCAGGGCAGCGCCCTTCCCCCACGTGCATGTGGACATGTCCATTAATCGACAGAGAAGGACGACGAACGAAGAACGATAACCGATGAACAATAAGTTCATGGTCCATTGTTTCACGCCATAGGCGGGATCATTGTCCGAACAGGGGAGCTAACTCTTTCTTGAAGTTTTTACCATGAAAGAAGAAATGACCTGTTCCAGTTTTCTCCCCCCACATTTGGGGCATTTGGCCTTCTTAGCATCGTGCTCTTTCATGCTAAGAAGAGCTGTAAAATCCTTATTACACTTACTGCACCGATAGTCATAGTTCGGCATCTCATCCTCCTCCTCTCATTTTTAGATATCGGGATCGTGACTCTAGCTCTAATATAGAGATTTGAATTCCCACTGTCAACAGTTAATTTTGGGATTTCTAAAAGGCCAGAAATCATGAACGTGCAGAAAAGCTTTTCGGAGCTTTCATTTCCTTCTTCATACGCCAGATCGCCAGCGGGCCCACCAGCCCGCCGACTCCTAGCACGGTGAACCCAAACCCCCAATCGGGGATGTATCCGAGCCTCGCCAGGGCATCTCCAGGGTTCACGATATCCAGAATATATCCGAAAGCAATCGGCGAGAGGGAAGCTGCCCCGAATCCGAAGAGCGACTGAAAGGCCATCGTCCTGCCCAATCCACCGGGAGGGGCCAACTCAGTCACTCCCGTAGAGAGCACCGAAGACTCCCCCGTAACCATGAAGCCATAGAGAACCGAAAGGAGGCTGCTTCCCAGCAACACGACAATAATCGTATTCGCCCTCCCGAACCGGTCGGAGAGCGCACCTCCGAGCGCATTTGAGACCGATCCCACCAGCGTAACAATTCCTGCAATGATTGCGCTGAGGCTAACCGCTTTTTCGAAATCAGACGCCGTCCCCCGGTTCAACCGGGAGAACCATTCCAAATACTGGATTCCCCCGTATCAAGTGCGGGCAGGCTTCGTCAAGCCCGGAATGACAAACGAAGAGGCGACTGCAGGACTGCAGGACTGCTTGACTACTGGACTATTCCTTTTTCTGCTTTTTGTTGCAGTCTGTTTCTGCGGTGCAGGAGAACCTCCTTCTGTCGATGGAATGAGGTCCTTTCCAAGGCCCTGTCTACGTAGACGATTGCTTTTTCGTAATCCTTGAGCCGATGCTCATGATACTTCGCCATTTCAATGAAGGGAAATGAATCCCTTTGATCAGGCCACGTCATCATCTCTTCCCAGAGGGCCTTTGCCTTCTCTTCCTGCCCTGTCTTCTTGGAAGCCGTGGAAAACCATCTCATCACTTCCCAGGCAAGATCATCTTCACATCGCTTGAGAGCGATTTCAAAGCAGGGGATGGCTTTCTCCGGAGCGCCGTGGTCACAGAAAAGTTTTCCCAAGGCAAAATGCTCCACTCCCTTTCTCGGCCGGGCTGCATGGGGATCGTGGTAGATGAGATGAATTCTTCCGAGAAGCGCAACCATAGAGAGGATGTCCATCTGGTTATGGTAGAAGACCCGGTAAATCTTCCCCGCATCTCCCGTCTGAACATAATTGAAATAAAGGCTGGGAATCCATTCCGACGGCACATCGTCTCCCCTCTCCGCACCGAGGAGCTTCGATTCGAGGGTAACCAGGCGGCAGTTTTCATAAGCACCTTTCCAAATCCTTCTGGAAGGGAATAGAAGATCAAAATTGGGTATCTCCTTTATTCTCGAAGCCATTCGGGAAAGAATGAACCGCGTTTCGAGAAGGGGGATGTCATACTGTCTCCCATTGAAGGTGACTAGGAATTCGAAAGATTCGAGAAGGCTTTTCAGCAAGATGAGCGAAGCCCTCTCTTCCGAATAGTCCCTCATAAATAATTGACGGATCAGAAATCCATCTTCCCGAAAAAAACCCAACCCCACCATAAACGCAAACGTCCCTGTTCCTCCAGTAAGGCCAGTCGTTTCCGTATCGAGAAATAGGGTCTTCCGCAAGTCCAGCTCCTTCAGTCTCTGATCCCTCGAAAGGAGATGCGCAGGATAAGTCGGAATGTTGAGGATTTCACCCAGGGTGATTTCTCCGTATTGGAAGTCAAGAGGATAGTATTCCTCTGTCTGAAAGGTTTCCCCGTTCGGAGTCGAAACAATCTCCCCCTTGACAAGCTGCTCAATCGGAAGAGATTCTCTCTTTCGATAAACCTTTCTCGGTTCGATCAGACGATCCAGTCTCTGTCTCAGGTCACTTCCTCCCTTATCCTCCCCTTCAAAGGGAGAGGCATCGGAGGAGTCCGGTTTCGAAATAGAGGTGAGGCGATTAAGGCGCTCTTTGAGATCCATCTTCGCTAAAATCCAGTTCGGAGTAATGAGTTCGGAGTTCGGAGTGAACTCACACCCTGAGTATTTCTTTCAGCAGTGCCACGGCCACTTCTTTTGATCGCTCTCCCATCTCCTTGCTCGGGCCTACACAGGAAGGACAGCCGTACCGGCACTCACACTGGGAGATCAACTTCAATGTCTTTTCAAGGAGTATCTGAGTATCGTCAAAGAGCTGATGGCTGAAACCCATGCCCCCGGGATAATTATCATAAAGGAAAAGGGACGGTTCAAAGAGGTCCATCGTTTCCAGGGAAATCTCCTCCTGCCGATCGAAGGAGGAGTAAATCCCTTTGGCGTCTCTTGTAAGTCTGAGAAACCATTTTGCTCCCCGATCTCCCACACAACGGCTGAGATCATGGGGATCGGACATCAGGTGAAGGGCAGCCATGGAATGGAGTGCATAGCCGAGTCCCAGTATGCCATCGACCACGTCGGAACGGCTGTATGAAAAACGGTCCAGCAGCCCCCTCAAAAAAGTGATCCAGTATGAGGTCGTATGGAACTGAAGGTCAGGAAGTTCTATCTTCCCATACCCTAGGTTTTCAAGAGTATAGAACTTGATCTTTTTATATCCCACAATTCGGGTCGCCACTTTCACTTCGCCATGTTCAAAGACCGTTTCCTCTCCCTGTCTCCTTTCAAAGCCCTCCAGGATGGAAACATCGGTATAGTCAATCGCTTCGGTGTAGTAATCACCAGCGGTCTTTTTCACATAAGCCCTGCGATTCGGATAATCGAGCTTTTCGACGGTAAAAAGCTCGGATTCGCAGAGGTAGACTGCCCCCTCATAAAGCGTGGTATGGGCGCCCGTGAAATCGACTTCCGCAATCACTTCCTCTCTGTTCTTCGTCGTATCCACCACGACGAAGTTGGCTTCCGTAACGGACCTGAGGCTCACATTCTCCGCAGGGTAGGCATCCCGCGTCCAATACCAGTGTTGATCCACATGATGAAGGGTCCCCTTCTCTTCGAGGTACTTCAGGATTTCAGCCAGATCCTCCCGTCCGAAGCGCTCCCCGTCCTTGAAGGGAAGCTCAAAGGCCGCACACTGAATATGGCTCAAAAGGATGAGGAGATTATCCGGATTGATCAATCCGTGCTCAGGGGAGCTTCCGAAGAAATAGTCCGGGTTCTCAATGATAAATTGATCGAGGGGCAGGCTTCGAGCAACGAGAACCACCACCGACTTCTCCGACCGTCTCCCAACCCTTCCCGCCTGCTGATAAGTACTGGTGATCGTCCCCGGATAGCCTGCGATCACACAAATATCCAGGTCGCCAATGTCAATTCCGAGCTCGAGGGCATTGGTGGAAACCACTGCTTTTACCTCTTTTTCTCTCAATCCCTTTTCGATCTCCCTCCGGACCTTTGGAAGATAACCCCCGCGGTACCCGCGGATACTCCCTTTGTCCTCCAATTTTTTCTCAAAACGGTCTTTCAAGTATTTGGTCAAAACCTCCACCTGAAGTCGGGTCGTAGCAAAGATAATGGTCTGGGCCCCCTGTTGAACAAAGGGCGAGACAAGCCGCCGGGCTGAATGGATGTGGCTTGCCCGAATACCCAGTTCCTTATTCACCACCGGCGGGTTGTAGAAGATGAAGATCTTCTCCGAAGACGGGGCTCCGCTTTGATCGACCAGAAAGACTTCCCTCTCCAGGAGCCTTTCGGCCAATTCCTTCGGATTGGCGATCGTCGCGGAACAGCAGATGAATTGTGGCCTCGACCCATAGAAACGGCAGATCCTGTCCAGACGCCTCAGGACATTGGTCATATGAGATCCGAAGACCCCCCGATAGGTATGGAGTTCATCGATCACCACGAATTTCAGGTTCTGGAAGAAGGGCATCCATTTCGTGTGATGGGGAAGGATGCCGGTATGAAGCATATCGGGATTCGTGATCACAATATCGCCCCGGGTACGTATGGCCTGCCGGGCCTCTTGCGGAGTATCTCCATCATAAGTGAAGGTGGCCACCGGCTTTCCAATCCGGTCAGTCAATCGCAGGAGCTCGAACATCTGATCCTGGGAAAGGGCCTTTGTCGGAAAGAGGTAGAAGGCTTTCGAGGAAGGTCCGGCCAAAATCGAGTTTAATACGGGGAGATTGTAGCAGAGTGTCTTTCCTGAAGCGGTCGGTGTGACAATCACCACATCCTTCCCCGCCAGAACTGCCTCGATCGCTTCAGCCTGGTGGGAGTAGAGACGTTCAATTCCCTCTCGTTTCAAGGCCTCTCTGATAACCGGGTGAATATCCCCTGGAAAAGGTCGATAGGTTCCTTCTTTCTTCTGAAAAGTTCGAAGAGCCGTGATGCAGGACGAGATCGAACGGGAACGCTGCCAGGATTGGACAATTTCTTCGATAGACATGGTTTCAGTCGCTTCGTCGTCTGGTCGCTTAGTCATTGGGTCGTTAGGTTATTGGTTATCGAGTCTTGAATTCTTTATTCCGCAATCCGCATTCCGAAATCCGCAATGTCTAGATTTCCCCTTTCTGATAAGCCTTCAGGAAAGCCTCCACGATCTCCTCGTCGAATTGCGTCCCCGAACACCGCTTCAACTCTTCAACAGCAGCTTCCTTCTCCATGGCCTTCCGGTAAGGCCGGTCCGTGGTCATTGCATCGAAGGTATCCGCGACAGCCACAATCTTTGCGAGAACGGGGATCTCTTCCCCCTTCAGACCGTCAGGGTATCCTTCACCGTCGATCTGTTCATGATGATGCTTCACTCCCGGAACGATTTCACGAAGCTGCCGGATATGTTCGATGATCTCAGCCCCCAGGTCGCAATGGCGTTTGATCGCATCGAATTCTTCAGGGTTCAACCGTTCCGGCTTCTTGAGGATCCGATCCTCGATCGCGATCTTTCCGACGTCGTGGAGCACCGAAGCCACCTTCAGCCGCTTGATCTCCTCGGGGTTAAGAGGGAGGTATTTGCCAATGGCCAGGCTGTATAAAGTAACCCTCTGGGTATGCCCTCCCGTGTAAGGGTCCCTTTTCTCGATCGCACCTGCCAACGATTCCACAGTTTGGAAAAACATCTCTTCCAGCTCCCGATAGAGCCTGGAATTGTCCAGTGCAATGGCCACTTGATCAGCCAGGGAGGTGAGAAGAGATAGATCCTCCCGATCAAAATCCTCTCCCTCCTTTTTATTGATTGCCTCGAGGACCCCGATCACCTTCCCCTTGATTTTGACCGGCACACAGATAAGATTTCTCGTCTTGAACTCCGTCCGCTCGTCCACGCCCCTGAAAAAACGGGGATCTTTCTCAGGATGATTGACGATCAACGGTTTCCCCTCCTGGGCGACCCATCCGGCGATTCCCTCTCCCGCGTTTAAGTTGAGGAGCTTAATCTCCTCCTCCCGATCACCCAGGACAACTTCAAAATAGAGCAGATCCTTCTCCTCGTCGAAAAGAAGAAGGGAACCCACCTCTGCCTTCATCAGCTGGATAGCGGCTTCCATCGCCCTCCTTCGCACCTCTCGCTGATCCAGCGTCGAATTAAGGACCTGACCCAGCTGTGAAAGCAGAGAAAGCCTGTCAACTCTCTCCTCGATGCGCCTCAACTCGGACAACCACTGATCGAGATCATTTTGCTTCATGTCGGCTTTCCCTTTGAAGAGGGGGTAACCAATTTTGATTTCTTTGTCAACAGAAATCTTATCCGGACGGTAATCCCTCAGTTACGAGGCAAGATTTCCGTCCGGCATCAGTCCCGGAGGTCGGTCCCCTCCTTCCTCACGTTTCAGGAGGCGGGTTCTTTTAGAGTATGGGGAACGAAGGGTGAGTGCTTTGTGCGGCTCTGGTTGGGCATCGGGGCGATGGTCATTGTTGGGAAAGAGGTTCCCGCCGCTGAAACGCTGCGGGTGAGCGGACCAACCTCCGGGACAAACAGCATGCGTGTAATCCAGGTGAGGGCCCCCGTCCCGTAACTGAGGGATTAGTCTGGACGAAGCGATTTTGGATAAAAGGGTTGATAATCGGGTGGATCTTGATAATAATGGGAAAAGAAGGGAAAACGGACGTGTCATTGGTTATAGATAAGGAGTTGCCGGCTACCAGCCCGAAGGGAAAGTTGGGCTTGTTCTGATAGCCGCATTAAGACTTCTTGAACCAGTGACTGATCTTCTCTTTCCAGACCTCCATCTGTTCATACTGATGGGGAAAACGTCCTTCAAGGTACTTCAAGAATCGTTTTATCAGCTCACTTCGGGAGGATAGGATGGCCAGTCCGATCGTAATGAAGAGTATCCCTTGAAGAATAGGGAGAAAGAGGCCGATAATCCCAAACAAAACAAAAAACCACCCAATAATAAACAGTCCGATGCCCTTGATCCGGCTCATCTGGCCTCTTTCCTCTTATTCATCATAAATGACTTGGCTATAAAATCAAGGAGAACTTGGAAAATAAGATCATTGTAACATTTTATTTTTTTTTAGACAGCGTAGACAAATCCATAAGGACATCTCTTGTAAGTGGATAATCCCGCGAGACGCGGGACCCCTATGGTCGTCTGGGATCCTCTGCCGGGCTCAGGGCCTGTCGTGAGCCGGTCGAACGGACGAGCCCGACTACCTGCTCGGTGGCAGTCTTTCAAAGAACTAAGGTGTTATAGATCATTAACTAGGCATAATACTTGCGGAAATGAATATTTAACCCCATTTTGCGTCTAAAGGTTAAAGAAAGTGAATCAGGATGAAAACGAACTGATCTCCCGATGTCAGAAAGGCGATCAGGAAGCACTGAAAGAGATTTATGACCGATATCACGATAAGGTTTACAGGATTGCCTACGGGATGGTCCGGCATCGGGAGGAATCTCTTGATATCGTTCAGGAAGTTTTTATTAAGTTATTCCGATCCATCGGAAACTTTAAAGGAAAGTCGAAGTTTTACACTTATCTTTATAGAATGGCGGTGAACACGGCTATTGACCACAGCAGGAAAATGTACAGGGTTTTCTCTTCAAGCCTTGATGAGGAAGGGGCTCCCCAGCCGTCAGAGATGGCTGAAAAGGGACCGGACAGGATCCTCCTTCATAAGGAGTTGGAGGAGAAGGTAAAGGCGGCCCTGGACGAACTCCCCCCCGATCAGAGAGCGGCTATTCTCTTCAGGGAGGTGGAGGGCCTCTCCTACCGGGAAATGGCAGAATCGATGGGCTGTTCTATCGGAACGGTGATGTCCCGTCTTCATTATGGCAGAAAGAAGATCCAGGAATCGCTAAGGAAATACGTCAAGGAGGAAGGCAGAGAATGAAAGATTCCTGTTCATCGGTATCGAGACTTTTAGAGAAATATTTCGACCAGGAGGCTACGGATAAGGAAAGATCCCTTGTCGAAGATCACCTTGCAGGGTGTCTTTCCTGCCAGGATACATTAGAATGGATGGGGGATTTCAGGGATTCGGTCAAAACCCCTGTTAAAATGGCGGTCCAGAAGGAAGATTTTGAACGGGCATGGCAGAATATCAGGAGAGAGATCCAGCTTCAGGAGAAGTCCTCATGGTGGAAATCCATCCAATCCTGGCTCGATCTGCCTCGCTTTTTCCGGAAAAAGGTCTGGGTTCCTGCGGTGGCGGTGGTGGCTATCTTTGCTCTTCTTACTACCCAGGTCTTTTTCGAAGAAGCTTCTGAAGAAGCTTCTTATGGAGCACTGCCTGATGTAGAATATGTGGATAGCTCTTATAATGTGATGGTCTACGCGATAGAAAAAAGCAAGATAACTGTTATATGGCTCTTTGAAGGGCAAGAAATGGAGGCGCCTTCGTCATGAGAAGGATCCCTCTCGTTCTTCCTCTGGGTCTCATCTTGGTTCTCCTTTTCGCGTCTACGGCCCTCTCCCAGATGAATGTCCGACTGAGAGTGATTCAGGCTTCGAATGTCGGAAGGGCCGTCGATCCCTCGTTGAGGGATCTTCATGGCCAACTGGGATCCCTCTTCAACTTCACCTCTTATCGCCTTCTTAGGGAAAACGATCTATCTCTCTATCCAGGCCTGCCTGCATCAATCCAGGCCCGTCCCGGAAGATTCATAGAAGTTACCCTGGTCCGGCAATACAGGGAAGACGCCGAAGTGAGAATAAGGGTCATCCGTGAAGGAAAGGATATTCTCGCTACAATGGTGAGACTTTCCCCGGGAAGAACCGTCTTGATCGGAGGGCCGAGACATGCCGAATGGGTGATTATTTTTGCCTTATCGCCTGCACGCTATTGACCGCCGGATCGAAATGCCGGCACCCGCCTCCAATACCCGCTGGAGCGGTTGAGATCGGCTATTCTTGGTTCGACCTTCCCGATGATCCCCTTCTTTTGAAAGGCCGCCATTGAAGACCGATCAGAGGTGCCCCTTCTCTGAGGAACCGGTCAAATCCGACGAACCTTTTCGAAATCCAGAAGTTGCTTCTTCATCTTAAGCCCATGGCCGTAACCACCCAGTCCGCCATTACTTTCAATCACCCTATGGCAGGGGATGATCAATGGCAGGGCATTGGAACCATTGGCGTTCCCTACCGCCCTGAAGGCCTTTGGATGGTCAATGGCTCGTGCAATCTCCTTATAGGAACGCGTCTGTCCATAGGGGATCTTTGCCAGTTCCCTCCATACCTTTCTTTCGAAAGAAGTACCCCTGAGATCCAATGGACAAGTAAAACGT
>Ga0214473_10001595_pt1 | contig 29530 bp, 23 predicted proteins | sample RVTome_7_FD_203509 | JGI IMG/M metagenome (GOLD analysis project Ga0214473, IMG submission 203509) | Soil microbial communities from uranium-contaminated site in the Upper Colorado River Basin, Wyoming, United States - RVT98D197 | ecosystem: Environmental > Terrestrial > Soil > Contaminated >...
GGGCCGAGCTCGCGGGGGCGGTCACCACCACCTGGAACGCCTCGTACTCGTTGCGGGCGGCCTTGATGGCGGCGCTGGTGAGGGTCCCGGGCGGGTCGGTGGGCTGGACGCGGGTGAGGTTGTTCACCACCCACACGGCATAGTGGCCGACGCCTTCTGCAGGAGAAAGGCTTCTACAAGATACACAGCAAAATAGCAAGACGACAAGCTGGCTGCACCAAACTGTCCGCCGACCAACATAGCTGGCACGCATCATTCGGAGAGAACGAACCTACACCGGCCACCGGTGCGCCGAAGGACTTCAGAGTGGGTGAGGTTCTTCTCGCACCGGCGTATACGTAGTCACGGTCTGCCCTCGGAGCACTCTGACCAAACCCGCTGCGAAGCCAATATTCCAGACGCAGAAGCTCAGAGGGAGGCGCAAGAGCGCGACTGCGAACCCCTGGCCTCCAACCACCCACCCGAAGAAGGCGAACACATAAAACACAAGTTGAGCCACGAAGATCACGCGATACAGTGGCTGGCCGACTAAGAGCGCGCTGAACAGCAAGCCACCACAGGCAAAGGCCGGAGTAAGAGACCGGAAGATTCGGTGGGAGAACAACGAGAAGGCGAGCCGCGGGAAGCGAAAAGGGTTGAGGAGCGATTTTCTCCTGAGTATGGCCGTCAGCGCAAGCACGGTCATCCTGGCCCGCGCTCGGATCTCATCGCGCGGGGTAGATGGTGGGACATCGAAGGCCAGCGCGTCTGGCGCAAAGATGACACGGCATCCCTGAAGCAGCACATCCAGAGGAACCGCGTCATCGACGTCCTCGTCGTGGGGTAACTCTCTAAATAGACCTCTGCGAATCGCCATACAGCAACCTGAACTCACCGCAAGACAACCTAGATCGCTCTCCCACTCTCTGAGCTTGGTCTCGTAATGCCAGTATGTCCGGGTACGATCACCCAGCGTGTGCCGCTCCGTCATATACACTAAGCGGCCCACCACGCATCCCACTTCGGGGCCAGCGAAAGGGACGAGGATGTTGGACAGAAAGTCCCTGCGGAAGGATGTTCGCGCATCGGTGAATACCACGATATCGCCTTTTGCAGCCCTGACTGCACCATTATGGGCACACGCCCTCCCTCCCCGCGGCAGCGCCAAAAGGCGAACTCTCTGGTCGGGCCAGGCCGACACGATCTCGTTCGTCTGATCGGTTGAACCGTCCGAAGCCACAATGACCTCAACCATCTTCGGCGAATAATCCATCTCAGCTATGTTCTCCAGGCGATTCCCGATGAGCTTGGCCTCGTTGTACGCCGCCACAACGATGGAGACGGTCGGCTGAATCGGAGATCGACTGGGCCGGCCGAGCCTCCGGAGAGAGACCAGGAGTCTGAGGAACAGGGGATAGCCGAGATAGGTGTACAGCACCATGACGGCGCATGTCCAAAAAATGGCAACACTTACGCCTCTCACGATCAACTTCTCAGAGAAAGTTGGGCCGAAATAATCTCGAAGAGGGATGCGGCGTGCTTCTCTCGCGTATAGAGCAGGGCTGTCTCCCTCCCCTTCTGAACCAACCTCTCGAACAGGAGCGGCTCGCGGGCCAGGCGTAGAATCGCCTGGGCGATCTCGGAAGGCGCGCCGGGCTGAATAAGGAGGCCATTTTGCCCGTCTCTCACAAGACCAGGGATCCCCCCTACTCTCGTTGCAACCACTGCAGCCCCTGCAGCCATAGACTCAAGGATCACTCTCGGCACCCCTTCGGACCTCGAAGGCATGACACAAATGTCAGCACGCCTCAAATGACGGAATAGTTCACCCTCGGGGTGGATCGTCCCCAGGAATGTGACGATCTTTCCCATCCTTGCCCGCTCCACCCAATTGTAGAGGGCCATCAGTTCGCGTCCTGAACCAATAATCTCCAGATGGCACTCAATCCCGGCTGCATTCAGGATCGGAAGGGCTTGGAGGAGGTCGTTCACACCCTTCTTCTCGAGAAGGGATCCTACGTAGATCAGCCGCAGGGGCCGCGCACCAATGGTTGGGACCCTTTGAATCACGTCGTCGGCTGAAATCGGCGACTCGATCAGATTAAACATGCAATTTCCAGTTCGCTGGTGCTTCTGAGCGAGTTCCTCCCCTTGCACGATTGTCACTGCCCTGTTCACCATACGTTGAGTAGACCATTCGTTGAATTCCACAATGAGGTGGGCCAGCCCCCCTGTTACACCTCGATATCGGCTGGCATCATACGCCTGCCGCTGGTCGCCAACGATGTGAAGCAGCACGGGCTTTCGGTGAAGGCGGGCGAGGATAAATGCCACCGACGCGAGAGGAGAGGGGATCCTGACGTAGATGAGATCCGATTGCAGGATGGCATGGCGTAGCACAGGGATCGCCCTTGGGATGGTCCGGTATGACTCCGTCCATCGACTGTAGTAGGGAAGGGGGCGGACCGATACCTTCGGTGGCGCGAGGAGAAGACCGTTGATGGCAGTGGGAAGCGTGGCGACCGGATTGCAGAGGACGACCTCTTCGACATAGGGCAGGAGTGATTCGACATATCGGCCGTATGCGCGGTCGACATAGTACCTTCCATTCGCCAAGCCCATGTCAGCGTTGTAGACCATGCAGAGTCGCACGCCGCTCCTCCTCAACTTCGTTAGCCAAGGCCACGCCAAGCGCCAGGATCAGCCACGTCAGCATTGTATTGAGGTTATTTGAGAAGATGGCGTACACGAACACCGACACTGCGCTTCCCAAGTAGCCTAGAAGGAGATATCGCTCTCTGATGTCAACTGCCCACGACTGGGCTCGGAAGAGCCGGCTGAGGATCATGTAAGCGATCCAGAGGAGCGAGGCGAGCGCTCCGATCCCTGCTTCAGCCCATGTCTGCAGGTACTCGTTGTGAGGCAGCTTTGGTTGGACGTACGCACCTGCTTCGCGATACTTGTGATAATTGAGTGTATACGTCCCCACGCCAACCCCGATCAGCGGATGATCTCGAATCATGTTACGGGCGGTCAGGAGAAGATAGTACCGGGCGATCGATGACGACTGATACGGAGAGGTTGGCGCTTCGCTGATGATATAGATAGATGAGAAGCGATTCGGGATCGCTTGAGGGGCTGCCAGCACCGCAACAGATAAAGCTGCAGCCAAGAAGATCCATACCTTCCTTTGGAAGAGACCAAGGATAAACAGCGCAACGAGCAGGCTTATCCACCCCGCCCGAGTGAACGTGAACGCGAGGGCAACGCCGGAGACCGCCACTGACAGTAAGACAAGCCCTTTCTGTATGAGCCTGAGCGTCGGATCCCACAAGAGCGCGATGCCCAGCGGCAGCGTGATGGCAAGATAATACGACGGCGCATCCCTGGTCGCGGTCCCGCCGAACAGGTCAATATCTTGAGCGCTCTCCACCACAAATAATCGGTAGAGACCTGTCAGGCTCAAGATCGTGATAATGATGATGAACGTGAAGGTAAGGCGTCTCACGTGTTTTTCTCCGCGGAGGGTCGAGATGAGGGAGAAAAAGAGGGTTCCGTGAAACACCCACTTCAAGAGAAGAAACACGCTGCTCCTGAGCGACACCGAATGATAGACCGACACGAGATTCGCAGCGAGAAAGAAGAGCCACGCCACCAACAACCTTCGATCGATGCGCCTCGCCAGACCGCCGAAAGTCTGCCTCAACAGTAATCCCACGAGCACACTGACAGCGAGAAATGCGGGGATGGGTACGAGAAGAGTGCCGATCTCTGCCCGGAGATTGAGGTATGGTAATGAAAGAAACGAGAGCACGACGATCACCCACAGATATTCCGGTCTTGCCATGAGCGTGAGCACGACCGCTATCGGGAAACCTACGAGGCCAAGTATCAACACGAAGGAGTCTTGGCTCGGCAGAAGGTAGAGGGTTGAGCATACGACGATCGCCCAGCTTACGATCGCCACGACTGTCTTGGGGAGAACGTTTCGTTCAAGGCCGTACATTAAGTCTCCTTCGGTCTTTCCCATTCTAGCGCAGGACAAGACTGTACTGCGGTCTGTCGTATTGACGAAGATGTCGACCGACGCTCAACGCATTTTGGGGTCTCACATATGCAGTTTGGCCCTGCGCGGCCGTGCATACTGGCCAATCTTCAGAGAATGACTGTGACCGCCCGTAGTGAATGAAGGCTCGGCGAATCTGAGGAGGCAAAGAGGGTAAATCGGCGTCAGGTGGGCGGCTCACCTGACCGCAGGTAGTTCTCTTCATCTCGCCTGAGCTGCGGCATCCCTTGAATGTCAAATACGATCTCAAGAGGGGCAATGCGGTCCTCGATGGACGCGGTGGAACCAGTCTCCAGGATCTCACGATACACGTCCAACATGGCATTGATGCTAGCCCGTAGGCCATGATTGGCGTAGATAACCATCTTGACGCCAAGTTCCTCCAAATCCTGCGCAGTAATAGTGTAGTAGGTCGTCGGCACGACCACCAACGGCGCACTGAACTCCCAGGCCTGGACAAAATCAATAATGGGCTGAGGCGATCTGCTCCCGTTGTGAATCAGGATTGCATCCGCTCCAGCGTCCACATAGGCGCGAGCCCGCCTGAGCGCCTCTTCCTGTTCACAGCCTGCGACCAGAGCTTCCACTCTAGCGATGACCATGAAGTCCGAGTCGCGTTGGGCATTCTTGGCAGCCATGATCTTACCGACGAACTCAGGCATAGCGGCCAGCGCCTGTCGACCGGACACCAAGCTATTGATCTTGGGAAAAAGCTTATCCTCGATCGACACGGCCGCCACGCCGGCCGCCTCGAACTTTCGAACCATGTGAATCACGTTGGTTGAGTTGCCGTAGCCGGTATCGCAGTCAGCCACAACGGGGATGGTAACTGCTTCCGCCATGGACTGAGCCGCGGCCAAGTATTCAGACATGGTAAGGATGCTCGCATCTGGCACCACATAAGAGGTGGAGATTTCCAGCCCGCTTGACCACACACCGTGAAAGCCAGCGCGCTCAGCCAGTTTGGCCCCTAACGCATTGTGAGCGCCTACCAAGCGAATGATGCCCTGGCGGTCGAACAATTCTCGGAGTTGAGCGGCCTTTCCCTGCATTCGAGACCCCTCATTATGATGATCAATGGATGTGGGAGCCATGCATCACGAGCCCTCGCATCGCTCCGATCTCCTCGACGCCCTGGCGGCCAGATTACCCCAGTATCAGCATACACCCCGAGACCGTACGCGGGCATTCGATACGGCGTCAATTCGCAGCAGCAGCGAGAGACCAGGGAGTTTCTTTGCTCATCCGACACGCATTTCGAGACGGAGGATGCACGACCTGGGCATAACGCCGCCATGCTTTCTCAACCAGATGATCCCACAACTGCAGGTCCTTTGCTCGCACAACTTCCTTTCCCGGTAACGGCGCGAGCGCGCCTCTTATGCGCTGTAATGGAATGTATAGACTGCAGGGAAAGGTTCTGGCAAGCAGCTACTCTTCTTCCACTAATCGGTATCTCCCTTCGAACACTTGCTGGAGCCAGATTTCAAACGTCAGGTAGCGGCATAACCGATCGGCCCGATTCCCCCCGCCTAGATGCCTCTCCCAATCACCAAGAACCCGTTGCCTTGAAATATACTCTAGGTAAAGTGCCGTGGGATTATTCAGGAGCTTTTGAAAGAAAGATCTGGCTGGTTCCCCACGTATCCATTTTGTGTAGTCAGCGATACTGTGAGGATCTTTGGTAGGAAGGCCAATTCGACCCAATTCTTGAAGGAATCTTTGCTTTATTCCTCGTGAGAGCGCGATTCCCCTTGTTATCAAAGATGGCCAACTGATCGGCACGCCTGTACTTTCCCAAGGAATGCTTCTGAAAAATTCGGGAAAGGTTGTGAGGAGCATCATGTGGTAGATACGCCCATTCGCTCTCAATCTATCTGGGATAGCGTTGGCAAACCGCATAAGGTTGCTGTCGATGAATGGATTTCTCGACTCCAGATAGACCTGGTCAATTCTATTGCTCATATTCATAAATCGCCTCACGCGGCTCTCAATCGCTTGAAGATCGCTTAGCTTTGAACGCACATAGGTACCACTTAGTGACGCACCGGCAAAGTCTCCACCTAACGTGATATCGAATAGTTTCTTCATCTGAGGTAGACCTTCCATCCCATGCATATGCATGAGGTCCAATTGCCCATCGGTCCACCACACACCATTCACACGGGCCATAAACCAGTTACGTTCATTGAGATGAATGATATAGTGTAAGGCCCCCTTTACCTTTGCCGCCGATCTCGAAATCCTGATGTCTGGACAGTCTTCCTTTCCAAACGTCACAGCGCAGATGGGATACCCCTGATCCGGCATTGCTGCGAGAACAGCTCTGGAGTCACACCCTCCACTCAGCCTCGTGCCGACTCGCTCACCTTCGCGGCTGCGACGCCTGACGGCATCGATGAACAGCCGCCCTAATTCTTCGGCTATCTCTCGTTCATCGATCTTACCAGCCAGCGGCTTGATCTCATCCCACCACCAGTAACGCTGCGCGTTGACCGTTTGTTGCTTGAGATCCCATGTGAGGACCGTTCCCGATGGCACCAACTTCACGTCCTCAAACCATGTACGGTCTTTAATCAAGTACCCGATGCTGAAGAATTCCTCGACAGCCTGGCGGTCTATTCTTGGCGCGTAGCCGGGCAGAGCCAGCATGGCCTTCACTTCGGTTCCCCACACCAGACAGCCCTTGTGGACAGTCCAGTACAATGGCCGCAATCCATAACTGTCCGTGACGAGATGGAGTTGTTGTCGGACCGAATCATAAATCACCGCCGAATAGATGCCATCGATCCCCTTCAGGAAACGAAAATCGCCATTCCGTCTAAAGAGTGATAGCAGGAGTCCAGGATCATCCCCTTCAGGGGCATCAATCTCTTCTCGAAGCTCAGCTTGGTTATAAAACTCACCGTCAAACCAGACATGTATACCCAACTCATAGTGTGGTTGGGGTTGTTTTTGCAGGATATTTATCGATGAACGGGTCGCGCACATATATTCATCACAGAACAACTCATCTTTGACATAGAAATCTTTATGGGATATGAGACTCTGCATCCCTTGCAGGATGACTTTTGCGCCATTCCTTAAGCTCAACGACGGTCCAAGAGTAAACCCAATAATCCCTGACATCAGGCCATCCCCCGCTGCATTTTAACCAGCACCCACAGTTCCCGAAAATAGTCACTCCACAGAACAGACCCCAAACTATAAACGCTGATGCCAAATGTCACAAGACAGATCAGTAAGATGAGGTTGTTGCCTACCAGTGGGGAAAGAACCATATAACCCACATACACCGTTGCTCCCATCAAGATACTCATAACTAGGGAAGGGATGAGGACCGCCGCGTGGTCTCGATGATGAAGGTTAATGATTCGGTGCAAGATTTTCCACCACATAATAAAATAGGCAAAGCTCAATCCGACGTACGACCATGCCACAGCATAGACTCCATGGAGAACGACGAACCAAAAGACTGAAGCGTTGAGGATTGCGGTCAAGGCGTTGCACTTGAACCCGATATCCGCCCGCCCTTTGGCGAGTAATATCGATCCTAACGGATTGACGAGTGCCTTGAATACGCCCAGGAGGGCCAGGATTTGAATGAGCGACACTGCAGCGTGCCATTCTGGGCCAAAGAACACCGGTACGACGACAGGGGCAGTCGCTGCAAGGCCGAACAGGAGTGGAAGAACTAGAAACGCAAGCAACTTGATCATTTCGAGGTAACCACGACACAATGCTGAATTGTCTGTTTGCCTTTTCGCAAAGACTGGAAAAGCCACACGCGTCAAGATGGGATTAATCTTTGCCAGCGGCCTCGTCACCAGTTGATACGCCAGCATGTAAATCCCGAGAGCGTGTGGACCCAAGAAGCGCCCAATCACTAGATAATCTACATTTGCGGAGAAGTAGTTGAGGGTTCGCTCTGCCATTTGGAATACCCCAAAGGCCGTACAACCCTTGAGATCGTTCCAGCTGAAATGAATACGAGGCCGCCAATTCCTCCAACCCAATCGTGCAAGTAACACAGCCCGCACTGAGGATTCAGCGAGTTGGCCCCAAACAAGTGAAAACACGCCAGAACCATTCATGGCCGAAGCGATGGCAATCACTGTGCCAATCACCGTTGAGATCATGTCAACCTTGGTGAGTTCATAGAACTGCAATTCTTTCTGCAGCAGCATCTGAAACTGCTGACCAAGAGGTGAAACCAAAAAAATCAGTGCGACCCAAGGCATCAGGCCTATCAAGCGAGGCTCGCGATAAAAGATCACGATGGCGGGAGTACATGCCATGACCAGGCCAAACACCAGGAGTCCACCGACAATATTTACCCAATAGAGACTAGAGAGTTGCTGACGGCTCATATCTTGCCGGTGCACGATGGCGCTGCTTAACCCCATATCTGTAAAGGCCTGAGCAAAACCGACTACCACCATGATCATCGCCATCAGGCCAAAGTCCCCAGGGTTCAACAAATGGGCGAGAACAGCGAGTTGGAGAAATTGTAGCCCCGTTGTGACGCCCGTAGATGTGCCGGTCCACATGACACCGGAGGCAACTTGCTTCTTGAGTGACATTGATGCTTTGCTTCCCGCCAGAGCAGACCCGTCAGAGCTCGAACGACCGGGTCCGTCAGCGCTTTCCATTGTTTAACTCTCTATAAATCGTTCCGAGTCTCTCACCTTGAATACTGGCATTAAACTCCGTTTCCACATGCTTTCGTGCCGCCTCGACCATGCCCTTCCATTCTTCAGGATGATGGATCAGCCATCGAAGATTGCGCACCAACCCTTCCAGATCCCGTTCTTCCGCCAGTAGACCCGTACGGCCGTGCTGAATCACTCCGGGAATATCGCAATGCCTCGTACTCACCACCGGCATTCCTGTCGCTGCCATTTCGATAATCGATACGGGCGCACCGCCCTCGGTATCTCCGCTGCTCGCTGTTACACTCGGAGAAAGAAAGATATGATGCCTGTAAGCTTCTTCAAACAAGACGGCATGGGGCTGATACCCCAACATCCGGATCTTTGGGCTCAGGTCGTATTGCTCGATGACCGCAAGTATCTTTTCCTTCTCGGCCTGACTCCCATCGCCAATCAGGGTAATTTCTAAAGCCACCTCCTGCTGCAAGCGTCCTAATGCCTCCAGCGCATAAGGGATACCCTTCTTTTCCCTGAATGATGCCGCAATGAGCACGCGCAAGGGCTCAGCGGGAGCCCGTACCCGATGTTTGAATCCAATCCCATCGACCGAGACGCCAAGATGATGCACCCGAATCTTTTCGTCCAGACACCCCAAATCTATCAGGCACTGCGCCATATGCGGCCCTTCACAAAGCACTCGATCTACCTCATTAAACAACGCGCGGTAGCGTTCGTGCCAACGCGAATCCACTGTAGGCCAGTAACTTAGATCAACGCCATAGAAGGTCACGACATGCTTCAGTCTCTCCTGCTTCGCAACCCCTATGTTTGTCCAGCCGACATATCCATAGTGCGAGTGTAGCACTTGAGGCCGACGCTGTCTGACCTGCTCTACCAAGAAGGCCGGATGGCGCCGAATCCCCACCTTGCGCATCCCCTTCTCCCAGTAATAGCGCCAACGCGAAGTATCATCCAAAAGGCTACGGATATTAGGCAGAAAGAACTGGTCGAGATTCTCCGCACGCTCGCATACGATATGATTATCTACCTCGGCAGGCAGATAGCGAATCTGGTTATACAGCCACGTCTCTGTCTGTGGCAGCCACACAGGGACGCTGTGCAGCACCATTATGCGCTTCACATTACTACCCAACGAACTTTCCTCATTCGGACACGCAGAACTACCTGTTGAAATTCGAAAGGACATGTTGCTACAGGGAAGAGATCGAGCAACTTTAGTGAAAGAGGAACGGGCCCCTTAGGTGCCCATGCGCTATCATCGCACTTCCCCATCACTGCGATAACATCTGGCCAAGCAATCGATCCACTCTCCGGATATCTTCTTCGTTTACCCCAGAGTGCGTTGGCAGATTCACGACATGGTCAGCCAAGAATTCCGCGATTGGACATTGTCCATCGGTATAACCGACAGCCCCGTGCGAGGAGCCTTTCGGGTGGATTGAGTCATTCAACCACTCTCCCAGGTGAAACCCAACCGCACTGAATGCTTTTTGCCACCTAATGCGTTCATCCACAATGAAGGGATAACGGATATACGAAGGTTCCGATGAACTTCCCGCGTGATCATTCGTCTGCAACCCACACTTCCTTGCGAGTCTACGGTAGGCGTCTGCAATCTCGCGTCTCCTGTTCAGATTCCCTTCAAGAGATTCGATCTGTCTGAGGCCAATCGCAGCCTGAAGAGGAGACAGCCTTCGAAAGAATCTCGGTGGCATCGCCCCTTGCATTTCGGCTACGGTGGTCGATGGTCCCACCACCTTCTCCAGCACCTCAACCATGTACTTTCCCCAAAGATATCTCCACGGATTGCCACCAGCGTACTGGGCCAAGACCTTGAGCGCCAATCCAACGGTCTCGGCGCGAGATGGGGGCACCGCTCCTCCCTGCAACTTCGCCAGCGCACGCGCCAGTTCGGGATCGTCTGTTGTCGCAACACCCCCCATGACTGTCGAGAGGAGTTTAGATTGCTCCATTGTAGAATAGGCTGCCCTCCCGAACGCCCCTGCAGGGTTTCCAAGGTAATACCCCCAAGGCATGGGCACAATCTTCGATCACCGATATATGATGCGCGTGTGCGATTTCACATAGCGTCCTCTATACTGACCCCCTTGAAGAGTAGACAGGGGCTGTGACAAACTGGGGCGACTCAACGAGGAGGTGCCAAATGCCAGAGTCGACCCTGATCGTGAATCGCTGGACCATCACCCGCAAGGCTGCCGTGATCCCGGAACTGCTTCGCGGCGGGGAGGCTGCGGAGCTGGCCAGGAAACAAGGGCGCCCGTTGGCCTTCAGATAGGTGACATCGCCTACCCACTGCTGGTTCATTGCTGCGGGTGGAGCGGTGGCCACCCTGAGGTTGTCGGTGGCCTCAAAGAAGCGTTGCACGCCCGGGGCCCGGCGGCCTGCACCACCCGGCCTTTGAGTCCCGCCGCACGCATAAGCCGCGCCACACGCTTCGCGCTCGCGGCGAGGCCCTGTTTGTGCAGGGCCTTGACGACCCGGGGGCTGCCATAGGTGCCGTGGGAGCGGCGATGGATGCGCTCGATGCGCTGCAGGAGCGTGTGGTTGGCCTCCGCTCGCGCGCTCGGGGCCCGGGATCGCCAGGCGTAGTAGCCGCTCGTCGAGACCCGGTACTGCCGGCAGAGGAACTCGATCCCGTACTCACCGCGGTGCCGGCCTATGAACGCGAAGATGGCCGACTTCGCTCCAAATCGAACTGGATAGCTTTTTTAAAAGGTCGTTCTCGATGCCCGCCTTCTTCAGGGCCGCTTCCAGTGCGCGGATGCGCTGTTCTTCTGCCACGGCCACCTCCATGGCCTTCTGTTCTTTAAGATCGGGGTGGGCCGACCCCTTCAACGTCCCCTCCCGGTGTTCCTTTTTCCAGCGTGAGAGCATGAAGGGATGGATGTTCAAGGCCTCGGCCACCGCCTTCGTCTCGATGTCCGGGGCGGTGGCCATCTTCACCGCCGTCACCTTGAACTCGTGGCTGTAGCGATGCTTCTTCATCCGTCCTGTGGACACGTGACAGCGCTTGACACCTCGTATCGGACACCCCCTCAATCGTTAGGGTTGGGTGTCCACTCTATTGGGGGAGGTACTCGGCCAGGTGAAGCGCTTTGTTAGCTTCACTCTTGTTTTTCCTTCTCTGCAATCAAGACATAGCCTAAAGGAAAAACCTTAGCTGTTCTTTCTGATATTTTTCCCCCCAATTTTGTCCTTACAAAAGCGTATGTGAAATATTGGATTCCAATAGATAGAGGTGTACCCAATATGGGTACGCATTGCAGCAAATGCTTGGCAAGAATGTCAGCTAAGATTTCCGGAGTACCCCCGATAGGTTTTAACAGAAGTATCTTGAAACCTTCTGATTCAGCAAAGCGGCGCAGGGAATACTCCGTATATCGATAATAGTCATAGGGAGACTCGTGTAGCCCGTAATAAAACGGGACATTCATAAGAATTCGTCCGCCTTTGGCCAAGATTCTGGACATTTCCTTCCAAAGATGTTCCGGCTCCGGTATATGTTCAAGCACGTCAGAAAGAACTACCGTGTCAAATTCTCCATCATCAAATGGAAGGTTTCCCGTCAAGTCACACTCAAAGTCTAAGTACTCATTTTTATGCAGGGTATTGGCCCAATCCACGCAAGTATTGTTAGTGATGTAATCTTTGTATACTTCGTAGAGAGGCACTTTTCCGCACCCCAAATCGATTAAATATCCCCTAACGTATTTTTTTATGTAAGTATCGTAAAAACCAGCAACAAGGTCGGTTATTAATCTCGATGCAATTCCAACTTCTTTCGGATCTCTTGAGGCAATCAAGCGGCCATTCTTGTAAACAAACTTACTGGGAGTCCAGCGGTCTTGATTCTTCAACTTTAACCGTTAACCTGATTCCCGGACGCCTGGGGTATCATGGAGCCCCCCCGATGAGAGAGCAGGTCCGAGATGAAGGTGACTTAAGCCCTTGAGCGAGGCGATTAAACACTTCGTCTGAAGGCAAACGCCGTCACCGTCGCCTTCGGTGCGAACCAACGGATCTTGCCAAGAATGGAGTCGAGCACCACACACAACGGAGCAAGCATGCGCATGAACCGGAATCTCAGAAAACTTACCCCTACATAGCCGACGATCTCGGCGTCTTGCGATCGCAGTAGCTCAATCCAACCCTGCTGGGAATATGTCCTCATGTACTCACCTCCCTTCGGTTGGCCGACGATGGTGTCCTCCACGAGCAGAAAGATTCCGTGCGGTTTGAGCGACCTCAGTATGCGTTGAATCGCCTGCCTCTGGCGCGCCTCGTCGGTGATATGCTGCAAACACGTGATGCTGGTCACAATGTCGAATGTATCCGGAGGTAAAACGGCCTGCTCCAGCGGCGTGCACAGCCAGGCTATCTCCACACCAGCCGACCTTGCGTGGGCTTCCGCAACGCGCAACAGATCCTCACAAAAATCGAGGCCGGTCACCGCTGCCCCAAGCCTGGCATACCTAATGGCCCAATACCCGGCACCGGTGCCGACGTCCAGCACCCGCATGCCAGGTTTTATGGCCACCAGGCGTAAAAGCGCCCGGGCTCTGAGAGCGTTGTCCCATCGGATCAGCCGCTCATCACAACCATACCCAACACTCGCTCCACCATATCGTCCTGTCCTCTCCATCCAGTATGCACGATCTTTCTGCAGCGTATTGGTGGAAGAGTGCCCTATTTCCGCTAGGTCCAACTCCTTGTGAGCGACTCCCGATTCCTCACGTCTCACGTTATTGGTTGCGGTCATGGTTCGCAGACGCGCCTCACCGCAGCGATGACATCCTCTACGTCCTCATCGCTCAATCTTGCTGAAAGTGGCAAGCTGACTGTCTGTCGGCCGATGCGCATCGCATTGGGGTATGCTTCGGGACCCCATCCGAAGGTCTGCCGGTAAAAGGGGTGTTCCGGAATGCTGAGATAATGTACGCCAACCCCGATGTTATTGGCTGTCATGGCATCAAGAAACGCGTCGCGGCTGATACCGGCTCGCGCCTCGTCTACGAGGATAGTATACAGATGATAGGCGTGCCGAGTGCCGGACTCAGGGAGAGCCGGCAGTTCGATTGGCAGGCCTGCAAAGGCTTCGTTATAGCGTCGCCAGATCTCCTGGCGTCGCTGCCAATAGACCTCAATCCGCTGCAATTGATGAATGCCAATGGCAGCTTGCAGGTCCATCATGTTGTATTTGAAGCCTGCCGCGACGACCTGGTAGTGCTTGTAGCCCTCGTCGCTGAAGCGCCTCCATGCATCCTTACTCATGCCGTGGAGCGCTAAGATCTTGATGCGCGCTGCATCTTCTTCGCGGCGAGTGAGAACCATGCCTCCCTCGCCGGTCACGATGTTCTTTGTGACATAGAAGCTGAAGCAACCGAAATCACCAAAGGTGCCTACCTGGCGGCCCTTGTATTCCGTCTCGATCGCGTGGGCGCAATCTTCAATCAGCTTCAGGCCGTGGCGCTCGGCGATATCGGTGAGGGCATCCATCTCACATGGTCGCCCGGCAAAGTGAACGGGAAGGATAGCTTTGGTTCTTGAGGTGATCGCCGCCTCGACCTGGCCCGGGTCAATATTCATAGTGACCGCGTCCACATCCACCAGCACCGGAGCTGCGCCCGCATGGATGATCGCGTTCACTGTGGCGCAAAAGGTGAGGGATGTCGTGATGACCTGGTCTCCCGGCTGCACCCCTGCAGCCAACATGCTGAGGTGCAACGCCGCCGTGCAACAGTTGACTGCGACAGCGTGTTCAGCCCCCTTGTACGCCTTGAAGTCGTCTTCGAAACGCGCGACCTTGGGACCGGTGCCGAGCCACCCACTCTTGAGGCTCGCAACAACCTCCTGAATCTCGGCCTCCCCAATGGCGGGCGCACCGAAGACAAGGAACTGATCTCTGGCGCGGCCTGACGAATCCTTCATTGAACCGAAGACCTCTTGCAAGCGGCTAGGCATGTTGCCACGGGCCCCCCATCAACCGAGAATCCATCCCTCTCTTGCTTCCTTGACCCGACCCGACTGCTTCATCAGGGTTTGGATTCAATGGCTAGAGAGACGTCCAGTAACAGATCGTGTGGCATGGCGTGAAGACGCGCGCTGATTTCGCAGGAGCGTACCTGTCGAGTTGCGTCGCAATAGGGACTATTCTAAAGGCGACATGAACAAAAGACGAGAACGTCGGCCAGCAATTGAAGAGGGGCGGGGAAGAGGTGACGATTGGGCGCGTACCCGCGAGACCATCGAGCCCGCGCGAGCAGTTCCGAAAACTCTTGCTGGCAATCGGGCGTGCCTCTCAGTACCCTCCGGGTTTCGCTGCCCTATGCGACGAGGAGCGGCGTCCTGAGGTTTCTCCTCCTGAGAACGGACCAGCTCCATTCACGACTTCTCGTTAGGCCGCCACCTTTCGCCTCAAGATGGCATCGATTCTGGCCAACAACTCCTCAATCCTGAACGGTTTGGAGAGATAGTCATCTGCGCCCGCTTGGAGGCCCGTGACCACCGAATCCTTATCTCCATATCCCGTCATCATGATGATCGCGACCTGACGATACTCAGGATCGTCGCGAACTCTCATACACACGTCAAGGCCGCTCTTATCCGGCAGCTTGACGTCGAGAAGGATGAGGTGTGGACGATCAGAATGGACTCGATCGAGTCCTTCACGGGCACTATTTGCAGTGCTCACTTCGTATGTGCCCTCGAGGGCCTCCCTTAGGAGGTCGCAGGTGCCCTGGTCGTCATCGATCACAAGGACGCGATATTTCTCGCCTGCTTCCGGAATCTTAAAGGGGGGCTCTTCGTAAGAAGGACAATAACTTGGGACAACCGCTTGGATCTCCCCAAGGAGGCCTTTCACGTTTCCTTGTATCGCAAGAGATTCCAGTCGCCCGAGTAGCGCCTCGACTTCGGTCAAGGGTTTAGAAGGACGCCGGATGGCGAAAATCTTCTCATTTTCTGATGGGAGCACCTCTTCTTCGTCCTCCCAGAGGACTTCGTGTAACTTGTCGCCCGGCCGCAGTCCCACATACTTTCGGGAGACCTCGGACGGGGAGAGCCCAAGGCAGGCCGTCAGGTCATCCGCCAATTCCGAAATCCTTACCGGCTTTCCCATGTCGAGAACAAAGGTATCAGCCTGGCTTGACATGCTGGCACTCTGCAACACCAGACCGACCGCCTCTGATACAGTCATAAAGAATCGGGAGACCTCAGGATCAGTGATGGTGATTGGTTCCCCGTTCTCAATCTGTTTCTGGAACATCGGGACGACGCTCCCATTGCTACCAAGGACATTTCCGAACCTGACCACGAGGAATCTGGTCCTTGCGGTCTTTGGCCTAGGTTCACTGACAGATCTGTTGAGGGCCGAGATATACATCTCACAGATTTTCTTAGTCGCCCCCATAAGGTTATTAGGGTATGCTGCCTTGTCAGTGGAAATAAATACGAATACTTCCGCGCCGAAACTCCTCGCAACTCCAGCCAAACGCCTCGTTCCGACCACATTATTCAAAACCGCCTCACATGGATGATCTTCCAAGATCGGTACATGCTTGTAGGCGGCGGCGTGGAACACAATATGCGGCCTAAACCGCTGGAATATCTCAGACATCCGTGGGATATGCTTAACATCTGCGAGCGCCACCGTCAGTTCGGCCTTCGGATAGTGTTCGCGAATTTCGAGCGAGATGTCATATAGGGCATTCTCGGCGCGATCGATCATAATAAGCGATTCGGCGCCAAGCCTGAGAACTTGCCTGCAAAGTTCTGAGCCGATTGACCCTCCGGCCCCGGTAACCATTACACACTTTCCGCCGAGAAACTGAGCGATCCCCACCTCGTCGATAGATGTCGGCGAACGCCTGAGGAGCTCGTCAACATCTATTTTCCGAAGATAGCGCAGCTTGCCTTCGCCCCCCATCAGTTGCGTGAGGGAAGGAAGGGACCTAAAGTTCAGGCCGACCCTTGCGCAGGCTCCGCTGATTCGCCTTACGTCGCCCCCCGATAAGTGTGGAATTGCGATGATAGCTTCCTGAAGTTTATGCGCCATGGCGAGCTCGGCAAGCCCGTCGATCGGGCCGAGCACGGGAAGACCATGAATGCTCGCCCCCTGTTTCTTCGGATCATCGTCCACGAACCCGACGAGATCGTAACCGAGTGTTGGGCTGCCGCGAATCGCCCTTGCGATCGATTCTCCGGTTTCTCCAGCCCCAATGATGACCACCTTGCGGCCATTCCCATTCGTCGAGGTTGGAATCGAACTCTGCCGCCGGGCACTCCACCGTACCAGCAGCCGCATGCCTCCCATCAGGAGGACTGCCAGCAGTGACGTCATTATAAGGACCGATCTCGGATACGAGCGCCATCCCAGGAGGAGGATCGCGAGGCCATGCAGGCTGCCGCCTAAGGCCGATGCCTTAATGATTTGCCACAGATCCTCGACGCTGGCGTATCTCCAGAGGCTCCTGTATGTCCGCAGAACCAGAAACGACAGAAGGTAGGCCAGACAGGTTATCGGGAGGCCGTAGAGGAAATGCTGCACCTCCCTTTCGGGGATCACCCAGTCAAAGCGAACCATGAAGGCGCCCAGGTTGACGATGGCGATCGCGAGACAGTCCACCATCAACCTAGCGCCCTTCTGTCCGGTGGGAGAGAGGTGGAATCTCGCCAGGATTGCGGTTGCTATTGCCAGCGGTGTTCGGATCAGGTACTGTAGGTCATTGCGGAGCGAGCGCGTGCGAACATACTCGAGATCGCTCCTCAGCTTCTGCTGCAGGAACTGCTTGGTGTAGTGCTCGAACGGATTCACCCCGGCCGGATACATCTCTGATTCATTCATCCACAGAAGCTGCGTCGGCCCCGTAATCCCCGGTTTCGCCTCCAAGACTTCACGTTGTTCCGAAGTGTACTGTTCAACGATTGAGGGGACCTCGGGTCGAGGTCCCACGAGGCTCATGTCCCCCTTGAGCACATTGAATAGCTGGGGCAACTCGTCAAGCTTCAGCAACCTGAGAAACCTGCCCACCCGAGTGACGCGAGGATCGGCATTCCCCGTCAGAGGAGGACCTAAGCGCTCCGCGTCAGCCACCATCGACCGGAACTTGTGCACCTTGAATAATCGACCCTTCTTTCCGACGCGCCACTGAGAGTAAAATGCTGGACCCGGCGAATCCAGCTTTATCGCGAGGGCGATCAGGAGGAACACAGGAAACAGCAGCACCCGCGCCGCCAGAGACAGAATGAGATCAACTGACCGCTTCAGCATCGCCTATCTCCGAAGGGCGTTCAGTGTGTTTCTCACGGATTCGACGACGCGCCCTACATCGGCGTCCGTCATTCCGGGGAAGATCGGCAGCGAGATCGCGCGCTCGAAAACCCGCTCGGCCGTTGGAAACGCCCCCCGGCGGTAGCCGAATGATTTCTGGTAGACGGAATGGAGGTGCAGCGGGATGAAGTGCACCGAGGTCCCGATACCCTTCTCTCCTAGGGATTGAACCACCTCGTCTCGGCCTCTGGTCAAGGCGGAAAGATCGAGTGCTAGGATGTACAGGTGCCAGGCGTGAGTCCCGTAGTCGGCCTCCCGAGGGGTGGCGCAGGCCTCAAGGCCTGAGAAGCCCTCGCTGTACATCCAGGCGATCTCTCGCCGCCGCTTGTAAAACTCATCCGCCCTCTTGAGCTGCTGGATTCCCAGCGCCGCAGCCAGATCGGTCAGGTTGTACTTGAACCCGAAATCGAGGATCTCGTACTGCCATTGTCCCTTCTCGGAGTATCGGTCCCAGGCATCGCCGCTTAGGCCGTGGAGGCTCATCCGCCTGATTCTTGCGGCGTATTCGTCGGACGCTGTCGTGACCATCCCTCCTTCTCCGGTGGTGATCGGCTTTGTGGCATAGAAGCTGAATGCCGTGAGATCACCGATGGTCCCGATCATCCTTCCCTTATAGGTAGCCGGAAGGGCATGGGCGGCATCCTCGATGACGTGAATGCGACGCTCCCTTGCAAGCTCCATAATCGGGTCCATGTCGCACGCCTGTCCGGCGATGTGAACTGGGATGATCGCTTTGGTCCTTCGAGTGATGAGCGGCGCCACTGTGGTCACATCCATGTTGAACGTGTCTGGCCGACAATCGGCCAGGACCGGACGGGCTCCGAGGTAGACCACCACTTCTCCGGTGGCGGCAAACGTATAGGTGGGGAGGATCACCTCGTCGCCTCGCCCAAGCCCGATCGCCTCCAAGGCCAGATGGAGCGCGGCAGTACAGGAGCTTACGGCAACCGCATGCTTGGCGCCAACATAAGCACCGAATTCCTCCTCAAACCGCCCGACTTTTGGGCCAGTCGTCAGCCACCCGGAGCGAAGCGCATCGACGACTTCGGCGATCTCTTCTTCGCCGATCGAGGGACGATGAAACGGAATCCTTCGCTGCAGCCTATCCTCGGCCTTGTTCACCTGGATGGATGGCGTTCCCACCCGCTGCCTCATCTTTACCTCGAGTTGAGCTGACCCCTGTGAAAGTTTGGTGTGGCTGTTCTTGCACCTATAGGCTGTATCATCGTCTCGACGGTCTGTAACTCAGCAAGAAGCGTTCCAACTTGGGCACCGCACAATGTCAGATGCCGGGCTCGGAATGGGGTAGCCCGCCTACGAGCGCGCTGGCAGCGACTAAGGGATCTCCCTGAGAAACAGTTGATCGATCCAGGCCGTGCCGGCGATGAGATTATCCAGCTTCTGACTCGCCTCTCGCCGTACTCTAACCACCACTGCCTGCGCCCGAGATGACGTCAGAAACGATGTCTCTAGCGGCGACCAGTCATGGTTGCCCACGAGTTCTTGCGTGGCGCCATAGAGCCTTCCATCAAGAAAGTCCAGGGCCTCCATGCGAAGGCCGTTCGAGGTCGTGAGCCCATTGGTCCTGATGTGCGCACCAAGGGTATATCGAGTGTTCGGCTTGATGCGAACCACCTGCCAGACGCCTGAGAAATCCACGTTCTTGGTGCCGTCGAATGAGATCCTGAGTGACCGCTTCCCTTCTTTCTGGTTGCTCGCATCGAACCCGACTGCTACGCCTGGGATCGAACGAATCCTCCAGTCAAAACCTCTTCCAAACGTTTCCTCACGCTCCAATCCACCATTCCAGATGAGATTGTCAGAAGAGCCTCTTCCCTGAAATCTCTGATGGCCTGATACAGCTACCCAAGCGGACCCTGCTTCCCATATCATCTTCTGAGAGATCATCAAATCGACATAGGACAATGCGAGACTCGGATCCAGGGCGCCCCCAGGGGTGTCGGCGAGGCGCTTCCAGACGGCGCGCGCGTTGCCTGCCTCCTGATGCCTGATAAGATACTCCAGGTAATCAGAGAGCACCTCACGATCCGGGGGTATTATCGTTTCGATGAGATCAGTCGGCGTGGTCAGCGTCTGGATGAGAGCGAAATAGCTCCATCGCTTGCTGCGATCAGTCCTGACGAGATATCTCAAATTGTCAATCGCCTCGTCGTAGTTCTCAAGTTGGATCTGAAACAGGGCGGACTCCCAGCGAAGCCGCGCGTCACTAGGATTGAAGCGCAACGCAAGCCTGAGGGCTGGCTTTGCCTCCTCGATGTTGCCCATCCACCAGTGGACTTTGGCCACATCAAACCAGGTGCGGCTTGAAAGAGGGCTGTACTGGAGGGCCAATCGATACCGGCGTAACGCCTCCTGATAGTCCTGGGCAGTGAGGCTATACTGGTGAATCCTGCCGAGGTGCTGATGGCGGAACTGCGGGTTCTCGGGGTGATGGCGCCAGGAGCGGAGGAGGTCAGGGTCGTTGGCAATTACAGGGATAGCAAAACTCGCGGCCCAGGGAACTGCTATGAACCAAGCAGATACGAGGGTGAAGCAAGCAAGCAGCAGGGTCGAGGTGATCTTTCGCGAAGAGGTCTTTAGCTCGATGATCATGTGGTGTCATCTCATGCCCTGGTCCGTTTTTCTAGAGTAAGACCAGCGTGGGATGTCGATTCTCGATTCTCCGATTTCCTGCGATAATAGTCGAGATAGTCGCTATAATAAGAATACCCGTTGCCTTGTAATTCGAGGCTGTTGATCACGACTCCCAGGATCTTCGCGTTGACCCCGTCGAGCGTTCTGATGGTTCTCAGAGCAGCCTCTCGAGTGGTCTTGCCTCCACGGACGATCAACACGACGGCGTCTGCGATGGTGGAGAGGATCACGCTATCGGTAAATCCCAGCACCGGCGGCGAATCGATAATCACATGTTTGAATTGTTGACAGAGCAGGTCCAGGGCAACCTTCATCCGCTCCGAACCAAGCAGCTCCGCTGGGTTCAATGGAAACTGCCCCGCCGGCATCAGGTGCAGGTTGGGTATCGATGTTGAACTGACCACCTGGGTCAGTTCTGCATCTCCGACAAGGAAATTCGAAAGTCCCGGCGTCCGATCCTGCCCCAGGATCCTGTGGCAATCCGGATACCGCATATCCGCGTCGATGAGGAGGACATCCCCCCCCAGTTGAGATAGCGCGATGGCGGTATTGATTGACACTCCCGTTTTTCCCTCACCTGGTTGTGGACTTGTCACAAGGAGCAACTTGGGCGGGCTCTCTGGCAAAGAGAAGAGCAACGAGGTTCGAATATTCCGGATCGCCTCGCTCAAGAGGGACGTCTGATCCTGGTACATGATCAACTGGAAGGTGTGATGCCCTTCCCCGTTGGTCGCCCCTTTGAGCCGCTTCCTTCGATCAGCGTAGGCTAACGCCGGAATGACCCCCAGAATCGGCAGTCCGAACGCACCTTCGACCTCTTCCACTGTGTTGAGCGTATTATCGAGGTATTCGGAGAAGAACGCCAAGCCAACGCCCATACTGAGGCCGAGGATGACGCCGAGCAGGATGTTGAGCGCCTTCTGCGGTCGATCGGGCGCCATGGGAATCTTCGCCCGATCAGTGACCTGGATGTTTGTGGAATCCAGCCCCGCAGAGACCGCGGTCTCCTTCATGCGCTGCAAGACGCCGGCATACAGTTCACGGTTAATGTCAACCTCCCGCTTCAAGATGTTATATTGAATGGAGTCCTCGTTAGTCTTCAGTGTCACTTGTTTCTGTTTCTCTACCGATGCGTCAAGCAACCGTTCCGATTTCAGGGCCGCTTCATAGCTTGACTGCAGCCCCTTGACGACCCTCTCCACCTCTCCCTCCAGCTTTACCTTCACCTCCTCGATGTTCTTTTTCAATGCCACCATCCGAGGGTAATCCGGCAGGAAGGTTTCAGATAGCTTGCCATACTCGGCCTGAAGTTTGTAATATTCCTTTTTCAGTTCGGCGATCAAGGAGCTTTCCAGAACCGACGGGATCGATTGGAAGTCCTGTCCCTGGGTCTGTCGATGCAACGCTTCCTTTGCAAGCCGCTCACTGCGCACTCTCATTAATGAGTCGGTGAGCAATGAGAGCTGCTTGGTGGTCTGCTCCTGCTTCTCGTCGAGAACCATGTACTGCTTCTGCTTTGCAAATTTATGCAAGAGTTCGTCGGAACTCTCCAGCTTCGCCCTCACCTCCTGAATCTGTTTCTCCAGAAAGTTGCCAGCGTACTTGGTCGCGCCCAGCTTCTGTTCAATGCTGTGTTCGATGAATCCCTCGGCGAGAGCGTTCGACACCTGGGCTGAGAGCCCCGGCGAGGAACTGAGGAATGAGATCTTCACGAGGCGTGTGTTCTTGACAGGCTCGATCTCCAGCTTTCTTAAGAAGCTTTTCACCGCGGGCGACTCGGCGGTTGGAGTCTCGCCAGCAACCTGCCCAGTCGGCGATTGAGAGCCTATTGAGCCGGTAAGGTTTAGGAGCCAGCCCCACGCTCGAGAGAGTGGATTCTCATTTCCCGAAACCTCAGGGTGTGAGTCGAGTCGGAGGGATCTCACCACTCGCTCGGCGAGTGAGTAGCTTGCCAGCAACTTGTATTGAGTTTGATAATAGTCGTCGGTTTGGCCATCAAGCGGCGGCGCCACCCCCTCGAACTTCAAGACCTTGGGCTCCACCTTCTCGATCTTGATTGTCGCCGTGGCTTTGTAGATCGGCTGCTGCACGAACGTTGCGGTCGCAACCGTCACCACAGTCACGAGAAAACAGGTCAGAACAGTCCACCGTCGCTTAACAAGGACTCGCCAGTAATCTCTGATGTGCGGGTCCTTCCTCTCCTCAGAGAAAACCCGCAAGGGGAATTCCTGGCGCTTGGCCAGGCCCTTATTGTCCTCCGCTCTTACGAGGGCATTATCCACTATAGTATTCCTCTCTTGTCGATCAGAAGGTCTTCCCGACGCCAACCCGGATGAAATCGAGAACGCCGAACCAGAATGCCTTGACCCCATCCTTGCCGACAAGGATCACATCGTTCTTCACCACGAGCGGGCCCTTCTTGCCCTGTTCGATTTCGCTCAAATTGACCTCGATGATCTCCTTCCTCTGTCCGCCGCGTTCCCGGAATATCTTCACATTCTCGAAATCTGCGACGTGGCTGACACCCCCTGCTTCGATAATGGCCTGATCTACCGTGACGGCTCTCCCCTTCAGAAAATACGCGCCAGGCTTTTGAACTGAACCCCCCACGAAAACGCTCCCTGCCTTTGGCACATGGACCACATCTCCAGCCTGAAGAGGAACATTCAATTCCTCTTTCCCCTCTACGAGCAGATCATCCAGATTGATCTCTACAATTGCCTCCTGGGCCCGCTTGCCATCCGAGGAGGGCTGCTGTGGTGAGCCCGGGGGATCAGGTGCCGACGCTTTGGCGACCTTCCGCATCAAAAAGACTACTTGATCGGCCTGCTCGGTGAGACCCTCGGCCATCGACAGCATGTCCACAAGAGTGCGCGATCCGCTCACCTCGAACACGCCGGGCTTCTTCACAGCGCCCAAGACGCTGATTCTTTGGCTGTGATATTCCAGCAGGAAGACGCTCACCTGAGGGTTCCTGATGTACTTGGAGGCAAGCGCCGTCTTCAATGACTCCTCGAGCTCCATCGCGGTCTTCCCTCCGGCGGCGACTGTTCCCACCAGAGGAAGCGTAATGAGCCCTTCCGAGGCCACCCGGGCTTTGATCTTGGTGAGTTCCGGGATATCGAAGATGGAAATCTCGAGGAGATCCCCCGGCCCGATGCTATAGTCACGCAGCGAAGTTGCCGTATTCGCCATTGCAAGGATCCGACTGTTCAGTGCAAGGTTATCGCGGGTATCGTCGCGCGCCACGTTGGCGATCAGGGCTTCGGTCTTCGCGGTTCCAGAGCCCGCCGCGCACCCTGTCACGAATGCGGCAACAATCACCGCAAGGAACAGTCCATTGATCAATTCATGTTTTTCAAGCATTGCTTTGCGGCCCCTCACCTATACCACCTTCTCCAGGCTTCTTGTTAATCTACGCAAATGTCATGCCGTGCCTCGGTTCAAGGCACGTACCCCTTCTGTCTGGCTGTGCCCAGAGCTGGGTGGATCGGTCGAACTCACTGAACCGCGATCCGTGTCTCGGACATGGGTTAAGGGGAGGTGTTACTGTTGATGGGATTGCTGCTGCCTCCAGTAAAAAAGGCCGGGGTCGATGCGACTGCGCCTACCCCCGCCCCTGCGCCAAGAAGGGGGATCAGGCCCGCCCCAGCAGGGAGGAGGAATGCCGCCGCGAGATCACATTCCTCGACGACGTCCCATCGATCTTTCGGCTGATTCCATGCCCACAGGAACCCATCCTTCAACTCCTGGTCTGGACGGGGCGGAGACTCGGGCTCCTTCCCGAGCTTGGCCGGTGTCCACCCACCAAGGACATCCGGCGGGTTCAAGACATTCCATGCCCATACCTGCTCTACTCCGGGCTCCTTGCTCGGCGGGTCTGTCGGCGGAGGAAGGACGGCGCCTGAAGGCGTCGCGCCTGCACGGAGCAGAAATGCGGGGACTCCACGACATTCTCTCCTCACAATGGTCCATTGAGCTACCGGCACTTCCCAGGCCCAGGCGAAACCTCGGCGCAACTCCTCGTCTGGTCGGGGAGGAGACTCAGGCGGCGTTCCGATCCTGACCTGTTCCCATCCGCCAAGGCCTGCTTGCGGGTTCGAAGGGTTGTACCCCCAAATAAAGCCAGCTTCGGCCTCTTTGCCGGGTGGGTCGGTCGGCGGCGGGAGGATGGCAAACACCTGGTGGGCTTCCGCGTACCGCTTAAGCGGGACAACCCCGGAGGATTGAGCAAGAATTGTCCTGGATTGCCCTTCCCTCAGGCGCTCACTGGCCAATCCGCCCTGCGAGACGAGGAGCGCCTCGCCGGAAACGAGGCGGACTCGGGGAATCCCACCCTTTTGGGCTGTGATGACACCTAAGGTATCCCGCTGACCCTGCTGGGTGGTGCTTACTCGAGTTGCAACTGGGTGGCTCGAGCGGCTCGCGCCTAACGCGTCGGCCTGAACGAAGCCCCCTGGCACCGAAAGCCGAGCCTGCGCCGATGGGCGCAGCCTGAACAGGACATTACCCTGCGCCACCAGAACGTTCGTGAGGGAACCCGTTTTCGTGATGGCAAGTTCGGTCGTTGGACTAGCCTCTAGCCCACTTCCGTCCGGAAGGGTCAAGGCGACAACCCCGGACCGCGCCCTGATGAGCGTTCCATCAAACACGGGAAGAGCTCCCGAACCCAGTAATGTCCAGTTCCTCCCATCGAAGGAGACCTGGGCGGGCGACGTCCCCCGGACCTCACCAAGTGGCTGATTGAACCGAGGGGTCCCTGCAGTCGCCTCCAACGTGAACACCAGCAAGGTGGTCAAGAGGAGTACGACAACAGCGACACCCGTGCGACCATACCGCACTACCCGTGATTCACACATCACTGATTCTCTCCCATGCAAGAGGCGTTCTCGCGCTTGACTTGAAACGGCGACTGGCTGTCAGATTTCATTCTTCGCGATTGAATGCGGGACAACCTATTCACTTCCGATTACTACTCGCCAACGGACCATTCCTTTCCAACTAAAGAACACCATAACCATCTGTAATCGAGGCGGTGTAGGATACTGCTCTTGTCATCTAAAGTCAAGGAAACCTTTGATTTATATGCCAAACCTCTCAGCCTTCAGACCAGCGCAGGCTTGCTCTCGGTGGATGGGAACGTCAGTGCGGCCAATCGGACCATCTCTTCGATCACCGTGGCCAATACCCGCCGCTTGGCCCACACCTCCCCCCGATGCACTGCCAGGATCGCCTTGCAGAGGTCGGTCCCACTGCCTTTCACGATGTAGCCCTGTGCGCCCCGTCTAAGCGCCTCCCGGATGGTCTCCTCATCGTCCTGGCCCGAGAGCATGATGACCTTGGTCTGCGGGCTGTACCACCGGACCACGGGGAGGACGTCCAGGCCACCCAACCCCGGCAGGTCCACGTCTAAGGTTAGAATGTCCGGGGTCAAGCGACCTACAGCAGCAATCGCCTCCCACCCATCCCGCGCCTGCCCGATGATCTCAATGTCAGGCTCGCGTTGGAACTGCTCGCAGAGCACTTCGCGAAGCTCAGCATGATCTTCCGCGACGACGATTCGAACAGGCGTCACGACTATGGCAATCCCCCAATGCGAAGGTGAACGTGCCCCGCACCGTCTTCGCACTCGTTAGGCTCGCTCTGTTCAAGAAGCAAGCGTCTTTGCGATCCGAGCAAATGGCAAAACCTAGTTATTCTACTTACGAAAGTTTGGCCAGGGAATCGGCCATTTGGAGTATTTTCTTGGAAAAGGAGACGTAGGTCTTTGCCCTACTGCATGATCAGGCGGGGAGGGTCTATCGTAAAAGGCGGGGGCATTCAGAGATCAGGAGGTGCGATCCGCGATCCGATACAAGAGAAGCTCTAGGCGTCGACTGACCTTTAACTTACTGAAAATATTACTCAAATGCGTCTTGACGGTTTTGTCGCTGATCCCGAGCTGGGTGGCGATCTCTTTGTTCGTCATCCCATGAATCACCCATTTCACAATCTCCTGCTCCCGCTCAGTAAGGTTCTCCCGAATCTCTGATATGGGTCCATGCAGATCGTTGACCTTTTGGAACAGCCTCTCGAGGAGCTGCGTCAACACTTTGCGCTCCGCCCATAGTTCTCCGGCGTGCGTGGCGTAAATGGCCTTGATGAGATCCTTATAGGTGGCCTCCTTCAGCAAGTACCCCTTGGCGCCATTTTGCATCGCCTCGATGATGAGGTCGTCCTCGAAAAAGGCCGACAGGATCAGGACCTTCGTCCTTGGACTCTTTTCCCGGATCTTGGGTAGAACCGTGAGCCCATCGACTTTGGGCATCCGGATATCCAGCAGCAGGATATCCGGTTCGAGGGCCTCCGCCATGCTCAACGCTTCGTCACCCTGCGTCGCTTCACCGACGACCTGGATTCCACTCTCCTGCGTCAGGAGCATGCGGAGGGCTTCCCGAAACATGGCGTGATCGTCCGCAATGAGCACCTTGATTGGGTCCATCAGGTCCCTCTGCCTACGGCCTCCTCGATGGCTAGATTACGAATAGTTTCGCTGCAACCCTGCATAATCATGGAGTTTTGGCGCGGATTTCCTCGGCTCCCTTTCCTGTGGGTGGCGTCAGACGCTAGGGGGGAAATCAGCAAACCGTCTCAGGGATATATCCGTGATTCGACCTCCAACTATCCGATAATTCTATAACTAACGAGCTTTTGATTAGAGCAAGATCGTATTGAGCAGATTGGCCAGTGTCAAGAAAAATAGCTCTTCCGGGTTCTGAGTGGGTAACCGGGTGTTGTTCTTTCTACCCCGGACACGTCGCGCATGGCTGGAGGCGTGTCGGGTCATGTCGAACCATGCGCATGGGATCATGCTCCTCGTAGGGGCAGGGCCTGTCGAAGTGACAGGCCCTGCCCAACCAGGCCTCTGACCCCGAGAAGGGCGCAGCAAGCAGCGCCCCTACGATTCAGATACCACGATGACAGGCAATCCAGTTCCCCACACCATTCCCTGAAGAGCCAGAAAAACAACCCTCATGAGCCTGGAGTTCTCGCGCATCGGGACCACACAGCAAGATTGAGTGAACGCGCGTCGCTAAGTTCGCGGCGGAGTTACACCCGTGGAATTTCGCGTTGCCCTCCCGGCGCCATTGAGCTTCCAGACCTGATGCTGACCGTTCAAGGATGCTGCCTCTTGCCCCATATAATACGCGAGAGGGAAGGCGTAAAAGGTTTCCATCGAACATTCTCATCCCATCACTGCCTTTGCTCCTTCTCTCTCCCCGCCTTGACACCCCACCGGCCACGTGTTACCGTGGCCGCAGGTTGCGGCAATTTGGTAAGAACTCCACTCCCTCTGACGGCTTCCTTGTCTCGATCTCAACCGCGTCGTTGTCCTCAGAACGTTTGAGCGGATGATCGGGCGGCCTCACGCTCCCTTCGCGCCTGCCACCATCGATCTGCGGACTGTTACCCTTCTCGCCTTCTTTTGCCTCGTGTGGGGCGGCGCCATGGTTGCAATCAAGGTCGGCCTTTCAGGCGCGCCACCGTTTTCCGCCGCAGGCATCCGCTTCGCCCTGGCAAGCCTGACCCTTCTCCTGATTGCAACAGCTCGTGGAAAGCCTCTTTATCTCCGTCATAGCTCCCGACGACCCGTCCTGCTGCTCGGGCTCCTGCTGGTGGTGCAGCACGGTCTTTTCAACCTCGGCATCAATCTTACCACTGCCAGCCGCGCCTCGGTCTTCCTCTATACCCAGCCTGTCTTCGTCGCCCTCCTGGCCCACTTCTTGATCACAGACGATCGTCTCGACCGGAACAAACTGCTGGGGATCGGCCTGTCGCTCATTGGGCTGCTCGTCGCCTTTGCGGAGCGACTTCAGGCCCACGATCCCCGAGTCCTGATGGGGGACGGCTTGGTCCTCCTTTCTGCCATCTGCTGGGCGATCCAGACGATATTTCAGAAGGACCTGTTGGCCTTTGTCGAACCCGCCTCCTTGATCTTCTACCAGATGATGATCGCCTCCCCCCTCTTCTTTCTTCTGAGTATCCTCTTCGAACCCGCGCTCATCATCGCGCTGGACGGCGCGATCGTGCTGGCTTTTTTCTACCAGGGGGTCATCGCCGCCGGGTTGACCTTTGCCGCCTTCGCGGCCCTCCTCAAACGCCACCAGGTCAGCCACCTTTCCTCTTTCATCTTCCTCGCGCCGATTTTCGGCGTCCTTCTCGGGCACCTCCTCCTGCGAGACCCGCTGACCGGCTACCTCGGGGTGGGTCTGGGTCTGGTGGCGGTCGGAATCTTTATTGTGAACCGACCGAGGAGGAGATCCCGGTTCATAGTTCAGAGTTCATAGTTCAGAGATCGTAGACCTCGAACGCAACGCACTTCAAACTATGAACTACGAACTATGAACTGCGATGCTGACCGCGCTCCCACAAGAGCAGACCGAGGGTTACCAGAATCAAGAGGACCAATGAGGCATAGGCGTAGTCGCGGGAGGCAAATAAGATCAGGTCGTCGAATCGACCGATCACAAGCGACATCCTGGCCATGACGGTGTAGCCGAAGGCGGCGCCGAAGTAGACCATGAGGAAATAGACGCCGGTCCTGGCCGCGATTTTGATCGCTCCTTTGTGCTCGATGGAGAAGAAGAAGTAGACCAGGACAGTGAGGACACCCGTGAGGATCAACAGGGCATTCAATTCCGCCATGCCGAATCGGGACGAGCGGGCGTTCAGAAGCGGTTTCAACGTTCCCTGTACCTGCTGGAGAATGTTGGAGGAGATGATTCGTGGGATGGCGACGCCGGAACCGAAGCCCACGATTACCGCAAA
>Ga0214473_10001596_pt1 | contig 29529 bp, 33 predicted proteins | sample RVTome_7_FD_203509 | JGI IMG/M metagenome (GOLD analysis project Ga0214473, IMG submission 203509) | Soil microbial communities from uranium-contaminated site in the Upper Colorado River Basin, Wyoming, United States - RVT98D197 | ecosystem: Environmental > Terrestrial > Soil > Contaminated >...
CTGCAGCCACAAGCCACCGTCCCGCGCGGTGAGGATCTGCATGAAGGCGGGCACCGAGTCGGGGCGCGGAAATGTGCGGAGCCGGTTCTCGACGGCGGGTCGGGCGGCCTCGGATGTCCCAGCCAACTCGTGCTCGCGATGGCGCTCCCAGAGCGCGTCATCCACGGGCCGTCGCGGCCTCATGATGCGCGCCAGCCGCTGCACCGTGCCGTCCAGCGCGCGGACCGTGACCTGGAACGTGCTGCCGTCGCCATGGTAGATGCGCTGCCCGTCGTCCTCCACATTCTGCCGTAGCCCGAACGGGATGGTGCCCGCCTCCACCAGGGTCAGCTCGCCCTGCTGCCGGACGCTGGACCAGCTCTCGCCACCGGGTAGCCGGGCGATGGTATCAAGCGGGGCGCCCGCCTGATCTTGGAGGACAAGCGCCACGGAATCACGGCTGTAGCCGTCGGTAGGCCCGTCCGGGTGCATGGTGGCGCTCCGGAGCGCCCGGCCACCGGGCAGGACGCCGCCGCCCATCCGGCCCCAGGTGCGGACCGACCCGCCGTTCGGGTCGACGATGTGGATGCTGCGGCGGCCCAGGTCCGGTACGATCACGGAATCGCCGGGGAGGAGGTGCGGCACGGCCATGGCCATGAATTCGCCCGGGCCACCGCCCTGGCCGCCGACGGTGCGGACGTGCTCGCCGCCCGCATCGAAGTACCGGAGCTCCCGTGCGCCCCCGTCCGCCACGAGGAACCCGCCGTCCTCGAGCAGGAGTGCCGTCCGGACGCTGTGGAAGAGGTAGGGGCCCTCCTCTTCCAGCTCGCCGATCTGCAGCGCCGGTTCGGCCGGGAAGGTGCGTTCCTCGGCTCCCGACCGGAGCGGCGCAACGCTCTCCACGATCTGGATGCCCGCGCTGTCACGGACGGTGAAGGGCGCGGCGGCGCGGTCACCGGCGGCGCAGGCGGCGGTGGCCCAGGCAATTGCGCATGCCAGAGCGGCTCTCATCTGACCTCCTGGAACCCATCGAGGCGATAGATGCGTACGTGCGCCACGTCCAGTTCGTCGCGCCAGACGGCCGCCACCCAGCCGTAGCCGATGTCGCGCACGGTGAGGTCGGAGGGCATCTGCACCTCTCCGAGCCAGCGGCCGTCGGGGTCGAAGACGCTCCAGCTCTGCACGGTGTCACCGGGCAGGGGGAAGTGGCGGGCCCAGGCGCGGCCCTGGCGGTCCATGCGCAGCTCCTGCCAGCTGGGGAAGCTGTCGGGGAAGACCAACTGGTCGTGCCGGTGTTCGAGGGAGGGCCGGCGCTCTGCCGGAACCCGGGCCAGTTCGTTCTCCCGATAGCGGGTGCGCACTTCCTCCGTCAGGGGCGTGCGTCGCAGCGTACGGCGGGCGATCTGGCGGAGGGTACCGGAGCCGTCGAAACGGGAGAGTTGGTAGCTGGAGCCGTCCGCCACCATGATGGCGTCCCCCCAGGGCCGGACGAGGGTGTGACTGCCGTACGGCATTGGCATGCCCACCACCTGCACGCCGCTGCCCATGTCCTGTTCCACGAACAGGATGTCGGAGCCCGGCAAGAGCGCCAGCGTGTCGACCGCAGCAGCTCCGCTGTTCGAGCCCAGCATGGCCAGCCCGTACCGCGCAAGGCCGAGCCGCTGTTCCCCGGGTGGCTGGATCGCGGTCGCATGAATCCAGCGCCCGTCATCCAGCCGCCCCACCGGTGCCAGCTCCTCGGTGCCGACCACCTGGCCGTCCGCCGTGATGAGCGTGGTGCGCCGCTGGGTGGCGTCCACCGCGGCGAGCGTATCCTCGTTCAGCGGAAAAAGGCCGGTCAGAAACTGGAACTCGCCCGGGCCCGCCCCACGTCCGCCCACGGTGCGCATGTGCCTGCCCGCTTCATCGAACCAGCGCAGATTGGACGCCCGCCGGTCCGCAACCACCACGGCGCCATCCGGCAGGATCACGATGCCGCTGACCTGCTCCAGCAGGTAGGCCGGGCTGCCCTCCACCGCGCCAATGACCACAGCGGGCTCGGCGGCCAGGCGCCAGGCATCTTCGGGCGCCCAGGCGGGTACGGCGCTCTCCATGATGCGGATACCCGCGCTGTCACGGACGGTGAAGGGCGCGGCGGCGCGGTCATCGGCGGCGCAGGCGGCGAGCAGCAGGAGGAGCGCCGCGACGGTGGCGGCGCGCAGTGCCGGCAGGATGGTCAAACGCATGCGTTCTTCCGGGTTCATGACTCGGTATCGATGCGCCACCGAGAGACGTTCATGTGGCACGCGGCCCGACGGCTCACCGCCGCACTCGCGCCGAGTCCACTACCGTGCACGCCTCCCCGCACCGCACCGTCCAGCGCACCTCCGCGGTGTCCACGCCGGGGCCACGCAAGCGGGTGGCAACGTCCCACACGGAGTCCGTGCGCTCGGCCGAGCTGAAACGCAGTACGTGCCGAGCGCTATCCGCCGGCTCGGAGGCGTCCACCAACTCGAAACCGGCGGTGGTGAGCGCCTGACGCGCGTCCCAGGTGAACGGATCCGCCGCGCTCCCCGGCGTACGGTCGAGCACACGAATGCTCAGCTCCGGATGGGCGGCGCGGACGCGGAGCGCCGTGGCGCGGAGGACATCCGCGTAGGTCTCGGATGCTGTGACCTCGGGCGCACAGGCGGCGAGCAGTGCCGCGCTCGCAATCAACGTGGCCAGGGACGCTGCCCTCATCCGGCCGCCTCCGGATCGGCGCCGGACGCCCGCCGCCGCATGGCCTCCAACTCGCTCAGAATGCGCTGCATGACCGGTGATGAGATCTCGTGGCCGGTGTGGCTGCTGTCCGCGAGCACCTCGAAGGCGCCGGCTCCGAGGCGCTCGACCCTGGCCGCCACGCTGTCCGCGTACTTTGTCCAGCGATCGCCCCAGAAGCAGCATGAATCATATTCGTTGAAGATCTGCAGTTGCTTTCGCCCGGCGCCGTACGCACCCAGTACATAGAGTTCCAGGTAGTTCACCCGGGAGTAGACGGCTGGCGCCGTCTGCTCGAAGTCTCCCCAGTCCCCTCCGTCTCCCGTGCGCAGGAAGATCGGGTAGGAACCCGCAACGGGAATGCTCAATTCTATACGCGGATCGACGGCGGCGGCCAGCGTGGTGGCCCAGCCTCCACCGGACAGGCCGAGCATGGAGATGGAGGAGTACCGGTCACCCCCAAGCGAATTCAGGACGCCCACCACCGGCTCGATGAAGTACTTCACGGGATGGCCCTGGGCGGGATCGAGCAAGTCCATCTGCTCGTGACTGGTCAGCTTGATGATCCCGATGCCGGGCAGCTCCACCACGGGCTGATTGTTCATGCCGAGTAGCGGCATGGCCAGCGCCACCACCTCGTAGCCGTGTTCGAGCAGCTCCACGATCCGGTCCTGGCCCAGCGCGAAGTCCCCGTCGTGGCCCTGGTGGTAGAGCACGAGCGCACCGTTGGACGGCCGGGGGATGAACCGGTATGCCACCGAGTTGAGCCCGTACTCCATGGACACGCTCATGCGATCGATGCGCTCCAGGGACCGGATACCGCTGTAGCGCTCGTCCACGATGCCGCGCTCCACGCTCGCCCGTAGCGAGTCCGGGGGTGTGGGTGCGTCCCACAGTAGCTCATTGAGTTCGCGGCGCAGCGCCCTTGCCTCGGTGGGGCCGCGCCCCCCCAGCAGAGGGCTGATGTCCGTGGCAAGCTGCTCCGGGGGCGCGGTCGGCCGTGGCGGGGGCGGTTCCTGTCCGCTGACGGCCTCGTGCACCGCCTTCAGAACGCCGTAGGGTGGCAGGTGCCAACGGTGTACGAGCACGCCGTACGCCATGCCGGCGCATACGAGCACGACGTAGAGTCCCGCGCGGCGCGTGGCCGCTCCACCAGGCAGGTTGCTCAGGATGGCGGCATCTCTCCCCGCGCGGACATCTCCGTTGCCGCCAGCACCATGTCACACTGGTCCAGCCCCGCGCCGAAGCCGTCCGGGACCACGCGTGTCACCCGGAAGCCAAGCCGCTCGTAGAAGCCGCGCGTGTGCTGGCTGGTGGTGAGCGCCAGCGAGCGCACGTCGGGGTCGGCCACGGCGCGGCGGAGGCGCTCGCGCGTGAGCCGGTGGCCGAGCCCCTCACCCTGTCGCTCGGCCCGCACCATGCCCCAGCACAGGTCGGCCCGGCCCGGCGCGCGCCCCACCGCGTAGCCGCCACAGCCCACCAGCTGGTCCGCCGCGTCCGTCAGCACGAAGTAGGGGCCCGGAGGCGCGTCCAGCCACGCGCCGAACTGCGCCCGCTCCTCCGGCGTGAAGTAGCGGGGCACGTTGCTGTCGAAGATGGCCATGCAGGCCGCGCGGTCGGCCGGCGCGTACACCCGCACAGTGATCCCCGTGGCCGCTGCCCTCACAACTGGAGCGCCACGGCCACCGCGTGACACGCGCTGCCGGCAATCACGAAGAGGTGCCACACGGCGTGCGCGAAGGGGATGCGCCGGGAGTGGTAGAAGAGGGTGCCGAACGTGTAGGCCAGCCCGCCCGCCAGCAGCCACAACAGGCTGGCCACTGAGAGGTGGCGCGCCAGAGGACCCGCGGCCACCACCACCAGCCAGCCCATGGCCAGGTAGATGGCCGTGGAAAGGCGCGGGAAGCGGTCGATGAAGCCCAGCTTGAAGAGGATCCCGGCCGCGGCCAGCCCCCAGATGACGCCGAACAGGCTCCACCCCCAGGGGCCGCGGATCACGCCCAGCACGAACGGCGTGTAGCTGCCCGCGATGAGCACGTAGATGGCGCAGTGATCGAGCACCTTGAGGCGCCGCTTGAGCGGCTCGGGGCGCGCCAGGTGGTAGCTCGTGGACGCCACGTAGAGCAGCAGCAGGGACACCACGAACACGGACACGCCCACCACCATGTAGGCGTTGCCGCCGAGCGCCGCCAGCACGATGAGCAGCGTGCCGCCGGCCGCGCTCAGCAGCGCACCCACCCCGTGCGTCAGGGCGTTCACGATCTCCTCCCGCGCGCCCTGCCTATCCATGCACACTCATTTCCACCTTTTCATGTAAGCGACGTCCGTCCAGCATCCCACGCGGCTCATCCGTCCTTCAGCGCGGCCGTCAGCATCCGGTCCAGCGCGCCCGCGAACGCCTGCTTCTCACGCGTGCCATACGGCTTCGCGCCACCCGTGTCTACACCGGAGCCGCGCAGGGATTCCATGAAGTCCCGGATGGAGAGGCGCTCATGCACGTTTTCAGCCGTGTAGACCTCGCCGCGCGGATCCAGCACCACCACGCCCCGCTCCACGAGCAGGGCCGCCAGTGGAATGTCCGCTGTGATGGCAATATCCCCGGCGGCGGCATGCTCCACAATGTGCTGGTCCGCCACGTCCGGGCCGCCCTGCACCCAGACCGTGCTCAGGTGCGGGTTGTTGTGCGGTAGGGAGAGGCGCTGGTTGGCCACCAGGATGGTGGGGATCGCCAGGCGCTTGGCCGCGCGGTAGACGATCTCCTTGACGTCACGTGGCGCGGCGTCGGCATCGATCCAGAGCGTGATCATCGGCTCACCGGGGCGGGGCCACGCCGAGCTCCAGATCGGCCACCAGCCCGGTGCTGCCGTCCATGCCGGCCAGCCGCTGGAAGCGCATGCGGCGGAGCAGTTCCACGAGCGCGCCGTCCGCCCCGTTGGCGCTGCTCTCCAGCAACAGCACTTCCTCCACTCGCCCGTGCTTCGTGATGGCCACCCGCAGCCGCGCCCCGCTGGGCTCCCGGAAATGCCACATCAGCCCTGGATAGATGCGCGGCAGGCGGTGCTGCACGTTGCCGATGTTGGCAACGCGCGGCGGCGGCCGCACCGTGTCGTAGGTCGCGTAGCCCGGCGGGCAGTCTCCCCCGCAGCTCGGCGCCCGCCACGCGCCCAGCGTGATGACCATGCGCGGTTGCACGGGAGCGCCCACGGCGTCCACGATCTCCACCGGCGGCGTGCAGGCAAAGACGGCCGCGTGCAGCGCCAGGGCGGCGCCGGCGGCCAGCCACGCCACGCGCCGGCCGCGGGCCTTGAAGCGGTCGTTCGCGGATGGGCGGCGGGCGGCCGATGCGGGCATGTCCTCCGGGCCGCTCAGGCCAGCCCCGCGGGGACCAGCAGATGGTCGCGCGCCCGGGAGCGGTCGGGATCCGGCCGGCAGGGCTGCGCCTCCAGACGCCGGCGGTACGCCGCGGGCAGTCCACGCTCCGCGGCGCCCACTCGCACGTAGCGCAGGTACCAGGTGAAGGGCAGCAGCGCCAGGAAGGCGGCGCCGGGCACGCGCCGCCGCAGACGGTGGCGACAGAGGTTGGAGCCGTAGGCAAAGAGCTTCATGTACGAAGCTAACCCCTCAGCCGGGCGCGCGGTCCGAGCGCCGAGCGGAGCTGGCCGCGCTCGAGCTCCGCCGCCTGCCAGTCATCCTTGTCCACGGCCAGCCGGAACCCGGAGTTCAACCGGACCACGAAACGCCGCCGCTTCTCCACCACCGAGGCCACATCGGACCAGGGGATCAACTGCGTATTCGTGCCGAGCATCTGTATACCGCTGCTGGTGATCTTCGCGGGCCACAGTTCGCGCCGCCGGCGCACGGCGCCGATCAGGAAGATCCAGAAGCCGGCCAGGAGGAGCCAGGGGAGAATGGCAACGAGGGTGTCGAGGATGGTCATGGGATGGCAATCTATCGAAAGCAGGATCGATGGCGCGGCCGCTCCGTTGCGATCACCCCATGCTGGCGTCCGGGCGGGCTCGAACGGGCGTTCCCGGAGAACGGTGGCGGGCCCTGGGTGGTGACGGGCGGCGTCGCCTGAATGACGGAGTTCGGCGCGGCGCTCGAGCAGAGGCGTGGCAATAGTGAGCCGCGGTACGCGCGGCGTCAAGCGCTGAGTGCAAGGGAACGCCGGACCACTCTCAGGTGTTCGATGGAGATCACAACCCGACGGGGAGGAAGAGTAGATGATACGAGGCGGAATCGGCGCGCTGGCAATCGCAGCCGCGCTCGCGGGGTGCAGCGGTGGGGACCCGGCCCGGCCGGACGAAGGCGCGGCGGTGGTGACCGCTGACGGGGTCCGCTACACGGCCGCCACGGCGGTCATGGAGAGCTTTCCGGTGCAACTGCGCACCACGGTGAGCCTGGAGAATGGGGGCGCCGAGCGGGTGGACCTGACCCTCCGCGACGGCTGCGTGGTACTCCTGGCGGCGTCGCGGCCCGGCTCCGATGCATCGGCCTGGCAGGAGGCTCGGGGGTGCACCATGGCACTCGTGGAGGTTAGCTTGGCGCCGGGCGAGGTACGGGAGTTCAGTTCCGCCACCGTGAGTGCCCGGGAAATTCTCGGCGACTCGCTGCCTGATGGACCTTATGATCTGGTGGCCGTGCTACGGCCCCTGGCGGGAACCGTGCGGGTTCCCGCCGGGCGGGTGATGCTGGCCGTGCCGGGAGGAGATTAGCATGCGTATGCTCGTCCGCCTGATTGCCGCCGCCGTCGTGACGGTACCCGTGCTGGCCCTGGCGGCCTGCTGGGAGAATCCGACGGCGCCCAGCATTCAACTGCTCACGATGCATCCGGACAGCGTGGAGATCGGGGTGGGCGCCACGACCTCCTTCGAAGTCGAGGGCCGCGACCGCCTGGGCGCGGTGGCGGAGCACATAACGGTCACGTGGCAAGTGATTGGCGCGACTGGCGCCATCGAGGAGGTGAGCAGCACCACTTCGGGTCAGAGGCCCAAGATCACCGTCCGGGCGCTGCAGCCAGGCCTGGCCTACGTGCGGGCCAGCGAGGCTGACGGGGCCGCCAGGACTGCCAGGGTCGTGGTGCTGCCGGAAGGCTGAGCGCCGCGCCGGCGGCACCAGGCCGCCTCACCAGCGGATGTTGCCTTCCTGCGAGGTGTCGATCTCTTCCGCCTCGCCCGCCTTGAAGAGGAACGCCTCCATCTGCACGGTCAGGAACTCGCGTGCCGGCCGGTCCCGCACGTCCAGCCCGTTGTGGTTGATGAGCGCCGTCTGGAAGCGCAACCAGTTGTCCCAGCAGTCCTTGCAGATGGACGCGTGCACCCGCTGGCCGAGTTCGTTCTTGAGCGGCGCGCGGGCGATCTGGGCGCCCGGCTTGCCGCACCGGACACACTGGATATCGGGCATGTAGCTCCTCCTCGTCAGCTTGCTCCAGGCCGCGGCCGCGCCCCCGCGGGGCCCCCGCGACCGCGTACTCCTCAACGTACACCCGCACGGGCGGCGGTTCCACCCCGCGGCGCATGTACACTTGACCCGCGTGCGGCCGGCGCACAGATTTCGTGTACTGAATACGCCCGCCGTCGGCCTCTCCTCGACGCCATCCGGACTGCCCGGCCCGTCATCGGATGCCGGAGCGCAGGAGAAGGCCCGCATTGAAGACGCTGCTGCTGGTCGACGCGGACGAAGACAGCCGCACGGTGTACCGGCTGCTCCTCCAACACGCGGGCTACGAGGTCCTCGAGGCGGCTTCCGGTCCGGGCGCCCTGGCCACGGCCCTGGCCACACCACCTGACCTGATCATCACCGAGACCACACTGCCTGGCATGGACGGGCTCAGGCTGCTCGAGACCGTGGGTCAGGAACCCACGCTGGGCAACACCCGGCTGTGTGTCCTCACGGCCACGGTATCCGAACGGATCGAGGAACGTTGCCGGGCGCTCCCCGTGTGCCGCGTGCTTTTCAAGCCCATCCAGCCGAGCGCCCTGCTGGTGGAGGTCGGGCACATGCTGAGCGGCGCCCCCTCCGGCGGTTGACGCTCCGCGCAACCTGATTTCAAGCGACGTCCCCGTTCAGCTTCCCGCCGGATCCGCACTTCCCAGCCAGTCCAGCACCGCGTCCACGTCCGCCGCCGTGGTACGGTGGCTGAGGATGCACAGGCGCAACGCGTAGCGCCCCCGCACCCGGGTGGAGGAGATCATGCCCGTGCCGCTCTCGGCCAGGCCGCGCACCAGCGCGGCGTTCAGCGCCTCCTCGCGGGCGGGAAAGCAACGCTGGAAGCAGACCACGCCGAGCGCCGCGGGGCTGAGCAGCTCGAACAGCTCCGGCCGGGCCCGGATGCGCGCCTCCGCGTGCGCGGCCAGGTCCAGGGTGCGATCGATGGCCAGCCGGAACGCCTCCGCGCCGAAGCTCTTGACCGACAGCCAGATCTTGAGGGCGCGGAAGCCCCGCGAAAGCTGCAACCCCCGGTCGGCGAAGTTGACCTCGGGCAGCTCGCCGGCTGCCACGGCCGTGTCCTGCAGGTAGTCGGGCATGATGTGGAAGGCGTCCGCCAGCCGCCGTCCCTCGCGCACGAGCAGGCAGCCGGCCTCGAAGGGCTGGTAGAGCCACTTGTGCGGGTCCAGGGTGACCGAGTCGGCCGCCTCGATGCCGCGGAGCGCCACACGCCCGCGCTCGGTGAGCAGCGCGAAGCCGCCGTAGGCCGCGTCCACGTGCAGCCAGGCCTCCCGGGTCCGGCACACTTCGGCCAGGGCCGGCAGCGGGTCCACGGCGCCGGTGCTGGTGGCCCCGCCGTTGGCCACCACCAGGAAGGGCACGCGTCCCGCCGCGGCGTCGGCGGCCATGGCCGCATCCAGCTCCACGGGGCGCATGCGGAAGTCATCGTCCACGGGCAGGGCGCGGAGCTGCTCATCCGCGAAGCCCAGGATACGCGCGGCGCGCACCGCCGAGGAGTGCGTCTCCGTACAGTGGTAGATCACCGCGCGCGGGTCGTGCGCGCCGAAGCGCGCCTGACGCGCCACCACCATGGCCGTGAGGTTGGCGGCCGAGCCGCCGGACAGCAGGATGCCCTCCGCGCCGGCGGGGTAGCCCACCCAGGTGCGGAACCAGTCGAGCACCGTGAGCTCGATGGTGCTCGGCCCGGCCGATTCCAGCCAGGTGCCCTGGAAGACGTTGTAGCCGCACGCCAGCAGCTCCCCCAGGATGCCCGGCCAGGTGGGTGCGCTGCCCACGAATGCCATGAAGCGCGGATGGTCCACGCTGCCCGCGTGCGGCAGGACGTCCGTGGCGAGCACCTCCAGCAGGTGGCCGAAGTCGGCGGGTCCGGCGGGGGGCGGCTCGTGCAGGCGGGCGTGCAGTTCAGCCCGCGTGGCAGCCCCCCAGGGGCGCCGCTCGCGCAGGTGGCTCAGGCGCTGGACCAGCATCTCCAGGGCCCGCTGGCCGGTCTCGCGCATGGCGCCCGGCGGCATCTCCAGCGGGGAGGGCGCGTTCAGCTCGAGGCGGGAGGGACGGGTCGGGTCCTGACTGGCGGGATTCGGCATGGGCGGGAGAGTGGAGCCACGGCGGGCGGCGGGCAAGGGGCGCGCGGGAGATGGCGCGGGGACGCGGCTCGCAAGAGAAAAAGGCCCCCGGGGCACTCACCCCGGGGGCCCTCCTGGAAGCTGGACGTGGAACTAGTTGCCGCCGCGGCCGCCGCCGAAGCCGCGGTCGCCGCCCCGGCCACCGCCGCCCCCACCGCCGCCGAAGCCACCGCCCCCGCCCCGGCCACCACCGCCGCCGAAGCCACCGCCCCCACCGCCCCCGCCGTAGCCGCCCTGGCCGCGACCGCCCGGGCCGCTCTGGCTGCGCGGCGGCTCGGCCGGCGGATTCAACCGCTCGACGTTGCCGGCCTTGGGACCCTTGGCCTCCTCGATCACGTCGAACTCCACCTCTTCGCCCTCGTAGAGGACCTTGAAGCCGCTGCCGCTGATCGCGCTGTAGTGCACGAATACATCCTGACCGTCCTCGCGCTGCAGGAAGCCGTAGCCCTTTTCCTGCGAGAACCACTTGACGGTGCCGTTGGTACGGGACATCGCGTGTAACTCCTGGTGTGGATTGTCATGTCTGTCGGGAGGTACCAGCGATGTGCCGTGCCTCTGTCCGACGGTCTGCCGTGATTCAAGCGCTCACGGCGGCGCACAAAAAAAGCGCGGCTCCGCGACAGAGACGCGGTGCGGCGCTCGCCTTGCTGGTCTACCTGGGGTGGACCGGATCCGGAAACGGAAACTCATGTAGCATACTAGCAACTGGAAGCTAGCCGCGAGTGGGCCGCGCTGTCAACCTGTGCGGTGGGGGTTTTCGAGCGACCCGGCCGGCGCGTCCCGCGCGCTCGGGATCCCGTTTGACGCCCCGCGCGCGCGGCGCTACCGTGGTGCCTCGCCCCGTGGGGGCGTGTCCGGCGCGGCGCGCGAGGCGGCGCGCCTGCTGAACCCGCTGCTACGAGTGGCCATGCCTGGACTTAAGACCCGGCGGGAAGGATCACCGGGCGGACCCTTCCGCTTTCGCGTATCCGATGCGTTGCGCGTCCCCCTCCGTGGCCACCTGCTGCGCCTCCGCCTGCTCGACGGGCAGCCCTCGGCAAAGGATCTGAAGCCAGGCAGCCTCGTACGCATCGAGGGACCGGATGGCCAGCTGCGCGACGTGCGCGTCAAGAGCCACGCCGCCATGGGCGGGGGGCTCACGCAGCAGCGCCTTGACCGCGAGCGGGAGGTGGACCTCGTGGTGGCGGAGGGGGACGCGGAGGTGGACGGCGTGCCCGTGCGGATCGGCTGGCACGTGGCTGGCCCCGCGTCGAGCGAGTAAGCTGTGGCCGAGCGGCCCCCGCCCGGACAGCCGCCTCCGCCTGAGGAGGGGCCTTCACCTGAGGAGGGGCCTCCGCCCACCGCGGACTGGCCGCCGGCCGATGGCGAGCCGCCGCGTCCGGAGCCCGCCAGCGCGGGCACGGGCGGGTCGCCGCGGCGGACGACCGCCGCCACCGCGCGCACGATCTTTGTCACGGGCGGCACCGGTGTCATCGGCCGGCGCCTGGTAGCGCGCCTCCTGCAGCGCGGCGACCGCGTGCGCTGCCTGGTCCGTGACCCCGCCACCCCGGCCGCCGCCGCCCTGCGCGCCGCCGGCGCGGAACTGGTGGAGGGGGACGCCACCGCGCTCGCCACCCTGGCGCGCCACATCCGCGGGGCCGACGTGGCCTACCACCTGGCTGCCGTATACGACATCGGCATTGTCCGGGAGGAGGTCCTGGAGGACGTCAACGTGGGGGGCACGCGGCATTTCCTGGCCGCCGCGCGGGGAGCGGAGGTCCCCCACGCCGTCTACGTCTCCAGCACCGTGGCGCTGGGCCCCGCCCCGACCGGCGCGGACGGGGACGAGCGCTCTGCCTGGGACGGCCCGTTCCCATCGGTCTACCACCGCACCAAGACGGAGGCGCACCACCTGGCCGCGGCAGCGCAAGCGGCCGGACAGCCGTTGACGCTCGTCTGTCCCGCCAACGTCTACGGCCCCGAGGACGACGGCCCGAACGGTCGCTTCATCCGGGATCTGGTGCGCGGCCGGCTACCCGCGCTGGTACGCCACCCCGCCACTTTCAGCTACGTCTTCGTGGAGGATGTGGCGGACGGCCTGGTGGCCGCCGGCGACGCCCCGCGCGGCGGCACCTACGTGCTGGGTGGGGAGAGCGCCACGCTGAACGAGTTCGCCGAGCGCGTGTGCGCGGCGGCCGAGCGGCGCGCGCCGCGGCTGCGCATGCCGGTGGGCCTGGTGCGGGCCACCGCCCGCCTCACGGACGCGGTGAGCCGGGTGACGCCCCTCCGCCTGCCCATCACCGTGGAGGGCGTGGACGTGACCACGGGCGCGCGCTGGGTGCACAGCTACGCGCGCGCCACGGACGAGCTGGGCTACGCGCCGCGCCCGCTGGCGGCGGGGATTCCGGTGACGGCGGCGTGGGCGCTGGTGGCGGAGGCGGGGAAGCGGAGGTAGGTAGCCGGCCGGCGGCCTGCTAGCGCCGCCGCCACTTCAGCCGCTCGAACGCCGTGTGGCAGCTCCGGCACCAGTAGGTGGCCAGCGAGAGCTGGGAGCCGAAGGGGTTGTGCAGCTCGGTCTCGGTGCCCTGGCAGAAGGGGCAGGGGATGCCGTCCTCCAGGCCGAGCTCGGCTCCGCCGCGGTCGGGGCTGGCCATCCCTAATCCATCAGGAAGGTGCGGTTCCGATCCCCCCGCACCCGCCGGATGGTCTCCTCGTCCGGGCCTTCGCCGTCGCCCTGGCCGCGCCGCCGCGCCTCGTCGAAGGCCGTGAATTCCGGCTCCAACCCCGCGAGCTCCAGCCCCTCGCCGAGGAGGGCCAGCTGCGGCGCCACGCGCTCCAGCCAGCGCCGCCGGAGTTCGCTGCCCCCGCCGTCCACCACATCGGCATCCTCCAGCACCCGGGCACGCCCGCCGTCCGGGCCGAACCAGCGCAGCACACGCGGCACCATGGGCTCCACCGCGCCGCGCAGCGCCGCCAGCGCCTCCGGCGCCCCCGCCAGGCGGCGGCACCACGCCGCGCCGTGCGCCGTGTGGAACTGCTCCTCCTCGAGCAGCTTCTCCACGCGCTGGCGCATGGGTATGTAGCGCGAGTCGCGGAAGGCCTGCAGCTGCACCGTGAGCGCGCCGTCCACCAGGACGTTCAGCGCCACCAGCTCCGGCCAGCCGTCGGGCGGGCCGTCCAGCACCGGCAGGGCGCGGTACTCGGCGGCGTCCCGCTCATGCTCGATGACGCTCGGGTCCTCACCGAAATCCTTCAGCATGGCGTAGAGCAGGCGCGCGTGCCCCCACTCGTCCTGCGCCATGGAGGCGGCCGCGATGCCGGCCTCCAACTCCGGCGCGCCCAGGATCCACCCGGCGTAGCGCGTGCCGAGCAGGCGCTTGCTGTCGGCCAGGACCAGGACCAGGTCGCGCACGGCCTGGCGTACCTCCGGCTCGAGTTCGTCGGCGCGCTGCGCCTCGGCGGTCGACTCGGCGCTCACCCTACACTCCTCCGGCCGCCGCGCGGTCCGCGTTGTAGGCCTCGATCATCCTGTCCCGCGGCACGACCCACAGGTCGAACCACTTCTCCTCGTCATACGTGTTGAACGCGTAGACCGCGGCCAGCGCGTCATCGGGGGCGTTCAGGTTGCCGATGTGGCGGAGCGCTTCGCCGCGCGCCTTCCGGGCAAAGACCTCGTAGACCATGCCTCTCCTAGCTAGGCGGAAATGCCGCACGCGCGCAGGCGCGCACGACCGTGCTCGGTCATGTTCTCGGTGCTCCAGGGCGGATTCCACACCTCATGGATGACCACCTCCGTGACGCCGGTTTCGGCCAGCAGCCGCTCCTGGATGTCCTCGCGGATGAACGCCATGCACGGGCACGCGGTGGCGGTGAAGGTGCAGTCCACTTCCACGCGCCCGCCCTCCCGGCGCACGCCGTAGATGAGCCCCAGGTCCACCAGGCTGATGGGGATCTCCGGGTCCATCACCTCGGTGAGCGCCCGCCAGAGCGCGGCCACCGCCGGGTCGGCGCTCGTGTAGCGGGGGTCGGGCGCCGCGGCGGGGGGCAGCGCCTCCACGTCCCCGAAACCCACCCATTTCCCGTAAGCGACGTCGCTGCCCGGCCCGCCCGCGCTTCCGCCCGTGCCCCGCACGGGCAGCGCGTCCGGCGCGTGCCGGGTGCGGCGGCTGGCCTCTGCCACGGCGTCGCGGATGATGCGCGCCGGGTCCCGGCGCGCGGACGGGCGCTCCTGCGCCCGCGGGGGGACGTCGCTTACCCGCACTACGCCGCCGCGCCCATGAGCTTGCCCATGGGCCCGTGGCTCCGGCGCACGGCTTCCACGTAGCGCTCGTTCATCGGGCCGCGCGCCTTCCAGCGCGTGAAGACCTGCTCCCAGGAGATCTGCCCGCCGGTGAAGTCCCAGTGCTTGGCCGCGGCGTCATACTCGCAGGGGAAGGGGTAGTCCAGTACGTAGGCGTCTGCGGCCTCGTCATAGTGCGCGGGCACGTCCAGGCCCAGGCTGTCACACAGCGGCACGGTGGCGCTCATCCACACCTGGCGGAGCTGGTCGTTGGTGAGGCCCTTCAGGCGGTACTCCAGCTGGCCGCTGTGGCGCTTCATGTCATCGGGCAGGCCGAACCACTCGATGGTCATGGGGAACATCCAGTCCACCGCGCGCTGCAGCTGCTCCCTGGCCTCCCCGCCCGCCTTGGAGAGGCGCTTCATCCACACCTCGCCGTGGCGCAGGTGGAAAGTCTCCTCCAGGTCCACCTTGACCAGGGCGCGCTTGAGGGGGCCGTAGCTGGTGTTCTGGAAGACGTCGGAGAGGAGCGTGATGCCGGCGCGGTCGAAGAAGCCGTTGGCGGTGACCAGCTCCGCCCAGCTCTCCAGCGGCTGGTCGAAGCCGTAAGGGTGCTTGAACTCGTGCGGCTCCCGGCCGTAGACCAGCTGCTCCTTGTCCAGCCCCATGTCCTCCAGGATGCGGTAGGCAATGTTGGCGTGCGCCAGCTCGTCCTGGATGATGGCCACGGCGCTCACCTGCGTGTTGGTGCTGGGCGCGTCCTGCGCGGCCATCCAGTAGGCCGGTGCGCTGATGAGTTCGGTGTCCGCCTGCACCAGGAGCTGCACGGTGAGCGCCTTCCTGTATCCCTCCGTCATCTCCTCGGGGGACTCCAGGATGTAGCCCTCGTGGACCTTCTGCTTGATCTCGTCCTCGGTGAACCGATTCATGCGGGCTCCGTGCGGCTGGGTCAGGGGCTTCGGGCCTGGTTCGGTGCCTCGTGCCGCCGGCCGTGGCGAGCGTGCGGACGGCGTCGGCGTTGTGCGGCCGGCGTCGGCGCGGGCCCGTTCCTGTGCGCGGTGCGCGCCCGCCAGCGTGGGCGGTGCAAGACCGGCACCCGCGGCGCTGCGGGACCCGAAACCTGCTCCGCGGCGGGTGAAGGGTCAAGTGTGGGTGAAGATCCGGCCGGGACGGTGCGGCAGCGCTTTCGCGGACGGTCGCGCTCGAGGTGCTTGCGGCGCCTGTGCGCGCGGTCGAGGAGGCGCTGGTGGTTCGGGCGGCGCCTGGTGGTTCGGGGCGGCGCCTGGCCGGTTGGCGCCTGGCCGGTTGGCGCGTGGCCGGGTGGCGCCTGGCCGGGTGGCGCCTTGCCGGGGGGGCGCGGAGGCGGAAGGCCTATCAAACGCACAAGCGCGACCCCTCAGCGGGCCGGATGCACGTTCAAGCGGGATTATTGCTGTCAGACGTCCAACCGTCTGCGGCCGCCGAACCGTATTGCGATTGGTTGCGATCATTGCTGCCAAACGCACAGCGGGCCGTTGGCAGGGGCGCCGTTGTGCGTCTGATCGCACTCCCGCGGCCTCGAGGAAGCGCTCAGGCGGCCGCCCACCTGGTTTCTGTACGATCTGCGCGTCCCGACCGGCCGCTGTACGGTTCTCGCGCCCGTGGTACCGCTCTTGCCCAACCGGTGGGTGGTCGGCGTCCCTGGGGGCGCTGGCATTCCCCCGCAGGTGATGCGGGGACCGAACCAGCTGACATCCCCGGACACGGGTACATATCAATGAAACGCGAAACGTGGCGTAAGATCCTTCTCGGAGCGGGCGGTGTGGCCGTGTTGTTCTTCGTGGCGGCTGCCCGGACGTGGACACCCTGAGGGGCTACATGCCCGATGAGGCGTCCGTGCTCCTGGACCGCGACGGCCAGGAGATCGGCAAGCTCTTCGTGGAGCGCCGCTTCGTGGTGGGCATCGATTCGCTGCCCGAGTATGTGCCGGCGGCCTTCGTGGCCATAGAGGACCGCCGCTTCTGGGACCACCATGGTGTGGACTGGCGGCGCGCGGTGGGGGCGGCGCTCACGAGCGCCCGGGCCGGCGGCCCCGAGGAGGGCGGCAGCACCATCACCATGCAGCTGGCGCGCAACGTCTTCCCCGACAAGCTGCCCGCTTCCGAGCGCACGGTCTGGCGCAAGATCGGGGAGTGGCGCGTGGCCCGGCAGATTGAGGGGGCCTACTCCAAGAATGAGATCCTGGATCTCTACCTGAACCAGATCTACTTCGGTGAGGGGGCGTGGGGCATCGATGCCGCAGCCCGTGAGTATTTCGGCAAGTCCGCCACCGAGCTCACCCTGGCGGAGGCTGCCACGCTGGCCGCCCTGCCGCGCGCGCCCTCGCGCCTGAACCCGCGCCAGGATCCAGAGCTGGCGCACGAGGAGCGGGGCAGGGTGCTCCGCCGCATGGAGGAGCAGGGCTTCATCAGCGCCGCGGAGGCGGAGGAGGCCCGGGCCGTGGAGCTGGAACTGGCCCGCAGCACGCGTGAAGACCAGAACCGCGCGCCCTACTTCGTGGAGTCCGTGCGCCGCATCCTGGAGGACCAGCTCGGCAGCGCCCTCTACACCGAGGGCTACCGCATCCACACCACGCTGGACCTGGCGGCCCAGGAAGCCGCCGAGGACGCGCTCTTCAGCCAGCTCCAGGCCATCGAAGCGGGGCGTTTCGGGCGCTACGTACACGCCACCTACGGCGGCACGCACGCGGCGGAGGGTCACGGCAGCGATCAGGGGTCCCCCTACCTGCAGGGCGCCGTGGTCATGCTGGACGCGAGCAGCGGGGACGTGCTGGCGCTGGTGGGCGGCCGCGACTTCGACGACTCCAAGTTCAACCGTGCCACGCAGGCCATGCGGCAGCCGGGCTCGGCCTTCAAGCCGTTCGTCTACGCCACGGCGCTGGCGGCGGGGCTGCCGCCCACACACCGCCTGGTGAACCGGCCGCTCACCATCCGCATCGACGACGGCAACACCTGGACGCCGAAGAACTACGGCGGCAGCTACAGTGACGTGGTGACGCTGCGCGACGCGCTGGTCCATTCCAAGAACGTGGCCACGGTCCGCCTGGCCAACGAGGTGGGTATGAGCCGCGTGGTGAGCACGGCGCACCAGTTCGGCCTCCAGGACGTGCCCTATTACCCCTCGGCGGTGCTCGGCACCGGGGAGGTCACGCCGCTGCAGATGGCCGCGGCGTACGCGGCCTTCGCCACGCTGGGGCAGCGGCCCACGGCGCGCTTCATCCATCGCGTCGAGGATCGCAAGGGGCTCACGGTCTGGGCGCAGCAGCCCTCCGCCACCCGGGTCATCGACCCGGCGGTTGCCTACATCACCGTGGACCTCATGCGCGACGTGGTGAACCGGGGCACCGGCACGGCCGTGCGTGCCGCCGGTTTCCGCGCCCCCGCGGCGGGCAAGACGGGCACCACGCAAGAGGGCGCGGACGCCTGGTTCGTGGGCTTCACGCCCGAGGTGGTGGGCGCCGTGTGGATCGGCATGGATACGAGAGGGCGCATCGTGCCCGGCGCCACGGGTGGCATACTCGCCGCGCCCGTCTGGGGCCGCATGATGGCACGCGCGGGGGTGGGCGGCAGCGACTGGAGCGCCCCCTCCGGCATCGAGACGCGCACCGTGGACGCGCGCGGGCTGGTGCTCGCGGCCAACTGCCCGGGCACCGGCGAGGCCGTGCGCGAGGAGATCTTCCTGACCGGGACGGCGCCGCGCGCCGAGTGCTTCAACGCGTGGTACGCCTACGGGGACAGCGGGCGCGACTACGAGGCCTACCGGGACTACGACGCCTACATGGACTCGCTGGATGCCGCGCGGGAGGCCGAGCGCGGCGCCGGCTGGTGGGATCGCATGCGCGGCCGCCTCTTCGGCGGTGATTCGACGCGTGTGCGCGGGGACACCCTGCGGCGCGGCCTGCCCGGCGACTCCCTGCGCCGGCCCGACAGCGTCAGGGTGGACACGGGCGGGCGTCCGGTCGGCCGGCCAGTGGGCACGCCCGTGCGCCCGCCGCGGCCGGATACCACCGCGCCGCCGGACACGGCCGCGCCGCCCGACACGATGGCGGCGCCGCCCGACACCACGGTCGTGGCGGCCGATCGCCGGGTACCCATGCCGCGTTGACTTCGGTCAGGCGCACCCCCACTGTGGGGCGCCGGCAAACTGTGCTAATGGTGCCGGCGGGTTCCGCGTGACCTCGCCGGCCTTCAACATTGGAGGTCCCATGCGGATGGTCGTCCTCGGCGCGGGCCTGCAGGGCTCCGCCTGCGCTTTCGATCTGCTGAGGAATGAGGCGGTGGAGCGGGTGGTGGTAGCGGATCTGGCGGTGGACGAGCCGCCCGCCTTCCTGGCGGAGAAGCAGAATGATCCGCGGCTGGAGTTGCGAACCCTGGACGCGCGTGACGACGCCGCCGTCCTGGAGCTCCTCCGCGGCTCCGACGCCGTGATGAACGCCCTCCCCTACTACCTCAATCTGGACATCACCCGCCTGGCCGTGGAGGCGGGGGTACACTATGCCGACCTGGGCGGCAACACGGACATCGTCTTCGAGCAGATGAAGCTGGACGAGCGGGCCCGGGAGCGCGGCGTCAGCGTGGTGCCGGACACCGGCCTGGCGCCCGGCATGGTGAACATCCTGGCGGCGGCCGGCATCGCCGAGCTGGATCGGGCGGAGAGTGTGAAGCTCTTCGTGGGCGGGCTGCCGCAGCAGCCAGAGGGCCCCCTCAATTACCAGATCGTCTACTCCCTGGCGGGCGTGCTCGACTACTACACGAGTTCCTCCTGGATCGTGCGCGATGGCCAGCGCCAGCACGTGGAAGCACTCTCCGAACTGGAGACGGTGAGTTTCGGCGAGGGCATCGGCCAGCTCGAGGCCTTCCACACCGCGGGCGGGCTCTCCACCATGCCGTGGGACTACGAGAACATCCCCAACATGGAGTACAAGACGCTCCGCTACCCCGGCCACGCGCACATCGTGCGGGCCATACGCGACCTGGGGCTCTTCGACCTGGAGCCGGTGCAGGTGGGCCATGTGCGGGTGGCGCCGCGCGATGTCTTCATTGCCGCGGCTGGGCCGCATCTGCGCCACCCTGAGGGAGGCGATCTGGTGGCGCTGCGCGTGGAAGTGAGTGGCACCCGCGGTGGCGCGCCGTGCAAGGTGGTCTACGATCTGCTGGACTACCGGAACGACGATACCGGCGTCAGCGCCATGGAGCGCACCACGGGCTACACCCTGTCCATCACGGGACAGCTGCAGGTCACCGGCCGGACCACCGGCCCGGGCGTCAAGCCGGCGCACCTGGCGCTGCCCCTGGAGCCCTACCTGGCGGAGTTGGGCAAGCGCAACATCCGGATCCAGCACCGCATCCTCTGAGCCAGCGCGGTTTGCGCACGAGCGAGGGCGTCGACGGCTTCGACGCCCCCGCTCGTGCGCTGCGGAGGGAACGTCTCTTGCTTGTCGGCTGAACTCCGAGCAACACCCCCTCAGGAGACCGCATGGCCGAGATCCACGTCGAACGCAGCCGCAACCCAAGCTTCCTGCCCTGGCTGGTGGGTCTGCTGCTGCTGGCCGCGGTGGTGTTCGTCGTGGCCCGCACGGTCGGTCCCTGGAGCGAACCCGACGCCACCGCCCAGGACGCGGACAGCCTGCCGGTCGGCATCCTGGCCGACCCGAGTCCGGCCTTCCAGGTGCGTCCGTCGGGGCGCGGGTCGCCGCGAATAAACATATGATTTAGCGCCCCGGGGCTACTGCCGTTATGGCACCCCCGGGGCGCTGTTCCATCCCCATGCGCGAGGCGGTTCGCATCTGTCGGCGGCACGCAGCTGCGCCCTCGGCCGCTACCCGCGCGCCGATTCCCGTTCGGGCACAAGCGTTTTAATGATCATTGGAATCCATAAAAACCAATGGTCGTTGAACCCTTGAATTCGAGCGTGATAGCTGTTATATTAACACATGGATTCGGGGAAGGAGTGTGGTTTCTCCTTTCCCATTTTCGTGAGAAATAGAGATGGATAAGGCGGCGGCCGGGGTGCCGGACCCTCCGCCTCTGGAAGACCAAGGGGGCACATGAACGCGACCATGACGGAGACGACACAGGACAGCCTGCGACCTCCGCTCCACGAGCTGGGCGACAGCGAGTTGGTGGCTGCCCACCTCGAGGGCAACCCCATGGCGTTCGGCGTCCTGTACGATCGCTACCGGGACCGGCTGGTGAATTTCATCGGCCGCAAGACCGGCGATCGCGATCGCGCGGAGGACCTGGTACAGGAGGCGTTCATTCGCGTGACGCGCCACCTGCACCGCTTCGACCAGAGCAAAAAGTTCTCGACGTGGATCTACACGATCTGCTCGAACCTGTCGAAGAACGAGCTGCGCAACCGTTCGCGGAGCCCTCTCGTCCTCTTCCAGAAGCTGACCACGCACTGGGAGGACGGCCACCGTCCGCTGCAGTTCGAGGACCGGGGCAACGGTCCGGACGACCTGTACCGGAAGCGCTTCCTGCAGAAGATCGTGGAAGACACCGTGCAGGAGCTGCCGGAGCACCACCAGCTCGTCTTCCGGCTGCGTGAGCTGGAGGGCAAGAGCTACGAGGAGATCGCCGACATCACCGGCGTCAACCTCGGCACGGTGAAGAGCCGCCTGCACCGGGCGCGCACCAGCTTTGCCGAGCGCATCGAGCCGTACCTGAACTAGCCGCGCACGCCCCCACGCGGGCACACGCCGGGGCTCGGTCGTCGCGAAACGGCCGGGCCCTTCGTGCGGTTGTAAGCGACGTCCCCACGCACCTCCGTGTGCGCACGTCATGCTTGCCCGCATCCCGTGCCGCGGCGCATCTTCATGGGGCGTCGTCATCCCTCCTGACCCGATCGGCATGAATCGCATCATCGAGCTCGTTCTCGAGGCGCACCGCCGTTCCCTGTGGCAGGTGCTGGGCGTGTACGCCGTGGCCTCCTGGATAGCCTACGAGGTCATCCTCTCCCTCACGGAAGGACTCGGGCTGCCCGCCTGGGTGCCCCCTTTCGCGCTGGTGCTGTTCATCATCGGCCTGCCGATGGTGCTGGCCACGGCATTCGTGCAGGAAGGTCTGCCGGAGCGTGCCGGTGGGCGCGGCTCCGACGACGGGGCAAGAGGCGCTTCGGATGCCGCCGCAGAGGCAGCCACCGACGCCGGTGGGGCTCGGCACGCAGCCGCGCCGCCTGCGCCCGCCGCGCACCGCCCGGTCCTCACCTGGGGCCGCTCCCTCGGCGCCGGTGTGGCCGCCTTCCTGGCCCTCACGGTCATCACCGGCGCCTACATGGGCATGCGCAACCTCGGGGTAGGACCGGCCGGCACGCTGTTGGCGCGCGGCGAGTTGGAGGCCCGCCAGCCGATCGTGGTGGCGGACTTCGAGGGGATCACCGGCGACGCCATGCTGGCCACCGTGGTGGCCGAGGCCCTGCGGGCCGACCTGGCGCAGTCCGACGTGGTCACGGTGGCGGACCGTAGCCTGGTGGCCGAGGGGCTGCGGCGCATGGCGCTGGCGGAGGATGCGCCCCTGCCCCCCGCCGTTGCGCGCGAGGTGGCCGTGCGCCTGGGACTCGGGGCGGTCGTGGAGGGGGAGGTGGCCCGGGCCGGCGGCGGCTACACCCTGACGGCCCGCGTGGTGAGCGCGGATTCGGCACGCACGCTGGCCGCGTTCCGGGAGAGCGCCGCGGACTCCACCGCCATCCTGGACGCCATCGAGCGCCTCTCGCACGCGCTCCGCTCCAGGGTGGGGGAGTCGCTGCGCACGGTGCGCCGCTCCGCGCCGCTGGAGGCCGCTATCACGCCATCCTTGCCTGCGCTCCGGTTGTGGGCGGAGGCTTCGGCGCTGGAGGGGCGCAGTGGCAGCCGTGCACGTGCCATCCAGTTGCTGGGGGAGGCGGTGGCGCTCGACTCCGCGTTCGCCACGGCCTGGCGCCTCCTGGCGACCATCTACTACAACCAGGAGCGGCGGGCCGCTACCCTGGACGCGATCGATCGGACGCTGGCCCATCCGGAGCGTCTGTCGGACCGGGCGCTGCGTGGCGCCCGCGCGTTCCGCGCGTCCATCGTGGGTGACCTGGCCACCGCCCGCCGCGAACGCCTGGCGCTGCAGGACGTCACGGGGGATTCCACCCTGGGCCTGGTCAACCTCAGTGACGTGTCCTGGAACCAGGGGGATTTTCAGGCCGCCGAGGCGTATGCCCAGCGCGCGCTCGCGCACGGCGACACCGGCTGGGTGGGCATCTGGAATCTCTGGGTGGCCCAGGCCGATGGCGGCCGCAGCGCCGCGGCGCGCGCCACGGCCGAGGCGGGCCGGCGGGCGCTGCCGGATGTACCCGCCATGGAGAACCTGCTGTGGGCGCAGGCCATGATGGAGGGCCGCTACGACGATGCGGATTCCCTGGCTGGCGCCAGGACATGGCCAGCCGCGCAGGTGCGCCTCGTCCGTGGCCAGCTCAGCGCTGCGAGGGACCTGTGGGCGGAGGACGGCAGCGCCCCTGCCACCGCCATACGCTACGCGGATGCCGGGTCCCGCGTGCTGCTGGCGGGTGACGAGGCGGCGGCCGCGCTTCTGGCCAGCGGCCTGGAAGGGTACATCGAGGGCCGGCCGCAGGAGCGGGAGGTGCTGGAAGTGGCGGTCATCCTGGCGCTCGGCCGGCAGCCCGCCGCCGCCCGCGCCGCCGTAGCCCACTACGAAGCCCGCGTTCCCGATCTGGTGCGCTGGAAGGATGCCTTCCTCCTCCACCTGACGGCCGGTTTTCTGGCCCTCGACGAGGGTCGGGAGGACGCCGCATTCGAGGCCTTCGGGCGCGCCCGGCGGAGCACCGTCTTCACGGCGCCGGTCGACGCCCTGCTGGGACGCGCGTATGACATGGCGGCGCGGCCGGACTCCGCGATCGCGGCGTACACGCGCTACATCGAAACGCCGTGGGGCTACCGCGGCTGGGAGGTGCTCGGCGACCCGAATCTCCTGGTCCCTACCCATGAGCGCCTGGCTTACCTCCATGAACAGGCGGGCAACACGGCCGCGGCGGCGCTGCATGCGTCGCGGGTCGTGGAGCTCTGGGTCGCGGCCGACCCGGATTTCCAGGGCCGTGTCGAGGCCATGCGGCGGCTGCTGGGACGGATGGGCGGGGAGGGCCGTTCGGGCGGCGGCTGAGCATGCGTGGAACTACGCGCATGGCGTGGCTGTAAATTCGCGTATGAAGCGCGCCCTCCTGCTGGTCGTGACCATGGCGGCATGCGCCGGCCCGACCTATGTGAATGTGCCCATGGGGAGGCCGGCGGCGCTCGGCTTCCGCATCGTGGAGGCGGCGCGGGGGCGGCGCACGCTGGAGCTCGAGCAGCCGGCGTGCCTGGCGGTGCTCCTCGTGGCGGCCGTTGACCCGGCGCGAGGCCGGGCGCCCTATCACTCATTCGAACTCTTCCCACGCTTCGCCGGGCGGCCACGCTGCTTCCCCGCCGGCCGCCACCCCCTGCCCTACGACGCCGGCACGCTGGAGCACGGCCGCCGGTGTCTGGGCGCCGAGGCCACCGCCTACTTCTGCGGACCCGTGGCCGGCCGGGACCTGGGCTTCGGCGCCACGTGGGCGCTGGAGCTCTACGTGGTCTCGGACCTGCCCGTGGACGAGCGCCAGCTGGCCGCCCAGCTCAATGACGCCACCCCCATGATGGATGACCTGGGTGTCCTGCTCTGGGAGGGGGACCTACGCACGGCGGGTCGCGCCATCGAGGAGCTCATCGCGGACGTGCCGGGCTCGCCCATGTGGGCGGCGGTGCTGCGCGACGGGCGCTGACGCGCGGGCCCCCCGCGAACACTATGGCTCCGCCCGGCGGGCGGAGCCATAGCGCGCGGGGACGTTTCGGGCGCGGCCTATCTGGCCAGCGCCGCGTCCACCGAGATGTCCACGTTGCCCGTGAGTGCCCTGGACACCGGACATCCCTTGCCCGCGTCACGGGCCGTCTGCTGGAACGCCGCCTCGTCCATGCCCGGCACCTTGCCGCGCACCTTGAGCTCCATGGTGGTGATCTTGATGCCGCCCTCCACCTTGTCGAGCGAGCAGGTTGCCTCCACGTGCAGCTCCTCGGGCGGCGAGCCCGCCTTGCCCAGCGCGCCCGACAGCGCCATGCAGAAGCAGCTGGCATGGGCCGCCGCGATGAGCTCCTCCGGGCTGGTCTTGCCGCCGGGGCCCTCCGTGCGCGCCTGCCAGGTGACGGGAATCTCGGACATGGCGCCGCTGCCCAGACTGAAGCGGCCCTTGCCATCCGCCAGTCCGCCCTGCCATACCGCCGTTGCCTTGCGTTCCTGTAGTGCCATTGCCTTGTCCTCGTGTCCTGGTTGCGTGGGGCGGGCGCCGGGGGCGCCCACCCGTCTGGCGGCCGCTCCCGGGCGGCCGCACGATCCGCGCCCCCGCGGAGGGGCGGCCGGTTCAGCGTCGGGGAGGCGGGCCCTCGCGCATGCTGGGAGCCTGCGCGGCGTCGGCCGCCGCGCGGCCCACCCGCAGGCCCAACTCCGCGTAGCGTTGCAGGCCGCTGAACGGAAAGTCAGGATGCCAGTGGTCCCCCGCCTGATGGTAGCGGTCCCAGCGCGCCTGGAGTGCCCGCTTCTCCGCCTCGGACGTCCCCTCCCAGCGTGCACCCGGAATGAGGAAGACGGCCGGGACGCCGCGCGCCAGGAAGGGCCAGTAGTCCGAGTTGGGTGAGGCCGCGCCCGGCACGGCATCCCAACCGGCTCCCTCCGTCACCCGCACGGCCAGGTCGCCGAGCGTGGAGGCGTCCGCCCCGGCGATGCGCCACTCCAGCGGGGCGGCGGGTGGGGCGCCGGCGTCCAGGTTCACCACCGCCACCGGGGTGAGGCCGCCGGGCAGCCCGCCCTCCGCCAGGTAGGTGGCGCCGAGCAGGCCGCGCTCCTCGCCGCTCAGGAAGACGAACGCGGTGGTGCGGGCGGGTGGGTCGGCGGCCAGGGCTGCGGCGATGGCCAGGACCATGGCCACGCCCGCCGCGTTGTCGGAGAAGCCGTTGTAGATCGAGTCCCCGTCCACCGGCGTGGCAATGCCCAGGTGATCGTAGTGGGCGGTGAAGAGCACCGCCTCCCCCCGCAGGGCCGGATCGCTGCCCGGGATGAAGCCGGCCACGTTGGCCGAGGGCACCGCCCGCACGGTGGTCCGGATGCGGGCATCCAGCCGCGCGTCGGGGCGCTCGGTGGGCACCGGCGCCGGCCGGCCGGCCGCCAGCGCCTGGCCGATCCCCAGCGCCGCGGTGATCACGCCGCTCACGGTGGGGCCGGCCAGCAGCACCGGCAGGTCGGGCTGCCAGATGGGGTCGTGCACCGGCGCGGCCACGTAGAAGCGCTCCGGGCCGCGGCTGCGCACGTAGAGCTGGAAGGTGTCGTCATCCGGGATGAGGCTGACCACTCCCGCCACACCCGCCTCGATCCAGTGCGGCACGAGTTCCCCGGCGGCGGCGCCGAGCGGGCCGCTGACCACCACGACCTTGCCGCTCAGCTCCGGCGCCCGCAACGAGGCCTGCACGGCGTCATCGGGGGAGCCGAGCCAGAGGAGCGGTCCGCCGAAATCGTGGAAGGCGGCGGCGCCGCCCGTGTTCACCACGAATTCCTGGCCGGAGCGGAAGGTGAGGGTGCCCACCTGGCCCGCAGGAACGCCGCGTGGGCCTGGACCCGGCCAGGCCACCGTCAGTTCGGTCTCCGGGAGGATGCGGGCGGCCGCGAGCGGCAGCGGCAGCAGGTAGCCGTCCGCCGTCAGCGGGCGCACGCCCTGCTCGGTGAGCTGGGCGGCAATGTAGGCGGCCGCCAGGCGCTCGCCCCGGGTGCCAGTGCCGCGACCCTCCAGCAGGTCGCTGGCCAGGAAGCGCGTGTGGGCGCGCAGCGCCAGGGTATCGATAGCCTGCGCCGCGGCGGGAACCGGGGCCGCCGCCAGGGCCAGAGCCAGGGTGAATAGCGCGGCTCGCAACCGCGCCGCCCGGGCGGGTGCCGGCGACCGGGCGGTCCAGGTCGGCAGCGGGCGACTGCCTGCCGCGCCGTTGGCCGTGAGGCGTGTCGTGCTCATGGGCCAAAATACGAAGGTTGTGAGGCATGGAAAGAGGGGCCCCGCGCGGCGTGCGCGCGGGACCCCTCGTCGCTTGATGGAGAAATACGGACGCCTACTCATTGAGGACCTTGGCCGCGTACCCGTTGTCCGGGTCGCCGCCGCGCTTCAGGACCTTGTCCACGGTGCCCGGGCCGCGGTTGTAGGCCAGGAGCGCCAGCTCGGTGTTGCCCCGGTACTTGTCGATCAGGTAGTTCAGGTACTTGAAGCCCACGCGCAGGTTCGTCTCGGGCTCGTAGAGATCACTGGCGCTCGTCCCCGGCACGAGCCAACGGGCCGTGCTGGGCAGCAGCTGCGTGAGCCCCAGCGCGCCGGCCCAGCTCTTGGCGCGCGTGTCGAAGGTGCTCTCCGTGCGCACCAGGCCGAAGGCCACGCGCGTGTCGATGCCCTCCTCCACGGCGGTGTCGTAGATGGACTTGGCCAGCGTCTGGTCGATGTCATAGCGCTCCACGGCGGCCAGCACGGCGGCGTTGCGCTCGCCCTCGGCGCGCGTGACCGCGATGTCCGCGGCCAGCGCCTCCTCACGGGCCTCGCCACTCAGCACGGCGTCCTCACGCGCGGCCGTTTCGGCCGCCGTCTCGGGCACCACGGCATTGACCAGCGGCGCGGCCACGCCTAGCAGCGAGAGGCCGATCACGGGCTGGCGATAGCGGCGCAGCATCTCCCGCGCGCGCCGGGTGGCGGGCGTGCTGCGGTCCTCCGGACGCTCGCGGCGCTCCAGCGAGCCCGGGCGCGGCCGGTCACGATGGAGGCGACGCTCGTCCGGCGGCGGGGCGGCCGCTTCGAGCACCCCCACGCCACCACCGCCCGGAGCGTCCTCGCGGCGCTCGTCGCGGCGGTACAGCCCGTTCTGGAAGGCATCGTGATCGTGGCGATCGGCCATGCTTAACTCCTTGGGTTTCAACCATTTGTAGCGTTGATGGAGCTATAATTGGTGCATGGACCGTGCCGTGAAATGCACATCTCTGCCAAAATGGCAGGAAACGGCGCCGCCAGGGGGCCTGCTACTCCAATCGGCAGGTTGCGCGGCTCAGCGGCGGCGCCTCGTTGCGCTCCAGACCGCGCTCGCTCACCAGGTAGACGGTGCCGTCGGGGAGGAGCGTCACGCCCTCCCCCTGGAACTCGTCCAGTGGCGTGAGGTCGAGCGGTTCGCCTACGGGTTCCATGCGGCCGTCCGCCATGCGGTAGAGGCGCAGCGTACCGTACGTGCGCACGGCCACCGTCCCGCCGTCGGAGGAGGCGGCGGCGCCGGTCACCATGTCGGGGATCTGTACCAGGCCGTCCGTCAGCTCCTGCACCTTTTCGAGGGTAACGGGTTGGTCCGCGCGCAGGGGCGCAGGGTAGCGGTACACGGCCACCGGCCCGGTGCGGCCCTTGGTGATGAGCCACGCCTCGGGGCCGGGCAGGAGGAAGAACGCCTCCGCGTCGGCGGGTGCGTCCGGATAGGAAAGGGGAAAGCGTGCGGGCCGCTGGCTGACGGTGTCCCCGGGTGCGGGCTCGGGGATGCGCAGCAGGGCGCGGTCCGCGCGGTCGTGGCGGTTGTCCCCGATGTCGGCGATCCACAGGCAGTCGCCGCCCTCGGGCCCGCACGGCCCGGCCTCGATGTCCTCCCAGTCGGGGCTGTCCGGCACGCCCGGCACGCGCACGGTCTGCAGCAGCGCTCCAGCAGTGTCCAGCGCGTAGAGGCTGGCGTGGCCCTCCGAGTCGTTGTGCACCCACAGGACCTCGGGACGCGCCCGGCCGGCGGTGATGCCGCTGGCCTCGTCCAGTTCCGGCGGCAGTTCAGCGATGCGCTGGGGGACGCCGCACGTGGAGGCCTGCCCGGGCGGGGCGCAGGCGGCGGCGGTGAGGACGGCCAGCGCCGCCAGCGATCGAATGAGGAGCATGCCGCCAATCTGGGCTGTTGCCCGGGGAGGCCGCTACCCCCCATCCTCACGCTGGCTGGCACGCGCTTCGCTCCCCGGGGCGCACACGCACTTCACCCCAACCCACGAGCCATGCCGGAGCAAACCACCATCGGCGTTCTCTTCGTCTGCCTGGGCAACATCTGCCGCTCCCCGCTGGCGGAGGGCGTCTTCCGCCACCTGGTCCGGGCGGACGGGCTGGAGGAGCACTTCCACATCGATTCGGCCGGCACCTCGGCCTACCACCTGGGGGATCCTCCCGACAGCCGCACGGCCGCGGTGGCCGAGCGGCGCGGCGTGGAACTGACCAGCCGCGGGCGGCAGGTCACCGGGGAGGATCTCAACCGCTTCGACTGGGTGCTGGCCATGGACGGGGAGAATCTGGCCAGGCTGCAGCGCCTCTCCGAGCGCGCGCACGGCACCGCTGAGGTGCGCCTGCTGCGCGCCTTCGATCCCGAGGCGGAGGGGGACATGGAGGTGCCCGATCCCTATCATGGCGGGCCGGAGGGCTTCGAGCGGGTGCATGACATGGTGGAGCGCGCGTGCCGCGGGCTGCTCGACCATCTGCGCGCCACGGCGGGGCTCTGACGGCGCCGCTCGATCCGGCCCCATGAGCGTGCCGGCGGCGGTGGTGGCCGAGGTAGCCCCCCTGCTCGGCGGCACCTTGCTGGACGTACGGCCGGTGGGGGGCGGGTGCATTTCGCCGGCGGCCCGCGTGCAGGGGCCGGACGGACGGGTGGGCTTTCTCAAGTGGGCCGCCGGAGACACGCCGGCCGGGCTCTTCGCCGCGGAGGGCCAGGGGCTGGAGGCCCTGCGCCAGGCCGGCGCGGTGCGGGTGCCGGCGGTACTGGGGGTGGACGGGGATCACTGGCTGCTGCTCGAGTGGCTGGAGCCGGCTCCGGCCGATGCGGCGGCGTGGGCGGCGTTCGGTCGCGGGCTGGCCGACCTGCAC
>Ga0214473_10001597_pt1 | contig 29508 bp, 32 predicted proteins | sample RVTome_7_FD_203509 | JGI IMG/M metagenome (GOLD analysis project Ga0214473, IMG submission 203509) | Soil microbial communities from uranium-contaminated site in the Upper Colorado River Basin, Wyoming, United States - RVT98D197 | ecosystem: Environmental > Terrestrial > Soil > Contaminated >...
GCATGACGGATGTAATAGTAGGACTCCGCGAAGTCCGGCACGACGTTGGGGGCCGAGCCGCCGCTCGTGATGATGTAATGAATGCGGGCATCGGACGGCACGTGCTCGCGCATCAGGTTGACCATGTGATTCATCGCCTCGACGCCATCGAGGGCGGAGCGTCCCCGGTGCGGCGCACCGGAGGCGTGCGCGGACAGCCCGTGGAACCGGAACTTGATGGTCTTGTTGGCGAGCGACTTGTCGAGTCCCGCCGCATTGACGTCGGCGGCATGCCAGTGCATCACCGCGCTCACGTCCCTGAACAGGCCGGCGCGCACCATGTACACCTTGGCGGCGCCGCCTTCCTCGGCCGGCGTGCCGTAGAGCCGGATCGTGCCGGGCTTGCCGCTCTTCTCCAGCCAGTGCCGAAGCGCGATCGCCGCGGAGACGGATGCAGTGCCAAACAGGTGGTGCCCGCAGGCATGACCCGACAAGCGGCCGGGCAGCGGCTTGCGCACCGGCACGGCATCCTGCGTGATGCCCGGCAGTGCGTCGAACTCGGCGAGGATGCCGACGACGGGCTCACCCTTTCCCCAGCTCGCGACGAAGGCCGTCGGGATTCCGGCGACACCTGCCTCGACCTTGAATCCCGCTGCGGCGAGTTCCTGCTGCAGCAGCCCGGAACTCTTGACCTCCTGGTACCCTACCTCGGCCCACTCCCAGATGGAGCGGGCGACCTGCGTGTCGCGATCCGCGCGATTCGCAAGAAACACGCGGATGCCGTCGTCGGCGGTCGCTAACGGCGCGAGGCCGATGGCCGCAATCCCGAGGGTCGTGGTCAGCAGCTTCATGGCTTCTTCCCGTGCTGGCATTCCAGGAGGACATCAGCTTAGCTGCACCGGGGGTCCCCATCCAGTTCGATTCGGCTAGGATGCGGCGGGGCAGCGAGGAAATCAGCTTGAAGCGCGTCTATTCCGCGGAGACGCTGGTACAAGTCGTCCACGTGCAGAATCTGCTGGCCGCCAATGGCATCGTGGCGGAGTTGCGCAACGCACGGCTTGGCGGCGCGGTGGGCGAGATCCCGTTTCTGGAAACCTGGCCGCAGCTCTGGGTCGCGGAGCCGGTTTTCGATCACGCGATGCGGGTCATCGAAAGCCGCGACTCGCAGCCGGCGGAGGCCAGCGAGCCATGGCGCTGCGCGGGCTGCGGCGAGACGATCGAGGCGCAGTTCAGTCACTGCTGGAACTGCGGCGCGGCAAGCGTGGCGAGTTCATGACCGCAAGCCGGTTCATCGTGATCGGGCGCCGGTTCTGCGGCCCGCCGCAATCGGCGAACGGCGGCTACACCTGCGGAATGCTGGCCGGTGCCGTGGGCATGGCGCTCGAAGTGCGGCTGCAGAAACCGCCGCCACTGGATCGTCCGCTCGAGGTCCGCGAGGACCCGAATGACGCGCGGATCCTGTTGCTCGACGGTGAAGAGCCCGTGGCGAGTGGCAAGCCGGTGAAACCCCTCGACCTCATCGTGCCCGAAGCGCCGTCATATGCCGAGGCCCTGGCCGCGGCACGCAACTACGAGGGGTTCCGCGTGCATGCGTACCCGACCTGCTTCGTCTGCGGCCCGCAACGCACGCGCGGCGACGGCATGCGTATTTTTGCGGCGGCGATCGCCGGTCGCGAGCTGTATGCCGCGCCCTGGCTGCCGGATCCATCGCTGACCGGAGCGGACGGCAAGGTGCTGCCGGAATTCATGTGGGCCGCCCTCGATTGCCCCGGGTTCTTCGCCACCCGGATGGCGGCGCGCGGCCCGCTGCTGGGCCAGTTCGCGGCCAGCATTGATCGGCGCGTGCATGTGAACGAGGCCTGTGTCGTGATCGGATGGTCGATGGGCAGCGAAGGGCGCAAGCATTACACCGGCACCGCGGTGTTCGATGACGATGGCGAACCCTGCGCTCGCGCCCGCGCAACCTGGATCGAGCTGAAGCCTTAGTTTCGCAAGCGGCCGAGGAGGAGCGCGGCACCGCCCACCGTGAGCAGCCATCCGACCCAGCCGGGCGAGGTGCCAAGCGAGAGCCAGATGACGCCGCCGAGGAACGACGCGGCGGCCGCGACGATGACGTCCGTGCGGCGGCGGCTTTCGCGCAATTCGTCGCGCAATTCCACCAGCGCGGCGGACTCGGTGTGGACCACGAGGCGCTCGTCGTAAGCCTGGCGGATCGTGCGGCGCGCAATCACGGGCAGCAGCTTGAGTGCCTCGGCGACATCCGGCCAGTTGCTGCGGATGTGCTGGACGATTGCGCGCGGCCCGGTGCGTTCGCGCATCCAGGCGCGCAGGATCGGCAGGGCCGTCTTCCAGAGATCGAGCTCCGGGTACAGCTCGCGGCCAACGCCCTCGATGTTGAGCAATGTCTTCTGCAGCAGGATCAGTTGCGGCTGGATCTGCATCTGAAAGCGCCGCGCGATCTCGAACAGGCGCAATAGCACCAGGCCGAAGGAAATGTCCCTGAGCGGCTTGTTGAAGATCGGCTCGCAGATGGTGCGCACGGCGCTCTCGAGCTCGTCCACACGCGTGCCGGCCGGCACCCACCCGCTTTCGACGTGCAGCACCGCCACCTTGCGGTAGTCGCGCTCGAAAAAAGCCAGGAAATTTCCGGCCAGGTAAAGCTGGTCGCGCGGATCCAGCGTGCCGACGATGCCGAAGTCGACTGCCGCATACTTCGGGTTCGCCGGGTCGGTGACATCCACGAAGATGTTGCCCGGGTGCATGTCGGCGTGGAAGAAATTGTGGTGAAACACCTGCGTGAAGAAGATTGTCACGCCGTTCTCGGCGAGCTTCCTGATGTCGGTGCCGAGCGCGTGCAGCCGCGCCAGGTCCGAGATCTGCACGCCGCGGATGCGCTCCATCACCATGACCTCGCGCCGGCACAGGTCCCAGTAGACCTCCGGCACGTGCAACATCGCGGAGCCCGCGAAATTTCGCCTGAGTTGCGAGGCGTTGGCGGCCTCGCGCATCAGGTCGAGCTCATCGAGCACGGTCTTTTCGTATTGCGCGACGACTTCGGCCGGACGGAAGCGCCGCGAGTCGGCCCAGTATCGCTCGGCGAGGCGCGCAAGCGCGTGCAACACCTCGATGTCGCGGCCGATCACTTCGCGCATGCCCGGGCGCAGCACTTTGACGACGATTTCCCGGCCGTCGGTGAGGGTGGCCGCGTGCACCTGGGCGATCGAAGCGGCCGCCAGCGGTGCTTCCTCGAAGCTGCCGAAGAGCTCGGTGACGGGCCGGCCGAGCGCCTCCTCGATGCGCGTCCTGGCGACGGCGCCTGCGAACGGCGGCACGCGGTCCTGCAGCTTTGCAAGCTCGTCTGCGATGTCGACCGGCAGCAGGTCACGCCGCGTGGACAGCAGCTGGCCGAACTTCACGAAGATCGGCCCGAGCTCCTCGAGCGCGAGGCGCAGCCGCTCCGCGCGCGTGCCGCGTCGGCGCGTGAACCAGGTCCACGGCGACAGGTAGAACACGAAACGCAGCGGGCGATACAGGTGCGTCGCGCGAACGAAATCGCCCAGGCCATAGCGCACCAGCATGCGGTGAATGGTCAGCAGCCGACCGGCGACGCGCAGCGAGATCACCGCCCGGCTCCTCCGCGTTCCAGTTGCCCGAGCCGCGCCTCGAGGCGATCGGTTGCCTCGCGAACCCCGTCCACGCCGGCGAGGAATTCCTCGACTTCCGAGCGCGCAGGAACGTCGCGCCCCTCTTCGGTCAGGTACTCGGCGACGTTCTGGGCGAAAGTGTCGCGCGCCTTGCGTCCGAATTGCAGGGCGCCGCGCGCGAGATTGGCGATGTGGTGCGCAAGGGCATCCCCGGTGAGTCGCGACAGCTCTTCCTCGAAATCCGGTTGCGCGGCGGCGAACAGCTTGCGGAAGTCCTGGGCAACCTCAGCGTCACCGGTGATCTGCAGGCTACCGCTGCGAAAAGTCCGCGTCGGTTCCGGCGCGGCCAGCCTCGCGAGTGACAGCGGCGTGCCCTCGATCGTGGCGTCAGCCGGCGTGTCGTTGCCGCCGCCGATCGCAACGCGACTTTCCGTGGCTTCGATGCGCACGCGAAACGGCGTCGCGGCGACCCTGATCTCGAGCGACCTTCCGGCGATGCGGGCGAGCAGGGCGCGGGCGCGGAATGAGCCCTCGATATTGCGGTTGAGCAGGGCCTCGAGCGGGCGTAGCAGCGGTTCCGGTGTCATCGCGGCTTCAGTAGACGCAGCCGAGATGCAGCGCGACGATGCCGCCGGCAAGGTTGTGCCAGCGACAGTCCTCGAGACCCGCCTCGTGCATCATCTGCGCGAGCGTCGCCTGGTCGGGGTGCATGCGGATGGACTCCGCGAGATAGCGATAGCTGGCCTCGTCTCCGGCAACCAGGCGGCCCAGCGCCGGCAACAGCGAGAAGGAATAGGCGTCATACAGGGGCTTGACCGCTCCCAACTTCGGTTGCGAGAACTCGAGCACCAGCAGCCGGCCGCCCGGCCTCAGCACACGACGCATCGAGGCGAGCGCCGCCGCCTTGTCGGTGACGTTTCGCAGACCGAATCCGATCGTGACGCAATCAAAGCTGTGGTTCGGGAAGGGCAGGCACTCGGCGTTCGCAATCGCGAAGGCGACGTTTCCGGCAATGCCCCGATCCAGCAGGCGATCGCGGCCGCGCGACAGCATCTCCCGGTTGATGTCGGTCAGCACCGCGAGGCCGGATGGCCCGACCTGCCGCGCGAGGCCCGCGCCGAGGTCACCGGTGCCGGAGGCGACATCCAGCGCCCGCTGGCCCGGGCGCAGGCCGGTCTGAGACAGCGCAAACCGCTTCCAGAACCGGTGCATCCCGGCCGACATCAGGTCATTCATCAGGTCGTACTTGTCGGCGACCGAATCGAAGACGCCGCGCACGCGCGCGGACTTTTCGGATGCAGCAACCCGTTCGTAACCGAAGTCGACGGTCATCACGCAAGCGATTCTACGTCAGGCAGGCCCCTTGCGCTCGTAACCGAGCTTCTCGCAGCGTTCCAGGTAGCGGGCCCACTTGCGGTCATGTTCGGCGCCGAGTTCGCGCAGGTAATCCCAGCTATACAGGCCCGTATTGTGACCGTCGTCAAAATGCATCCGCACCGCGTAAACGCCGACCGGTTCCACCTGCGTGACCTGCACCGATTCCTTTGCGAGCTCGAGCTTGCCCTCACCGCCGCCGTGGCCGCGCACTTCGGCCGACGGCGAATAAACGCGCAGGTACTCGAACGGCAGTGAGTAGCGCGTGCCATCCGGCCATGCGACTTCGACGACGCGCGACTTGCGCTTGACCTTGATTTCGCTCGGCGCCTGCATGTGCGTGCCGGTGGGAATCCGCTACTTGCGTCGCCTGGCGCGCGGGTGGGCTTCGTCGTAGACGCGGGCCAGGTGCTGAAAATCGAGGTGCGTGTAGATCTGCGTCGTGCTGATGTCGGCGTGACCGAGCAGTTCCTGCACGCCGCGCAGGTCGCGGCTGGACTCCAGCAGGTGCGTGGCGAAGGAATGGCGCAGCAGGTGTGGGTGTACGGGCACGCCAAGGTTTGTGCCGGCGGCCCAGCGGCGCATGCGCAGCTGGATCGCGCGCGCGCCCAGCCGGCGGCCGTTCTGTCCGACGAACAATGCGGTCACGCCCGGCTTCACGAGCCCCGCGCGTTCGGAGAGCCAGGTCCGGAGCGCCGTGATCGCCTTCCGGCCCACCGGCAGGATCCGGGTCTTGGAGCCCTTGCCGAGCACGCGCACGGTGCGATCGGCGAGATCAAGGTCGGTGACGTCGAGCCCGGCAAGCTCGGCGAGCCGCAAGCCCGAGGAGTACAGCAATTCCATGATCGCGACATCGCGGCACGACAGCGGATCGGTAGCCTTGTGTGCGAGCAGGGTCGCGACCTGGTCGACGTCGAGCGTCTTCGGCAGGCGCTTCGCGGCTTTCGGCGCGCGAATGTCGACGGCGGGATTGGCCTCGATGACGCGCTCGCGGATCAGGTAGTTGAAAAATCCGCGCAGTGCCGACAGCCGGCGCTGGACGCTGCGCGGGCCGAGGCCGTCGCGATGCTCGCGCGCCGCGAATGTGCGGATGTGGAAGCTGTCGAGCCGGTCCCATGAGGCAACCCGCTCGGTTTCGCAGAACGCCGCGAGCGCGTCGAGGTCCCTGCGATAGCCGGCTTCGGTATTCGGTGACAGCCTGCGCTCGGTCCGCAAGTGGGCCAGGTAGCGCTCGATCCAGGGGCCCGCGCCGGCCTGCATCAGTCCTCGGCGAGCGCGGCCGTGATGAGTTCGCCGATGCGCGCGAGAAAGTCCGTGCTCATCGTCGGGTTGAAGCGCTGCGCATCATGGGAGCCGCAGACCAGCAGGCCGAGGCTGGCGCGCGGGCCGAGCGGCACCAGCGCGACCGAGCCGATTTCGATGGAGCCGGCACCGAACAGGAAATCGCGCTGCGAGTCGCGCAGCTGCCCGCAGCGTGGCTTGCCCGAGCTGAACAGGGTCTCGAAGGAACGCAATTCCGGCGCATCGGGCCGCACCACGCGCAGGAATCGGGTCGGTGCCGGATCCGGCGGCGCGTCGGCCTGCGTCAGGACGAGCACCGACTGGCCGGCGTCAAAGTCCTCGCGCAGCGATGCTTCGATGGCAGCGATCGCCGCATCACGATCGCGCGTGACGATCAGGCGGCGCGCCATTGCGAGCACCCGCATGCCCAGCGCATCGTTCTCGCGCGCGACGTCGACGAACTCCCTGACTTTGTTCTCGAGCTGCCGATTGCGCTCACGCAGCACTTCCACCTGGCGCTCGAGCAGCGAGACGGTGGTTCCACCGCCGCGCGTGTCGGGCAGGCGGATCTTCGCCAGCAGCTGGGCGTGCCGGTCGAAGAACTCGGGCGTGGCCGTCAGGTAGGAAGCGACGGCCGATTCGTCGACTTCGCCGATCTCGACCCCGCGCATCGGACGTGTCGTCATATTGCTGCATCTCCCTCGAAGGCGGTCTCGGCCGGTCCGGTCATCCAGATCGGCTCTCCGGGTCCCTTCCATTGTATGTCGAGTCGCCCGCCGGGCAGGTCGACACGCACATTCTCGTCCAGCAGGCCGTGGCGCCGGCCGACCGCAACGGCCGCACAGGCGCCGGTTCCGCAAGCCCGTGTTTCGCCCGTGCCGCGTTCGTGGACCCGCAGGCGGATATGGCCGCGGTCGACCACTTCCATGAACCCGACATTGGTGCGGCGTGGGAAGCGGGGGTGATTCTCGATCGCGGACCCCAGGCGGGCGACCGGCGCATCGTCGACCGACGGCACGCGGATCACGGCGTGCGGGTTGCCGACCGAGACGGCGCCGATCTCGACCTCGCTCGCGCCGACCGCCAGCGGGTAGACATAGGCCTCGCCGCTCGCCTCGAAGGGCAAGGCGGCCGGATTGAAGTCCGGCACACCCATCGTGACGGAGACCTGGGTGCCGCGCACGATTGCATGAATCAGCCCGCCCGGGCTGTCCAGCACGAGTTCCGGGGTCTTGCCGCCGCTCCTTTCATGGAGAATTCGGGCAATGCAGCGCGCGCCGTTGCCGCACTGCTCGACCTCGCGGCCGTCCGCATTGAAGATCCGGTAATAGACAGCCGTACCGTCGCGACGTGGCGGTTCGAGCATCAGCGCCTGATCGAAACCGATGCCGGTGAAACGATCGGCGAGGCGGCGCAGGGTGTCGGCGTCCGGTGCGCCCCCGGCAGGCGCGTCGAAGATGATGAAGTCGTTGCCGAGACCATGCATCTTCGTGAAACGCATCGGAGGATTCTAGCGCGAATATGCGGCGGCTGTGTCCTGGCCCACACGCCCGCTAAGATACGCCATGCCCAACAGGTCACCGATGATCGCCGGGGATCGCCTGCCGACGCTGATCGCGCAGCGGGTGAAGCTCCGCTGGGTGACGGATGACGACGCCGGGTCCTTGTACGCGATCTTTTCGGATCCGGCAGTCATGCATTACTGGAGTGCCTTGCCGATGTCGGAGATCGGGCAGGCAAGGGTCCTGGTCGCCGACATCCACGAGGGCTTTCGCAGCCAGCGCCTGTTCCAGTGGGGCGTGGCCCGGCTCGAGGACGACCGGATCATCGGCACCTGCACGCTGTTCGCAATCAACGAAGCGCAGGGGCGCGGCGAAGTCGGCTACGCGCTCGGGCATGAGCACTGGGGCCGCGGCTACATGAATGAGGCGCTGACGACCCTGGTCGGCTTCGCGTTCGACACGCTCAAGTTCCGGCGGATCGAGGCCGATATCGACCCGCGCAACACGGGTTCGCTGAAGTCGCTGGAACGGCTGGGCTTCCGTCGCGAGGGCCTGCTGCGTGAGCGCTGGAAGGTCAACGGCGAGCTGCAGGACTCGATAGTCCTGGGGCTGCTGCAGCATGAATGGCGGTCTGGCCCGGGAAAATGACCGCTATCGAGATCGTCTCCTTCCGGCCTGATCTTGCGCCGGCGTTCCGGCGGCTGAACCTCGAGTGGATCGAACAGCAGTTCGCCGTCGAGGAGGCCGATCGCAAGGTGCTGGACCACCCGGAGCGCGCAATCATCGCGCCGGGCGGGTAGATTTTCTTCGCGCTGGACGATGGCGAGCCCATCGGCACCGTGGCAATGCTTCGAGTCTCGGTCGGGCGCTATGAACTCGCCAAGATGGCCGTGGCGCCATCGCACCGGGGACGGGGCATCGGCGAGCAACTTGGCAGCGCGGCGGTCAGTTTCGCCAGGGATGTGGGCGCGGACACCGTATTTCTGCAGACCAACAGCCGCCTGGCGGGTGCGATCCGGCTGTATGAGCGCCTGGGATTCCGGCACCGGCCGGATCTGCATCCCTCGGAATACGCGCGGGCGGACGTCTACATGGAGTTGCCAATCAAGCGGCATCGGAGTTAAGTAACCGACTTTCCGGGGGGAGAACCATGCCCAAGTTCGTCATCGAGAGGGAAATTCCAGGGGCCGGCAAGCTGAGCGCGGCCGACCTGCAGGCGATCTCGCAGAAATCCTGCGGCGTGCTGACCAAGATGGGCCCGCAGATCCAGTGGGTGCAGAGCTACGTCACCGACGACAAGATCTATTGCATTTATGTTGCGCCGGATGCGGCCACCGTGCGCAAGCACGCCGAAATGGGCGGATTCCCGGCCAACAGCATCGCGCGCGTGCACCGCATGATCGATCCGACGACGGCCGAGTAACCGGCCCAGCCGCGCGCAAGCGATGCACAGGAGCAGGCTCGCGGGATTCATCATTGATTGCCAGACCGGCAACCTGAAGGCGGCCGCTGCCTTCTGGTCCGCGGCGCTCGGAATGGAGATGAAGAACCTGCCCGGTGCGGAGAGCGAGAAATATATCCGGCTCGTGGATCCGGCCGACCGCCTGGACGTCGAAGTGCAGACGGTCGAGCACGAGAGTCGAGTGCATCTGGACATCGAGGCGGACGACATCGAGGCCGAAGTGCGGCGCCTCGAGGCGCTCGGCGCGAAGCGCGTCGCCCAGGTTCGTACCTGGTGGGTCATGGAGGCGCCGACGGGGCAGCGGTTCTGCGTCGTGCGGGCGTTCAGCAAGGACTTCGCCGAGCGCGCGCAGAGCTGGGACTGAGCTGAACGGCACTGTTGGAGCGCAAGCTCGCATGAAATCCCTCCGGTCCGTTCCGCGCTTTCAGCCTGGTCCCTGGCTGCATGGCCTGCTGGCCGTGTTGCTGATCTGCGAAGGCGCTGCGGCGCAGGAGCAACCCCGCATCGCCGCCAATGACAATCAGGTTGCTGGTGGGATGCTCGACGGGGGCGTGCTCCGAATTCGCCTGGAAATCCGCGAAGGCCTGTGGTTCCCCGAAGCCGAGGACGGGCGCAGCGCGGTGGTGCAGGCGTTTGCGGAGCAGGGACGCGCCCTGCAGATTCCCGGACCGATGCTGCGCGTGCCGCAGGGTACCCAGATCGTCGCCACCGTGCGCAACCAGTTGCACGAGGCCACGGCGCAGGTGCATGGGCTGCACACGCATCCGGCGCAGAAGCCGGAGCCAATCGCCATCCCGGCTGGGGAGTCACGCGAGTTACGTTTCCGCGCGGACGTACCGGGCACCTATCACTACTGGGCATCGACGACGGGCGCAGCGATGGACCAGCGCTTCGATGCCGATGCGCACCTGTCAGGCGCGCTGATCGTGGATGCGCCGGGCACGCCGGCGGATGACCGCGTCTTCGTGATCGGGGAATGGCGACGCCGCGCTGCGCCGAATATGGCCGGGTCCAACGCCGTAGACGCGCTGATGCTGTCAGTGAACGGCAAGGCCTGGCCTTACACGGAGCGATTGACTTACCAGGCCGGCGAAGCGGTGCGCTGGCGCTGGATCAACACTACGGCCGGGCCTCACGCGATGCACCTGCACGGCTCTTATTACCGCGTGGACAGCGTGGGCGACGGAAACCACGAAACGATCTACGCGGAAATGGATCGGCGCCTGGTCGCGACGGAACACATGAATGGCGGTGCGACGATGGCGGCCACCTGGATCCCGGAGCGCTCCGGGCGGTGGCTCTTTCACTGCCATATGCTGGCTCATATGTCGCCGGACCAGAGCCTCGTGGGACTGGGCAAGGAAAACCATGCCCACGACGGTGACAGCCGCTTGGGATACGCGTCTGGCATGAAGGGTCTGGTGATGGGGATCACCGTGTTGCCCGGCCCCGAAGCGGTTGCGGCGGACGCCAAGCCAAGCACCACGCGTCAACTCAAGCTGTTGGTTCGCGAGCGTCCCGCCACCTGGACCGTTCCGCGGGCGCATGTATTCCAGTTGCAGCAAGGTGACGGCGAGCCCCCGGTAGATGAGGCGACGGTTCCCGGACCACTCCTGTTGCTCGAACGTGGCGAGCCCACCGAGATCACCGTCGTCAACCAGCTTGCGGAGGAGACGTCGGTGCACTGGCATGGCATCGAGCTCGAGAGCTATTACGATGGCGTCCCGGGGTGGGGCGGGCATTCGGCGCAAGTGACGCCGCCGATCGCCTCCGGCCGGTCATTCACCGCCCGGATGGCGCCACCGCGGGCGGGCACATTCATCTATCACACCCACTGGCACGACGAGCTGCAGCTTGCGACCGGCATGTACGGTGCGCTGATCGTGGTGGACCACGGGAGTCCCTTCGATCCGGAGACCGACAAGGTCTTCGTGATCGGCGGCGGCTGGCCGGGTATCGCTGCCCCCGTGCTGCTGAATGGCATGGCACAACCACTGACCATGAGCTTGCACGTTGGAGTGAAGTATCGCTTCCGATTCATCAACATCACGACAAACGCCGCCGGTCTCCGGGTGACGCTGCGCCAAGGTCGCGGGGACGGCGGGCTCGTGAACTGGCGCGCCGTGGCCAAGGACGGCGCCGACTTGCCGGCGAACCAGGCGCTCATGAAGTCGGCCGATCAGCGGGTCGCGGTGGGCGAGACCTACGATTTCGAATTCCAGCACGACAGGCCGGGCGAAGTGCAGCTCGAGCTGTACCGGCAGCGCGGCCGAATGTCCATGACGCAGACGCTGCTTTTCGAGCAGCAGTGATAGCGGGCCGCATGTTCGTCAAGGTCTGCTGCATCAGGGATCTCGCCGAAGCGCGGCTCGCGGTGTCGGCCGGCGCTGCGGCCATTGGGCTCGTGTCGGAAATGCCGAGTGGGCCGGGCGTCATTCCTGAGGAGTTGATCGCCCGGATCGCCGCGGCCATCCCGCGTCCGACCGAGACTTTCCTGCTGACGGCGCGGTGCGAGGCCGACGCGATCGCGGAGCAACATCGGCGCTGCAGAACGACGGCTGTGCAGCTGGTGGACCAGGTGCCGGCAACCGAATTGCAGCGCTTGCGGAAGTTGCTGCCGGGCGTGCGCCTGGTACAGGTCATACATATCGACGGCGAGGAGTCGGTCGAGGAAGCGCGGTCGCTGGCCGGCCTGGTGGACTCGCTGCTGCTCGATTCGGGCAATCCGCGGCTTCCCGTCAAGGTGCTGGGCGGCACTGGCCGTGTGCACGACTGGAGCCACAGCCGCCGGATCCGCGAGGTCTCGGGCGTGCCCGTACTGCTGGCCGGCGGACTTCATCCGGGAAATGTCAGGGCCGCGATCGAGAATGTCCGCCCGGTCGGGCTCGATGTCTGCAGCGGCCTGCGGACGGAAGGTGCCCTGGACCCCGGCAAGCTCGCTGCTTTCTTCGCGGCAATCGGCTGATATGATTGCAATCCTGCAAGCAGATACGGGAGACGGGCCATGATCGGTTATGTGTGTCTGGGTACGAACGACTTGCCGCGCGCGGCGAAATTCTACGACGCGCTGCTCGGTGCGATCGGCGCCAAGCGCTTCATGGAGTTCGAGACATTCATTGCCTGGAGCGTCGGCCAAGACAAACCGGGACTTGCGCTGACGAAGCCTTTCAACGGCAAGCTGGCGACCGTCGGCAACGGCGTGATGGTGGCGCTGGCCGTGGACAGCCCGGAAAAAGTCGATGCGCTATATCGCAAGGCGATCGAACTCGGGGGCACCGACGAAGGCCCGGCCGGCCCGCGCGGGGACGGATTCTACGCCGGATATTTCCGCGATCCCGATGGCAACAAGCTGAACTTCTTCTGCATGAAGTGAGCAGCGGCGTTGCAGCGATGACAGGGGCCAGCCAACCGTACTCGATCAAGACCGTCGCGGGGTGGGCAGACATGGACGCCAATGCGCACATGGCGAACGTGGCCTACATGAACAAGTGTGTGGACTCGCGTATGAGCTATTTCACACAGTGCGGCTTCCAGGCGTCCGAATTCGCTCGGCGCCAGGTCGGGCCCGTGGTGCGGCGCGACGAGATCGAGTATTTCCGCGAGGTGACACTGCTTGAGTCGCTGACGGTGACACTGATGCTGGGTGGACTCGCGCCGGATGGGTCGAGATTCCGCCTGGTAAATGAGGTATTGCGGTCTGATGGCAAGCTTGCTGCGCGCGTGCAGAGCGAGGGCGGCTGGCTGGACCTGGCGACGCGACGGCTGGTCGTGCCGCCGCCCGAAATCCTCGCGGCGCTGCAACGCCTGCCGCGAAGTGCCGACTTCGAGGAACTGCCCTCGAGCCTGAGAACTGAAACATAAACAACTTGGGGGACCTGGATCATGGCTAGCAAATGGTGGTTCAAGGGACAGTTACTTGAGACTTGCAACTGCGCGCATGCCTGTGCTTGCAACCTGACAATGCTTCCGACGCATGGCAATTGCACGGCCATGGTCGGATTCAAGATCAAGGAAGGTCGCTACGGCGATACGAAGCTGGACGGCGTTCAGTTCGTGCTATGCGCCGCCTGGCCGAATCCCATCCATCACGGCAACGGCAAGGGCCGCGTCATCGTGTCCGACAAGGCCTCGCCGGCGCAGCACGAGGCAATCTCAGCGATCGCAACCGGGCAGGCGGGCGAGGGCGGTCCATTCGCGATCTTTGCGAGCACTTACTCTGAACCCGCGAAAGTGCTGAAGGCCCCCGTCGCGATCGAAAGCGGCGTGCGCCGCGGCAGCATCCACGCCGGAAAGTATGGTCATGCGAAGATCGGGCCGATCATCTCCGACATGGACAAGAGCGAGGCCGACGTGCACATGGTGATCCCGAATGGATTCCAGTGGCGCGACGCCGTCATCGTCAACACCGATGAGGCCACGCTGAACGCGGACGGCGTGTCGTTCAGGCTCAAGGACTCCAGCGCCTTCATTGCGGACTGCGCCTACAACTGCTGACGCTCGCCGCCCGTGAACCGCATCGCCTGGCGTGAGTCGGCACCGGGCGCGCTGGCGCTCGGGTTGCTGGCCTTGTGGGCGTGGTCCGGCACGCTCGCCGACTCGCGGATGATGGGCAACGCGCCCGGCACCATGGGCATGCCGTTCGTGCCCTTTGTCGCGATGTGGGCGCTGATGATGACGGCGATGATGACGCCGGCGATCACGCCGGTGGCAATGCTGTGGGCGCTGAACATCAGCCGCACCGCGACGCCGGCGGTTCGCACCTTGCGACTGTCGGTGTTCGTCGGAGGCTACCTGCTGGCATGGGCGGCGAGTGGATCGCTCGCGTGGTTCGTCATGTCCAGCATCGAATCCTGGCTCGGGCCGCGGCCGCACTTGATGAAGCCAGCCGCCGTCACGGTCTTTGCATTGGCGGGCCTCTATCAACTGTCGCCGTGGAAACAGACCTGCCTGTCGCACTGCCGCTCGCCGCTGACGCTCGTCGCGCAATACGCGTCGCTCCGCCATCCGCTTCGCGACCTCCATGCCGGGTTGCACCACGGACTGTATTGCCTGGGTTGCTGCTGGGCACTGATGGCCGTGCTCGCGACCGTCGGACTGATGAATGTCCCGGCGATGGTCGCGCTGACGGTGCTGATATTCATGGAAAAAATGCTGCCGAACGCGTGGCGGCTGCCGCAACTGGTGGGGCTCGCCCTCCTTGGCGTGGCGGCCTGGCTCGCGCTTTAGAATCGGTTCGATGGGTGTGCATCGCGGTCAATGTCATTGCGGCGCGCTGGGATTCGAGTTCCACACGGAACTTGAACCGATCGCCTGGTCAGTGCGGGCCTGCCAGTGCTCGTTTTGCCGTGCGCACGGCGCGGTCTACACCTCCGATCCGGCGGGGTCGATTCGCTTCACCCACCGGGAACCGGAACTGATCTCGCGCTACCGCTTCGGGCACCAGACGGCCGATTTCATATTCTGCGGGCGCTGCGGGGGCTACCTCGGCGCCGTAACGGAGGAAGATGGCCGCGGGCTCGCGGTCATCAACATCAACGCAATGGATCCCCGGCCAAACACCCTGCCGCCGGCGCAGGCGATCTCCTACGACGGCGAAGCCAGCGACGCCCGCAGTTCACGTCGCGCGGCGCGCTGGACGCCGGTGTCCGGGTCCTGAAAAACCGCTCAGCGCTGCAGCACGTATTCGCCGGGCGCGTCGCAGATCGGCACGTAACCGGCTTGCGGCGCGCCCATTGTGGGCGGCGCCACGCGTGCCGGTGATGAGTGCGATTTCAGCCAGGCGGCCCAGGTCGGCCACCAGGATCCAGGCTGAGGCGCGGTCGTCTCGAACCACTGATCCGCGTCCAGCAGCGACTCGCCGGCGCGGTGCGTGCGCACGCGGTGCTTGCGCTTCGGGTGCACCGGGCCGCTGATGATTCCGGCATTGTGGCCGCCGCTCGTCAGCAGGAAGGTGAATTCGGATGAACCGCTGAGCCGGTCCACCTTGTAAACGGACTTCCACGGTGCGACATGATCGGTTTCGGTGCCGACGACGAACATCGGCACGCGGATGTCCGAAAGTTTCACGGTCTCTCCCTCGACCTTGAAGCGGCCTTCCGCGAGATCGTTGTTCAGATACAGGCCGACCAGGTATTCGGTGTGCATCTTCCAGGGCATGCGCGTGCCGTCGGCGTTCCAGGCCATCAAGTCGATCATGTTCTCGCGCTCGCCCTTCAGGTAGGACTTCACGGCGGGCTGCCACAGCAAGTCGTGCGCGCGCAGCATCGCGAAGGCGCCACCCATCTGGGCGGACTCGAGCACGCCTTCCTTGCGCATCAGCGCCTCGAGCATCTCGATCTGCGCGGGGCTGATGAACAGCGACAGCTCGCCCGGCTCGCTGAAATCGGTCTGCCCGGCGAAGATCGTGATGTCGCGGATGCGCTTGTCATCGGTCCGCGCGAGCGCCGCAGCGGCGATCGCAAGCAGCGTGCCGCCGATGCAGTAGCCGACGGCATGGATATCCCGCTTCGGCACCACGGCCGTTACCGCATCGAGCGCGGCGTAGACGCCCTTGCGCAGATAATCGTCCATGCCGAGTTCCCGATCCGCCGCAGTGGGGTTCTTCCACGACAGCATGAACACTGTGTGTCCCTGGTCCACGAGCCAGGCCACCAGCGAATTCTTCGGCGACAGGTCGAGGATGTAGTATTTCATGATCCAGGCGGGCACGATCAGCACCGGCTCGGCCAGCACGTCGGGCGTGGTCGGGGAGTACTGGATCAGCTCGATCAGCTCGTTGCGGAAGATGACCTGGCCTTCGGTGACCGCCACCTTCTCGCCGACGCGGAACTCTTCCGTGCCAGGCGGGCCGTCACCTGCCAGCGTGCGCTCGAGGTCATCGAGGAAGTGCTTGTAGCCGCGCGTGAGGTTCTGGCCCCGCTCCGCGACGGTCTGATGCAGCACTTCGGGGTTGGTCAGCGGATTGTTGGCCGGCGACAGCGTCTCGGCGACCTGCTTCGCGGCGAACTCGACGAGCTGCGCGTGACGCGGCTCGACATCGGGGATGGCGCGCGCCGACTGCTCGAGCAGCGCCATGCCGCTCTGGAACGCCTGCGCGTAAACATTGAACGGATATTGCTGCCAGGCCGGGCTGGTGAAGCGCCGGTCGCCGTTGTCGCTGGGCGCGAGCGGCTTGCCCTGTGCGGCCTCGGCGCTGAAGCGCCACAGGTCCATCGCCTGCTTCAGCGCGTTCTGCTGCAGCTCCACCTGCTTCGCGGGCGAACGCGCCAGGTGCAGCCACCAGTCCCAGAATGCAGCGCCGTAGTCCTGCGGCGCAAAGCCGCCGGTCATCTTCGCCAGCATGGCGCGGAATTCGTGCTCGACGACATCGATCTTGTCCATACCGACATTATATGGTGCCGGACCCCGCCTGCCCGCTCAGCCGGAACTTACGAGCGTGCAGGCGGAGTCCGGCACCAATTAAAGTGTGTCCTTCAGCACAAGATCGGGATCGGCGAGGCGTGCCGGATCGGGCTTCGCGCGCTCGGCGATCAGCTTGCGCGCGGCCATGAAATCCTTGCCACGGTTCACCGCATCGAGCGCGATCAGCTCGCCACCCCGCAGGTAGCAGCAGCTGAATGATCGGCTGGCCGGGTCGCCGCGCAGCACGACCGCATCGTAGCCCTGGCACAGGCCCACGATCTGCAGCTTCAGCTCGTACTGGTCCGACCAGAACCACGGGGTCTTATCGTGGACCAGCGCACGCCCGCAGATGTTTGCCGCGGCTGTGCGCGCCTGCTCGAAGGCGTTATCCACGGACTCCAGCCGGATCCTGCGCCCGTAGCGCGGGCTCGGATGGCTGCAGCAGTCGCCGATCGCGTAGACATCCGGCTCGCTGGTCCGGCAGTGCTCGTCCACGGAGATGCCGTCATCGCAATGGATACCGGCGACGCTTGCGAGCTCCATATTCGGCACCAGCCCGATGCCGACGATCACCAGTTCCGCCGGTATGCGCGTGCCGTCCGGGCACTCGACCGCAGTAACGCGGGATTCACCGGAGAAAGCGCTGACGCGCCGGCCGGTCAGGATCGTGACGCCGTGCGTGGTGTGTTCATTGGCGTAGAAGCGGCTCATCTCCGGCGCAACGACGCGGCTCATCACGCGATCCATCATTTCGATGACGGTGACCTCGAGGCCGAGCTTGCGGAAAGTGGCGGCGCACTCGAGGCCGATATAACCGGCACCGACGATGGCGACACGCATACCGGGCGTGAGCTGCGCGCGGATCGCATGGACGTCGGCAAGCGTGCGCAGCATGTGCACGCCGGGAAGATTCGCGCCGGGGACGGGCAGGAGCCGCGCGCGGCCGCCGGTGGCCAGCACCAACCGGCCATATGCAAGCCAACCGCCATCCGCGAGCCGCAGCTCGTGTGCGGCGATGTCGATCGCCGTGACCGGATTGCCGAGAATCAGCTCGCAGTGGATGCTCTCGTAGAAACTCGCCGGCCGTATCGGCAGGCGCTCCTCGTCGAATTCCCCGGCGAGGAATTTCTTCGACAACGGCGGCCGCTGATAGGGCAGGAGCGGTTCCTCGCCGACCAGCACCAGGCGCGCCGCGAAGTGCTCGCGGCGCAGGCTATCGACGACCTGCGCGCCGGCGTGGCCGCCTCCGACGACGACGATCGTATCCTGCATGAACTCCCGCCCTGGAAAACCGTCGCTACTCTATACCGGCGCGCCGGACCGCGTGACGACGCGCGCCCTGACGATGAATCGATTGACGGCTGTGCACATTTGTGCATACACTATGAGCGATGGAGTACGAGTGGGATCCGGCGAAAGCGACGGGCAATCTTCGCAAGCACAAGGTCGACTTCGCGGATGCCGTCCTGGCTCTGGAGGATTCCGTTGCACGCACGGTGCATGACCCTGACGCGTGTGGTGAAGAGCGGTACGTCTCGCTAGGTGCGGATCCGACCGGCCGATTGCTGGTGACGGTCTTCGCGCGCCGCAAGAAGCGGATTCGGATCATTTCATCGCGCCGCGCAAGTCCGGCGGAGCGCCGCCGATACGAGGAAGACTGATGAGAAAAGAGTACGACTTTACCAAGGGCAAGCGCGGTCCGGTGGTGGCGGTGCCGAAAGGCAAGAAGCGCATCACCATCCGCCTGGATGATGAGCTTGTGGCATGGTTCAAGCGCCGCGTCCATGAGGCGGGCGGTGGAAACTACCAATCACTAATCAATGCCGCGCTCCGCGAACACACGCGGCGCACTGACGAACCGCTCGAGCGGACCTTGCGTCGCGTAGTCCGCGAGGAGCTACGCAAGGCCAGCTGATATTTCGTGCGACGCACTGCGTATCGCCTTTAGTGATCCACGACATCGCCATACTTGCTACGGGCGGCTTCGATCGTAAGGCAGGACAGGCGCGGAGGACCTCCGCCGTGCATTTCCGACTGTGGCCAGCACAGTTCCCACAACCGGCCATCGTTGGGATCCCTGTACAGTTCGTACCAGCCGGATGAATCGCCGCCAAGTTGCACGAGGTGCTGGCTGATCAGCCATTCGATCCTCTCGCAGGCCGGATCAGCAGCGATCTTGTCCCGCGTCATTTGCCATGCGCCGGCCAGGTCGGTCTCGTGGGCGGCGAGGCGCATCGATGACGATTCAGTCCGCATAGGCAAAGACGATGTCGGTGATACCGCCGCGAGCATCGTAACTGGACTCGATCTGACCCCAGGAGTATCGATATGGTGGCTCACCGAGTTCTGCCTTCAACCACGCATCGTGCAGCGCCAAGCGCTGCTGTTCCGCTTCGTCTGACCATCCAGTTGTATCGTCCGATGGCAGGCGCAACAGAACGCTTAGCTGGCGCAGGCGATCACCCTCGAAAATGGCGCTGCCGGCGACTCCGGGTTCCGGGCTCATGTTGTAGGTTTTCCACGGTCCGTTGACGAGCGTTTCTTTCGATGACTTTCCGATCCGGCTTCGGAGGAACGCCGGCCTGTCAGTGTGCCTGCCGATCGTACCGTCGGCGAATGTGACCGAGCCGTCGGAGATCTGGATTTTCATCTCATGGACCAAATGGAAAATCGGAGAGGCGACGCAAGGTGCTTGCGAATGACGGTACGACGACTTGTGGCAGCCATCCGGCACCGTGCTGCGGATTGGCAATCGCCAGACCCATCGCCGCGGGAGTGTCTTCCACGACCTCGTATGCTGCAATGCGCGAGCGGTAGCCGTGGATTGGATGAAACCGGACCTGCAAGCCTCCAAACAAACTCGCGGCACTTTCCCCCGAACGGCGCAGCGCGCTCATCGTCGTGTAGAAAGCGCTCTGGCCCGGATAGCCGCCGTAGATGATCGTGCCCTTCTTCAACATGATGTCCCTGAAGCGATCGACCCCGGGATATTTCGTAGACCCCTGGTACGAACGAGCGATCTGGCTGCCGCCATGGCGAATGACACCTGCGGTACCGCCCAGGAAATACCCGACGTTGCCCAGTGTAGCGCCCGCCTGTCCCGCCCCGGTATCCGGCACCGGAAACCACTCGAAGTCCGGGCCGGCGCCGAAGAGCATTGCGACTGGCGATGAGCTGAAGGCGAGGTTCGCGAAGCGCGCCGCGGCACCCTGCAAGCGGTCGACGGTCGGGCTGCGCGACAGGGTCGGGTCAGTTTGCGTGCCGGCGGTCAGCACGACGCTTGCAGGGGACACGAGCCGGCCGCCTTGCATCGCGCAGGCGAATGCCGAACTGTCCTGGCCGCAGGGATCACGTTGCGAGGCGGATTCGACCTGGGCGTAGCCGGCGCCGCCGACATAGCGGAAGTAATCGGCCCAGGTGATGCCGTACACCGTGACCTGTGCGCATTGCCCGGACGGCGCCTGCATGCAGGGCGGCTGCGGGTCGAAGCCGCTGGGGTCCACGAGGCTCAGCGGGTTGTTCCAGACGTAGGCATAGCGATTGAGGCTCTGGCCGAAGTACGGCGCCGTGACGTACGGATCCGCGCTGATGAAGCGCCCGATGTGCGGGTCGTAGACCCGGCCGTTCATGTGTATGAGATCCAGGTTGTCGAGATGCTCGTGCCCGGTGAAGCCGTCACGCGTGTTCGCGGCCATGGCCGCAAGTTCCGTTGCCGTGGGCATGCCGCTCCAGCTCGCACCGCGACGCCGGCCGAATGCCGCGAAACTTTCGGCGACCACGACATTGCCGTTGGCGTCTAGCAGCTTGTCGGTGCTGCCCTGGTGATCGTGGGTCAGGTAGTGCGTGGCCACCGGCGAGCCGTTGTTGAAGCGCAGGTGCAGCGCGGCCGTACCGGTTGGCGCGAGTACGTAGTGCCGCCAGGTGGTCACGCCGGCGCGCGTGACTTTCTCCATCAGCTCGCCGGCGTAGATCGTCGTCTCGGTCGTGCCGGAGTGACTTGCGAGCTGTTTCCAGCGGTTTCCCGCGGGTCCGTGCCAGAACTGGCTGCTATTGCCGTTGGCGTGCGCGATCTTGTTCGGCAGGTTGTCACTGGTCCAGCTGAGGGACGCACCGCCACGGCTCGTCATGTTCCCGTTCGCGTCGTAACCGTAGGTCTGGCTGCCGGCGGTGGTAACTGCGTGCTTGCGACTCGCGTGGTATGCGTAGCAAGGCGCTGCTGTCGTGCAGACGTCGGATTTCCAGTTGATATTTCCGATCGCGTCGTAGCTCAGGTCGAGATTGACCACGCCATTGCGCCGTGAATCGTCCAGCCGGTCGAGCGCGTCGTAGCGGAACTCCTCGGTCAGGCCCCGGTTCAGGTCCTGGCGCCGGATCAGCTTGTCACTGGCATCCCAGGCATAGGCGAGATTCTGGATCGCAGCACCGCCGCTGATGCCGGCCTGCCGATAGTCCATCGTATTGCTGAGCGGATTGAATCCGGTAATGACGCGGATCGCGGCGCCGAGCGTCTCGTCGATGATGTTGCCGGCCGCGTCCTGCGTATTAAGCTGCCAGAACGACGTGGCGGGTGCAGTGGCATCCCTGATTCGGACGAGCTGGCCTGCGTCGTATTCGTAGCCAACCTTGAAGCGGCTGCCGGAGCCCGTGTCGGGGTAGGTCAGCGAATCCGGCAGGCCCAGGCCGTTATACGAAAGGTCGTAGCGATAGCTCGCATCGGAAGTGACGGTTCGCGTCGCGGGGCGGCCGTAGGCGTCGTGGACGAAGGACTCGGAGTAGCCCGGCCCGGAGAGTTGCGTGAGCCGACCCACATTGTGCAGGGCGGCCGATCCACCCCAGGTCCAAGTCCTCGTGCCCTCGGGTGCGGTGCGGCTGGTCAGCCGGCCAAGCTTGTCGTATGCGAAATTGAAGGCCTGCAATTTTGCGTCGCGCAGCGAGACGATTTCGCCGAGTGCATTGCGTGTATAGGTCCAGGCGCCGAGATCCATGTCGGTCTGCGCCACCTTCATGCCCAGCGGGTTGTAGGAGATCGAGCCGGCCAGGTTGTTCAGCGCATCGCGGACTTGCAGCAGCCGGCCAGAGGCATCGTATTCATATCGAGTGTTGCCACCTGTGGCATCGGTGACCTGGACCAGGTCGCCCCAGGCCGTGCGCAACTCCATGGTCGTGCGCCCAAGTGGATCCGTTTGAATTGCTGCGAGCCCGTCGTAGCGCAAGCCAATCGAGCGTTCGATCGCGCCGCTGCCCGAGCGCAGCGATGCGCTTGCAAGCCGGTCGAGCGCGTCGTAGTCGAATTGCCAGTAGCCGCCGGGTATGCCGCCGGACCAATGGGGCAGGTATTGGCGGATCACCCGTCCGCGCGGGTCGGCATCGGCGACGAACACCGACATGCCGCCGCCGGGCTGGCGGGTTGCGGCACGAAAGGCGCGCCCGAACTGGTCGATGTCAATGACGGATACGCCGTGCGTGGCGCCCGAGTTGTCCTTCTCCAGTTGCGTGAGCTGGTACTTCGTGCGCGCATCGCACCCAGTCGCACAGGGAGAACGGTACCAGGCAGTCGTGGTCTGGTCCGGGCGCGCTTCCAGTGTGGGCCGGCCGAAAGCATCGTAGGTCCACGACCGCGTCAGGGCATTCGGGTCGGTCAGCGTCTTCGGCAGGCCGAGCCCCAGGTCCCAGGTCATCGTAGTCGTCTGCAATACTGGATTCGTCACGCTGACCGGCAGTTGTCCGCGACTGCCCCAGTCGAGCGTCGTCGTGCGCGGGCTCATGCCGATGCCGGTGACGGTACTGCTTGCCACGTTCCCAAAGGCGTCGTAGGCGAGGCCGAAGCTGAGCTGCCACTGGCTGCTGCCGGGCTCCAACATTTGCTGGGTCGGCCGGCACTTCAGCCCATCCCAGGTCTGGCTGAAACTGCGCGTGATCGGGGTACCCCCGGCGAGCGTGTGGCTCGCAATGAGCTGCGTAGCCTGCGGCCGCCCAAGGCACCAGTTGGTCGTGTCATTGAGCACGGCGCCGTGCAGCGTGCGCACGCTGCGCGATGAGCCCGCACCGATGCCACTGGCGACTTCGGTGGTGGTCGTCGTCTCATCGGTCACGAGCCCGGACGTGACATCGATCGCGGCAACCGCGCGTGTCGTCGTCGCAATCTCCGCGCCGGCGTAGCTGCCGCCGAGCGCGAAACGCCGCTGGGTCACGGTCGCTGCGTACGGAAAACGGCGTTGTGCCGCGCCGCCGCCGAGATTCAGCGTCGACCAGGCATAGGAGATTTCGCTGAGCGCCGCGCCGGAGCCCTGGCGCACGATAACGGATACCGGCAACCCGGTGTACGGAAAGTCCTGGCGCCGTGTTTCGTCGATGTGCATGTCGTCGCCTTGCGTCGTGTCCACGCTCGTGCGCGTTGCAAAGCCAAGGATGCCGCGGCCCAACAGATGCTGGCGCAGTCCGCCGTAGGAATAGCGAGTCGTCGTCGTCGAGCCGAGTCCGGTGCCGTCGGTGGAACCCATTTCGGACACCACATACGCCGCGGTCTGCAGGTCCTGGTCGGGATAGATGGCGCCGGTGCCACGGGCATAGAGGCCAGGATGCGTCAGCGGGCGATAAGTGAAATTCGTGGTGACGCCGAAACCATCCCTTGCGGTGAGCAGCAAGTCAGGCTTGGGTCCGTTTTTCAGCCGCAGCCGGAGCCGGCCTCCGGCGCGCGTGACGAGATCCTCCATGCCGTCACCATTGCCGTCCGCGGCAAGCGCCGTGTAAACACCGTTGTGCGCAATGCCCGTGTCTGCGATGGATGCCGTTGAATTGCCGTTGGACAGGACGACCCGCCAGGTGCTGGTTCCGTAGAACAACAGGTCGTCGCGGCCATCGTTGTTCCAGTCGTGGGCGTTCATCTGCGCGGCGCCGGTCCAGGCCGGCCCCAGCAGCTCTGAACCCGACCAACCGGCGTCGCAATCGCCGATGCGTACGCGCAGCGTGCTGGTGTAATGCAGGTAGGCCAGATCGGTGCAGCCATCGCCGTTGAAGTCGAGCGGCGTGATTCCCCGGAAGGAGCCGTCGAAGAAATCAGTCGCGTACGACGTCGCGGAGATCCGGGCGAGCGTGTAGTTCTCGTTCATCAGCAGGTCTTCCGCGCCATCGCCGTCGAGGTCGATTCGCTGACCGGGTCGCCCGAGAAAGTCGCCGCCTTCCGGATACTCATAACCGACCACGGCCGATTGCTCATACAACTGCAAGGGCGTCGTGGAGAATCCCCCGCCTTGCAGTGCGTATCGTAGCCGCACGACCAGGCTGTTGCCGCTGTTGGCCATGTTCTCGGACCAGGCCAGGTCCCCCAGGCCATCGCCATTCATGTCGGCACCGCGGTAATCGACGACCTGCGGCGGGAGGGCGATGCCGGTGGTGATCGGCGTGCCGAATCCGGTGGCGCTGCCTGGGACCACGAGCCACTGATGCGCGGAAGAAATCATCAGCAGGTCTTCGCGGCCATCAGCGTTGTGATCGAAGGGCACGCCAATGTCGTAGGGGCAGGGAATGCCGGTGTTGATTTCTGCGCCGAAGGTGCCGCCCGCAAGGCCGAGTCGGTAGCGCAGCGTCGGCATCGTGCCGGTGGTGCCGCCGGCCCAGATGTAATCGCCAAGTCCGTCGCCGTTGATGTCGGCCATCGTCCAGAGGCGATCGTCCGGCATCGGCGTGGGGGCCGGCATCGGTGCGGGCAGGCTTGTTTCGGCACCGAATCCGGGCATGCCGTCCTGCCAGGCGAAGGTCGTCGCGGTGAGGCAGTCGCCGCCGCCCGCGCCGCACTCCTGGATCGATGCAAGGCGACTGCGGCCGCCAGCGGAGAGTGCCGACTCATAGCTGAGTTCGTAACGGCGCAGGAGCGTGCCGTTGTAGAGAAAATCGATCCGGTCAAGGCGCACGACTTCGATTTCGTTGCTCGGGCGATTCTCGTAGATGAATGCGACCTGGTGCGACGATGCGACACCGGCGGCGGGGTTCGAGTTGTAACGGATGCTCGCAATTCGGTAACTGCCGTTGACAGTGTCCTCGAAGTACCCGAAGTCGATGACGTTGCCCGAGCGGTCGCGGATGCGATTCAGCGCCCAAATGCGGGCCGGGTTCGCGGGGTTTACGTTGCCGCCGCTGGTGTCGATGCGCGAGTCCGTGGTCGCGCCGTACTCGAGCACGCGACTGTCCTGTGCCTCCAGCACGAAATACTGCGGCCCGCTGCCGGGGCCGGTGTACGAGCGGATTCGCGCGAAGGATTCAATCTCGGTGCGGTACTCGGCGCCCGAAGCGCCATAGTCCACGCCATTCGTGACAACCAGGCGCTGACCGTCGAGGCAGAAGCGGTCGGCGACGGTCCGTGTCGCCGGAAGCGCGATGTTGTCCTGGGCAACCGTGCGTGGGCAGCGCGCGATCTGCGACAGGCCACCGAGCGTCCAGCCGATGCCGAGCAGGCCACCGGGGCTGCGGTGGCGGTACTCGAGTGCAAGCGCCGGGGTCAAGCCGTTGGTGCCGGGCGGCAAGTCCAATGGAATCGAATAGACCGCCTCACCGTCTGGCGAGACGTTGGCCACGCCGGGCGTGCGTCCGACCGGGGTACTCGCCGGGTATGCGGACAGCGATGTCAGCGTTGCGAGAAGGGCGCCAACCAGGCGCCGGGTGGTGGACAGTTCCATTGCCATACCTCCTGGGCGAGGAGGCCAAGCTAGTCGTGAGGCGAGCAACCGGCCCGCCGGTAATTTGCGGCGAAGCGGTCCTTATCGGCATAGAATTCGCACCCAGAAACACGGGTAGCCCATCTACGCGCCGGAGCCACCGATGAAGCTCGTCACCGCCATCATCAAGCCCTTCAAACTCGACGACGTGCGCGCTGCGCTGTCCGAGATCGGCATCTCGGGCATGACCGTTACCGAGGTCAAGGGCTTCGGCCGGCAGCGTGGCCACACCGAGCTTTATCGCGGCGCGGAGTACGTCGTGGATTTCGTGCCGAAGACGCGCATCGAGGTCGCCGTGCGCGACGACCTCGTGGACCAGGTCACGGAGGCCATCATCGGCGCCGCCCGGACCGGCAAGGTCGGTGACGGCAAGATCTTCGTGACCAATATCGAGCGCGTGCTGCGGATCCGCACCAGCGAGACCGACGAGGCGGCACTTTGAAGGAAGTGCCGGCGGCGGAAACGCTGGAAGCCGCGGTTGCGAAGATCGCGCTCGGTGGCGCACGCCGGCATGTGTTCTTGTGTATGCACGGCGACTGCGCGCCCAAGGAAATCGGCGACGAGTCGTGGAAGTACCTGAAGCGCCGCTTGCGCGAAGTCGGCCTCGCGGATGTCGAAGGCGGCGTGTTGCGCACGCGCGCCGATTGCCTGCGCATCTGCCGCGAGGGGCCGATCATGGTGGTCTACCCCGAGGGCATCTGGTACAAGCGTGCCACACCCGAGAACATCGAGCGCATCATCCAGGAGCACCTGATCGGCGGCCGGCCGGTCGCGGAGCTCAGCTTCGCAAGTCACCCACTTTCGGACCGCAGCTGATCAGGGTCTTGCGTAGTGAGTCGTTGCATTGGCGATCGAGGAGTAGGCCATGAAAAGACGAGCCTTCTGCGCGTCCGCAATTGCAACCATTGGCGCCGCGGCGCTGCCTCTCGAGCGCATGTTCGCTGCGGCAGGCTCGGCCGCCACCGATATCTCCGCGGTCACCGGTGATGGCCGGCAGATCGTCCTTTCACGCTCGGACATCGACGATTTTCGCGCCAGCCTGCGTGGACAGCTACTGCTGCCGGATGCAGCCGGCTATGACGACGCGCGACGAATCTGGAACGGCATGTTCGATCGCAAGCCGGCACTCATCGCCCGCTGCGCGGGTGCCGCGGACGTCGTCCAGTCGGTCAATTTCGCCCGGGACCACCAGCTGCTCGTGGCCGTGCGTGGTGGCGGCCACAGCTTGTCGGGACAGTCCGTGTGCGACAACGGGCTAATGATCGATCTGGCGCCGATGCGCAGCGTGCGGGTCGATCCCGCGCGCAAGTCGGTGCGCGTCGAGCCCGGCGTGCTGTTGGGCGAACTGGATCGCGAATCCCTGGCATTCGGTCTTGTAACGCCAACCGGAACCGTCTCACACACGGGTGCAGCTGGATTGACGCTGGGCGGGGGCTTCGGCCGACTCGGACGCAGATTCGCCGCGACCTGCGACAACGTGACGACCGTAGATGTCGTCACCGCCGACGGCCGGCTCCTCCAGGCGAGCGCGACGGAAAATCCGGACCTGTACTGGGGCCTGCGCGGCGGCGGTGGCAATTTCGGCGTGGTGACTTCGTTTGAGTATCGCCTGTTTCCCTTCGATGGCCGGGTGTACGGCGGCCACCTCATCTATCCGTTCGCGCAGGCGCGTGAGGTGCTGCGTGGCTTCGCGGATGCCTTCGCGCAGGCACCCGACGAGCTTTGGATAGAGCCGGTTCTGGCAGTCACGCCGATGGGCGATAAAGTGGCGATCCTGGACGTCTGTTACAGCGGCTCGATTGAGACCGCTGAGCGTGCGCTCGCGCCCTACCGCAGATTTGGAAAACCACTCCGCGATGAACTGGGGCCCACACGGTATTCGCATCTGCAAACCAAGGATGATGCGCGCGCGCGCAGCGGCCGCCACTACTACACCAAGTCCGGATTCGTGAAGCAACTCGAAAGTAATCTGATCGACGTCATCATCGATACATTTGCCGGCGCTTCGGTGCGCATGCCTCGTGTCGCCATGCCCGCACACGGTGGCGCCTTGGGCCGCGTGGCGCGCGACGCCACGGCGTTCTGGCACCGCGACGCGCTGCACAGTGTGATACTACAGGTCAGCGGCGATGACGCTGCCGGGGACGCGCAGAACACCGAGTGGGTCAAGGCCCGCTGGCCAGCCATTGAGGCGTCCACGACCGGTTTCTATGTCAACACCAACCCGACCGATGTTACGGATGACCGGATGCGCGGTGCGTATGGCGGCAACTATGACAGGCTGGTCGTGCTCAAGAACAAATACGACCCGGCCAACCTGTTCCGGTTGAATGCCAACGTCAAGCCGGGTGCCTGAGCGGGCGCCGCCATCATGGCCCGCGCGATCCGAATTTACCAACACGGCGGTCCCGAGGTGTTGCGCCTTGAGGATGTTGCGGTCGGCCCGCCCGGGCCGAAGCAACTCCGCATTCGCCACACCGCGATCGGCGTCAACTTCATCGACACCTACCATCGGGCGGGCTTGTACCCCCTGAAGCTGCCGAGCGGCATTGGATGCGAGGCTGCTGGCATCGTGACCGAGGTCGGCGGCAAGGTGACCGCATTCAAGTCCGGCGACCGCGTGGCCTACACCGACAGCACGCCGGCAGCGTATGCAGATGAGCGCGTGATCGACGCGGGCCGCGTCGTGAAACTGCCCGACACCATCTCCGACCAGCAGGCCGCGGCGATGATGCTGAAGGGCCTGACCGCGTGGTTCCTTTTGCGCCGCTGCTATCGTGTGCGAAAGAATGATCCGATCGTGCTGCACTCCGCCGCGGGTGGCGTCGGGTTGATCGCGCTGCAGTGGGCAAATGCGCTGGGCGCAAGAGTGATTGCCGTGGTCGGCAGCGATAAAAAGGCGGAACTCGTGCGTCAGCATGGCGCGGCGGAAGTCATCGTCAGCAGCCGCGAGGATCTGGTTACACGCGTGCGCGAAATCACCCGGAAACGCGGCGTGCCGGTCGTTTACGACGGTGTCGGCAAGGATACGTTTTTCGCCTCGCTCGATTGCCTGCGGCCGCGCGGGCTGATGGTGAGTTACGGCAATGCTTCGGGGCGCGTGCCACCGTTCTCGCCGCTGGAGCTTACGACGCGCGGCTCGCTGTACCTGACGCGCCCGATGCTCTTTCACTACATCGCTAAGGCGTCCGACCTCGCGCGCGGCGCAAGAGAACTCTTCGAGATTGTCACCAGTGGCAAGGTCAAGGTGATGATTGGCCAGACCTATTCGTTAGCAAATGCCGCGCAAGCGCACCGCGACCTGGAAGCGCGGCGCACGACCGGCAGCACGTTGCTCGTTCCCTGATCGGTGCCGGGTCGTAGTTTCGTAGTAACGTCGGGCAATAACGACGAAACTACGACCCGGCACGATCAGCAGGCACCATCAGCAAGCGTCCCTTCAAGGCTTGCCCGGACGCCTTCCTCCGGATTCCTGAAGCGTGGCGTGAAGCCGAGTTCCTGGTGCAGGCGCGTCGTATCGACGCGACGCGACTCGCCAAAAAAGGAAAGTGCCGCATCCGATTGATGCGCCCGGAACTCGGCCAGTGACAGTTGTCGCGGTGGCGGCAGGCCGGCGAGGCGTGCGACCAGGGCGAGGAACGCGGTGCTGGATGTGTGGTCGCCGTCGCCGACGTTGTAGATGCGATTGGCCGCCTGTGGCCGCAACAAGGCCGCGACGCAGACATCGGCGAGGTCATCGACATGAATGCGATTGCCCGGGCCGGCCTCGGACTCCACGAGCGCGGGGTCGCCGCGGCGCAGGCGATCGATCGACAAGCGGCCGGGACCGTAGATGCCGGGCACTCGCAGGATGACCCAATCCACGCCGTGCGGTTCGCACCAGGCGCGCAGTGTGGTCTCAGCGGCGAGACGCCGTCGCGCGCGATCGGTGGCAGGCGCGGGGGGCGTGTCTTCGGTGATGGTGGCGCCACCGGCATCGCCATAGACGCCGGTCGTGCTGACATAAACAATGCGTTCGGGCGCCACGGGCAGCGTTTTCAGGAATCGCGCGATTCTCGGATCCGTCATCCCCTCCGTCGGTGGCGGCACCAGATACACGACGCGAAATGGCGCCGGGCAGTTGGATCGCGAGAATCCTGCGGGCTGGTGGGTAT
>Ga0214473_10001598_pt1 | contig 29505 bp, 22 predicted proteins | sample RVTome_7_FD_203509 | JGI IMG/M metagenome (GOLD analysis project Ga0214473, IMG submission 203509) | Soil microbial communities from uranium-contaminated site in the Upper Colorado River Basin, Wyoming, United States - RVT98D197 | ecosystem: Environmental > Terrestrial > Soil > Contaminated >...
TATTCAGCTTGCATATGCAAGTCATTACCCGCAATTACATGGCTACATATTGCACCATAAATCCAGCTCCAACACGAGCGGAATCCTTGTGCCGCATACGCGCGCGACGTCCTACCCCGGAAATCTCGGCAAGAACTTCAGACTAAATGGCGCTCAGAAGTGGCGAGACGCTCAGAAGGGGTGATCAGAGATTTTGAAGCTTCTACTTGTTCTACTTCGTGAACGCTGGCGTGAGGTACACCAGAGCGGGTGGCGCCTACTTCTTATTCTTCGTCACCCAGAGCGCAATATTTGTGCCATTCAACGTGACGCAGCAGGGCCCTTAATCTTTAGCCCAATTCGTGGTTGCAGCGCTGCAACCACGCCCAACTCCATCGCCGCTAGCAATCTCGATCGCACGCTCGCAGGCAGTTCATGCTGTCGGCCAACTCACGTGCGTTTACCTACACCTCGATACTGTTCCATGTCAATGCAGGACATCTACGATATCTACGATTATCTACGATTGACCCAGCCGATTCTGGAGCGTTGCGAAGGACCAACCCCGAGTTGGATCTCCTCACCGCCGCAAGGTGGATCTCAGATTGGCCGCCGCCAAAGTGGTTGCGACCGGTGCGCTGGGTTACCCCCCCGAAGAGGTGGCAAAGTGGAGCCCTACACCATGCGCAGGTGGCAGGCGTGGTGTCCAGGCGCGGGCACTTCCGAAGAAGCCCGTACCGTTACGCGGTAGATTCCGCTCCCCGGTGGCGCGGCGATCGTGATATGGGTCACACCATGAAGCGCCCCCGGAAAGCCAGCCACGAAATCGAGGATGGAGAGGTTTCTGCCGCCCGGATTCGAAAGGCGAGGAAGGATTTCCGCAGATGGTGGTCCCCGAGGAGTCCTGCCGATTTCAAACTCGAATTCAAATATCTAGGTATTGCGCCACCCACCTTCAAGAAACTTCGAGAGCTAGTTCCCAACCATCGGCGGTGGACACCGATATTGCGGTATCTTCAAGCAATCAAGTGGAATACCTGGGCTCGAATCCGAGAAGTGAATTGGGAACGCGAGACCTATGGCTCGAATCGCGCACACCAACGTGGGGCGTTGAACGAGTCCAGCGCCGCGATTTTGGCACTCGTCGCAGCAATCAGAGCTGCCATCCGCAAGGCGCAGGCGTTGAAAGAAATCACCTTGGGTTCAGAAATCACGGCTGATGAAGTGCTCGCCGAACTGAGTGCGCTCGAACAGAGGATCCCCCGCCTGGAGGCATTGCGCAGTAGCCTGAATAAGCCGCCACGCAAACGAGGCAGCAAGGCACTCCGCGAACTGCCCCCGCTGGACGGAACTTACGAAGTTGACGACGGCATCCCCGTCTTAACGCGCAAGCCGTATCTGGAACGGAATTTTCGACACGAAACGCGCGAATTGCTGATCCATGCCGGGGCACCAGACAATACCGAGGCAACGGCTCTGGCCGAGGCCCTGTTCAAGCCCGTTTGCACTGTCCCACCGTATTGGCGAGACCTGCCGTTTCGGCCTGACCCCTGATCCTGGCGCCAAGCCCGCTGGGACACGCGGTGATCTCCGACCACGGGCATTTTCTGCTCACTGGAACGACCGCGCTTCTAAGCCGCCGCTGTCGCGGCCAGATTCTCGCTTTGACGCGCCCCCGTTGCCTCAATTGCAAAATTAGAAACCGTCTGGATGAGGCAACGCTAGATCGCCAAACTTCCGCGCATGACTGCGGAAGAACTCATTCGGAAACTTGACGGGGTGCGGGAGACGTCCGACGGCTGGACCGCGCGTTGCCCAGCACACGAAGACACTAACCCAAGCCTATCGATCTCCCAGGGTGATGACGGGCGCATCCTACTCCACTGCCATGCCGGGTGTTCGCCGGAGACAGTCGTTTTCGCGCTTGGGCTTTCGATGGCCGACCTCTTCCCGGACTCGGTCCCGAAAACGGCCACGCCTCCAGTGGCTAAGCCGTCCGGCCGCATCGTGGCGATGTACGATTATAAAGACGAGGAGGGACGGCTCCTGTACCAGGTGGTCCGTTTCGAGCCGAAAGACTTCCGCCAGCGCCAGCCGCGGCCGGACGGTAACTGGGACTGGAACGTGCGCGATGTTCGTCGCGTTCCCTACCGTCTGCCGGAACTGATCGCAGCCGTGAGGGAAGGCAAGATCATTTTCGTGGTCGAAGGGGAAAAGGATGCTGATTCCTTGGTGGACGTCGGCTTGATTGCGACGACTAACGCCGGTGGTGCGGGCAAGTGGCCCACCGCATTCGCCGATCACTTCCGAAATGCCAAAATCACGATTCTGCCGGATAACGACCTCCCGGGCCAAAAGCACGCCGAGCAAGTTGCTCGAAGTCTGCAGGGGATTGCTGCGGAGGTGCGCATCGTTCAACTCCCCAACTTGCCCCGTAAGGGAGACGTGTCGGACTGGCTGGCCACTGGGGGGACAAAGGACGAACTGGAGGAGCTAGTTGAACAAACACCTCCCTGGCAACCATCCACACCGAGCACCAAAAGAATCGGCGCGCAAGAACTGGAGGGAGCCTCGACGCAGTGCCGGTATCAGGCCACTCCCGCCGGCATCATCTTTCTTAAGCAGACGAAGGATGGCCTGACCGAGGTGCCGATCACGAATTTCACGGCGCGGATCATCACCGACATCGAGGAGGACGATGGCGTCGAGACACGCCACCTCTTCGAAATCGAGGCGACGGTGGAGGGGCGTACCTCCCGACTCCGGGTGCCGGCCACCCAGTTTGGTCTAATGACGTGGGTCCCCGAGAAACTCGGTGGCGGCGCCATCATTCATGCCGGCCCCGTCACGCGGGATCATGCCCGGGCGGCAATTCAATTTCTGTCCGGACGTATCAGACAGGTTACCGTCTACACCCATTCCGGCTGGCGCCAGCATGATGGCGAATGGGTCTATTTGACGGAATCTGGTGGCCTCGGAGCTGCGGGGTTGCACCCGAACATTCAGGTGAATCTGCCTGACGCCCTGCGCGGCTACGCGCTCCCGCCTCCGGAGGAGGAATTGGTGAAAGCGGGGGTTCGGGCAAGCCTGTCCCTGCTCGACGTTGCGCCCGATGAGTTGATGATTCCGCTGCTCGCGGCCGCCTTTCGTGCGGTGCTGGAAGACGTCGATTTTGGCATCCATGTGGCCGGTCCGACCGGCACCTTCAAGACGGCGGTCACCGCCTTGATCCAGCAGCACTTCGGCCCCGCCATGGACGCCCGTCACCTGCCGGGAAGCTGGTCCAGCACGGCAAACTCGTTAGAGGGAACTGCGTTCGCCGCAAAGGACACCGTGTTGGTAGTTGACGACTTCGCCCCTGGGGGGACCATTCATGACGCGGCGCGCTTGCATCGCGAGGCCGATCGGTTGTTCCGCGCCCAGGGTAACCGCAGCGGACGCGGCCGCATGCGTCCTGACGGTTCGCTCCGGTCTCCGAAACCGCCCCGTGGGCTGATCCTATCGACCGGTGAGGACGTGCCCCGTGGCGAGTCCCTGCGTGCCCGGCTGCTGGTGTTGGAGGTCAGCCCCGGCGTGGTCGATGTGGAGCGACTGACACAGGCGCAGGCTGATGGAGCCGCCGGACTCTACGCCGCAGCGATGGCCGGGTTCGTTCGGTGGGTCTCAGGCCACTATGATGCAATCCGCCGAGGCTTTCCCGCCCAGCTGGCTAAGCTGCAGGATCACGCCAACAAGAACGATCTACATCGCCGCACGCCGGTCATCGTCGCCAACCTGACAATCGGCTGGCAGTGTTTCCTCCAGTTTGCCCTCACCATCGGCGTGATCGACAAGGCTCAAGCCATAGCCCTGTGGGAACAGGGTTGGGCCGCGCTCGGCACAGCGGCCGAGGCGCAATCGCGTCACCAACTCGCGAGCGAACCGACGCGCCGATTCTTGGAGTTGGTCTCGGCCGCGATCACGAGCGGCCGTGCGCATGTCGCTGGCCCAGGCGGTCACGACCCGGACAGAGCGGAGGCTTGGGGCTGGCGTGAGACGATCGCGGGCACTGGAGACTGGGAGCGCAGCGTATGGCATCCCCGCGGCGATCGGATCGGTTGGCTCGACGGTGAGAATCTATACCTGGACGCCGAGGCGGCACTTGCGGCGGCGCAGCGGATGGCCCGGGACACTGGTGACGCAGTGAACGTGTCCGTCACCACGCTCAAGCGGCGGCTCAAAGAGCAAGACCTGCTGGCAACCGTCGATCAAGCACGCGAAACCATCACGATCCGCCGCACACTTGAGGGTGCGCAACGTCACGTCTTGCATCTTGAAGCGGCTCTCTTACGTCCGTCTCCGAGCAATCAACCCGACAAACCCGACAAGACCGATACTGCCCAGCAATTGGCCGCCCCCGCGGCTAAGGAATCCACTAGCCCGACGACAACTCGCCCTGTTCCACCGGCGAGGAGACGACCATCCTTGTCGGGTTTGTCGGGTTGGATAAAGCGAGGGAGACCCTAGCGAATTCTTACGCCTTGGGTTCGGAGAATCGGAGCGATGCCGGCCGCATTTCTCACCGTTGCCGAGGCCGTCGATCTGGCGCGCGTCTCGACGAAACGGCTGCGCAACTTGATGGCCGACGGCACGCTGAGGGAAGGCGGATGGTTGACGGCATTGTCACTGCGATAGTAGCGTTGCGATGTGTACATAGTTACTAAACAAGGTGCGTCACGTGCTGAACGGATAATGGCGAACCGTACTGCATACGCGCCGGCCCCGTGGCCGTCTGGGCTTCCGACGCTCGATGAGCTGGCCGCAGATCCAGAGCGCGCAAGCGCATTGCCCCGGGCGACGATCCAGGCCCTGTTGCACCGCTGTGTTGGCGTACAAACCGTCCTGCTCGGAGCCCTGACAACATCTGAGCCGAGCAAACCTGACGGCGAACTGGACCGGCTGCTTGACGTTGCCACAGCCGCTGAACGTTTGAGCGTGTCGAAGGATTGGCTCTACCACCATGCCCCCCAACTTCCGTTTACCGTACGCCAGGGCCGCTTGTTGCGGTTCTCTTCGCGCGGCATCGCCCGCTACATTCAAAGTCGCCAGGGAGGAAAATTGGCGTGAGGGGAATCGGGCGCATCTTCCAGCGTGGGCCGGTGTGGTGGATTGCTTACAGCCACAGGGGCAGGGAATACCGCGAAAGCACCGGCGCCACGGGTACCAAGGGCGAAGCCTTGGCGGGTAAACTGCTCAGAAAGCGGCTCGGCGAAATCGGCCGCGGCCGGTTGATCGGACCGCAAGAGGAGAGAGTCACCTTCGAGGATCTGGTCGCGGACGTCGAACGGGACTACAGCATTAATGGGAAGCGGTCGGCCACCACGTTGCCGCGCCGGTTCTCTCACTTGCGCCAACACTTCGCGCTGCTCCGTGCCGTAGACATCACCACCGACCGTGTGCGTGCTTACATCGTCGATCGGCAAGCAAACGGTGCCGCCAACGCCACCATCAACCGGGAGTTGGCGACGCTCAAGCGGATGTTCACCCTTGCCGTACAAGGCGCCCGGCTCTCGACTCGCCCGTACATTCCGATGCTCGAAGAGCACAACGCCCGGCAAGGTTTCCTAGACCACGGCAGTTTTCTCGCTCTGCACACCGCGCTCCCTGGCTATCTGCAAGACTCGGTGAGCTTCCTGTACCTCAGCGGCTGGCGGGTTAGCGAAATGCGCAGGCTGGAGTGGCGTGATGTGGATCTACCCGGCCATGTGGTCCGGCTCCGGCCGGAGCTGTCGAAGAACAAGGACGGCCGGGTACTCCCACTGAACGGCGAGCTACTCGAAGTCATGGAACGGGCCGCCGGACAACGCCGGCTCGACTGCATCAACGTGTTCCACGTCGACGGCCAACCCATCGGTGACTTTCGCAAGGCGTGGAGAAAGGCGTGCATTGCAACCGGGCTCGGGGCGATGGTGCCCAGAGCAACAGCGACAGGGGAGACGGAGGTGGTGTACAAAGGCCTAATTCCGCATGACCTCCGGCGCTCCGCCGTCAGAAATTTGGTGCGGTCCGGTGTTACGGAGGGGGTGTGCATGGTGCTGACCGGCCACAAGACGCGCGCCATCTTCGACCGTTACAATATCGTGAGCGAGAGCGACCTGATGGCCGCCACCGAACGCTTGCAAGCGCACCTGGCGCAACAGCCAACACCGGCGCGCGTGGTACCCTTGGCTGCGAACTCGGACAATTCTCGGACAATTTCGACCGGCACGGCAAGACGCCAAACCAGCCGGCGAAATTCCCCTTTAGAATCAAGCTAAAAGAAGTGGCGGCGCGTGGACTCGAACCACGGACCTAGGGATTATGAGACCCTCGCTCTAGCCACCTGAGCTACGCCGCCAGGCTGTCAAAATTTCGTGCCGGCCGCAAAAGACGGCTGACCACCTTGCCAAATCGGGCCGGATACTAGCGAAGAGCCGGCCTGTTCGGCAAGTGCCGGCAATCGGTTGCCGTCAACCGGGCCATGGCCGGAACGGTGACCCTTGACCTCGAAGCGCCGCGGGCTGAATCCGCAGTTTATTTCCGGAATGTTCTGTGATTCACGAACGGCAGCAACGCAGCACGGCGACAACAAACTACCTGCACCAATCCGGGAGCCGGCTCGCAGGCGTGAGCGATGCCGGCAGGTTTGAAAGGGGCGATGAGCATGGCAGCCGAATCGAAGCTCTCTCGGTACCGCATCGAAGGCGATCGAACCTGCATCGACATCTGCCTGCGCAGCGCACAGCAACTTTTCGACCTGCGTGACCCAGCCCCCTTCCGCGAGCGGGATCTCGATGAGGACGCGGTCGACTACGTCCGCTCCGCCGCCGAGGAAATCCCAATCTCCAGGCTACTGAAGCTGGTTCTGATGTTCGAAGAGCCTCCCTCCGATCCCCTGTCCCCGGCAGAAATTGAAGCGGCCATTCGTGCCCAGTTCGAACACGAGCGCGAACAGCTCACCCGCAGGATTAGCCAACAGCGCCGCTTCGGCCACGCGGCGCTGGCTGTTGGCCTGTCGGTGCTGGTCGCTCTGCTCACTCTGGCCGAAATGACCAGCCAACTCCCGGCCGGCCACGCCCGCGAGATCCTCCGCGAGGGCCTGGTGATCACCGGCTGGGTCGCAATGTGGCGGCCGATCGAGGTGTTGCTGTACGACTGGTGGCCGCTGGTGCAGACACGCAAACATATGTCGCGAATCCTTGCAGCGCAGATCGAGATTCGCGACCGCTCCGGAAAGCTCATCTCAACCTAGCTCGGGAGCAAGCGGCGCATGATCTTCCCACTGCGGGTCTTCGGCAGGTTCTGCTGGAACGCGATCTCCTTTGGAGCCACCACTGCTCCCAGACGGGTACGTGCGAAGGCCAGCAACTCGCGTTGCAGTTGCGGTGTCGGCTCGAAACCGGGCTTGAGGGAGACGAACGCCTTCACCACCTCCATCGCCACTGCATCGGGCTTGCCGATCACGCCGGCCTCGGCCACAGCCTTGTGCGCCATCAAGACGCTTTCGACTTCGAACGGCCCGATGAGGTGGCCGGATGTCTTGATCACATCGTCGGCGCGGCCGACGAACCAGAAGTACCCATCGCGATCGCACGCCGCCAGGTCACCGGTAAGATAGAAGCCGCCGGCGAAGCACTGCCGGTAACGTTCGCTCTCTCCCCAGTAACCGCGGAACATCGATGGCCAGCCGGGACGCAGTGCGAGCTCGCCCTGCACGTCGGGATCCTCGATCACATCGACACCACCGTCCCGGCGCGGGCACACGATTGCGGCGTCGACCCCTGGCACCGGCCTCCCCATGGAACCCGGGCGGATGTCCATGGCGGCGTAATTGGCAATCATGATGCCCCCGGTTTCGGTCTGCCACCAGTTGTCATGGAAAGACAGCCCGTAAGCTTCCTGTCCCCAGAGCACACCTTCCGGGTTGAGCGGCTCACCAACGCTGGCGAGAAAGCGGAGCGCGCCCAGATCGTAACGGCGGACCGGATCTGTACCGCCCTTCATCAACATGCGAATGGCGGTCGGCGCCGTGTACCAGACAGAGACCCGCTGTTCCTGGAGGATGCGGTACCAGCGCTCCATGTCGAAGTCGGCCTCGTCAACTATGCTGGTCACGCCGTTGGTCAGCGGCGCAATGATTCCATACGACGTCCCGGTGACCCAGCCGGGATCGGCTGTGCACCAGAAGATGTCGTCCGGGTGCAAATCCAACGCAATCAAGCCGGTGGTGTGATGTGCCACCACCGCTTCATGGACATGGACGGCCCCCTTGGGTTTACCGGTGGTGCCGCTGGTAAAGTGCAATAGCGCCACATCTTCGGGATCGGTCGGTCCGATCGTGAACTGCGGGTTCGCTTGTGCCATGAGAGTGCGAAAATCGAGCGTGCCCGGCACGTTCGTCGGCTGCTGGTCGTCGACAACCAACAGGACATGTTCGACGGACGGAAGTGATGAACGAAGCAGCTCAACTTTCCTCTGGTAGAGCAGTTGCGTCGTCACCAGCGCCTGAAACTTCAGGGAGGCATGAGAGCGCAGAGTTGCTTATGGGACGTCTTCCCCTCTCTCAGGCGGGTGATCGCTTTCCGGCCTTCCTCGAACGCAAGTAAGCATGGCCCGAATGCTCCCAGCAGCAACCAGTGCCAAGGCCCGAGCGGCGCCAAGCCGAATAGCGAAGCCAAGGGCGGCAAATAGATGATCGCTACCAGCAGCGCCAACTCCGCACCGATGCCGAGCAGCAGCGCCGGGTTCCCGGCGAACCGGAGCCGCAACACCGACTCGCGGCTACTGCGACACGCGAAAACATTGCCGACCTGGCAGGCAACAATTCCTGCCAGCGACATGGTGGTCGCGCGGACGTAGTCGGTGCCTGACGGCGTCAGCGGCAGTCCGGGCCGCCAACCGCTTAGCCAGTAGGCGAAGAAGTATCCGCCCAGCGCCAGCACCGCTTCGATGAGCCCGAGCCAGCCGTAGGCGCGAAGGAGAGTGGGCAGATTGAGCAGCCGCTCGTGGTGCGAACGCGGCCGCCGCTGCATCACGTCGGGTTCCGGCGGCTCCATCCCGAGCGCGAGCGCCGGCAACAGATCTGTGCCGAGGTCCACCGCCAGAATCTGCATTACTGTCAGTGGCAGCGGGATACGAAAGAGCACGAAGGCGATGAAAGGCACGGCTTCCGGAACGTTGCTTGCCAGAATGTAGGTCACAAACTTGCGCACATTGTCGTAGACCCCCCGGCCCTCCTCGATCGCGGCGACAATGCTGGCGAAATTATCGTCCGCCAACACCACATCTGCGGCTTCGCGGGCAACGTCAGTACCGGTTATGCCCATGGCCACGCCGATGTCTGCTCGTTTGAGGGCGGGCGCGTCGTTCACGCCGTCGCCCGTCACCGCGACGACGGCGCCGCGACGCTGATAGGCCTCGACCAGGCGCAGCTTGTGCTCCGGGGCGACGCGGGCAAACAGAAGCTCTCGGGTGTCCAGCAGCGCCGCCAGGCCCTGGTCGTCAAGCGCGTCGAGGTCGACGCCGGTGACCACCCGCGGATGGTCGCGGTGCAACCCGATCTCGCGCCCGATGGCGGCCGCGGTAAGCCCATTATCGCCTGTGACCATGACAACGCGCACGCCCGCATCGTGACAAGCCGCAAGCGCCGCAGGCACCTCCGGACGCGGCGGGTCCTCCATGGCTAACAGGCCCAGTAGCATGAGGTCGCGTTCCACCGCTTCCACACGCCACCCGTCCCTCTCGTGCGCGTCCGGCCTAACCGCGTGCGTGGCGACCCCCAGGACCCGCAAGCCACGACCGGCCAGCGCATCGTGAGCCGCTTGAACCGACTGCACGTAGCCTTCGTTGAACGGGACGGCAGCGCCATTCCAATAGATTGTTGCGCAGCGGGGGAACAATTCGCTCAATGCACCCTTGATGCACGCTATCGCCTCGCCGTCGATTTGCTGGATGGTGGTCATCCGTCTGCGCGTCGAGTCGAAGGGGAGCTCCGCGAGCCGTGGCCAGGTGCCCAGTGTTTCTTGCGACAAGCCGATCTTGGCCGCCGCTACCAGAATGGCTGCCTCGGTGGGATCGCCGATACACTCCCAGCGCTTATGGCTATTGTGCGGCGGCACCAGGCGCGCATCGCAACAGAGTGCGGCCGCGCGTAAGAGCTCCCAGATCGCTGCTCGCTCAACCGCGACACCAATCGTAACGGGCTCGACCGCCCCGGTCGGATCGTACCCTGCGCCACTGAGTTGGTAACTGACTCCAGCTGTCCACAGCTCACGTACCGTCATTTCGTTCTCGGTCAAGGTGCCGGTCTTGTCGGTGAGGATAACCGTCGTGGCGCCCAGGGTTTCCACAGCCGACAGCCGTTTGACCAGCGCATTGCGTGCCGCCATCCGGCGCACACCGAGCGCCAGCGCGAGGGTGAGGGTGGGCAGCAAGCCCTCGGGCACGTTTGCCACGATGATGCCCACGGCAAACAAAAACGCCGCGCTCAGCGACAACCCGCCCAGCACCGTGCCGATCACGAAGAACAACGCCCCCAATCCGACAGCGAGCAGAGTGACAATGCGTGTGACCCGCGCCAACTCCCGTTGCAACGGGCTGGGTCGTTCAGGCATGACCTGCGTCAGACGCGCGATGCGGCCGAACTCGGTTGCCCCACCAGTAGCGAACACGACCGCCGTACCGCATCCAGCCGCCACCGCGGTCCCAGCAAAGACCAGGTTCGGCAAGACGGTCACCGCCCGGCCGGCGGCCTCGACTGCGTGGGTCGTCCGCGGAACGGGCCGGGACTCGCCGGTCAGCGACGAGTTATCGACGCGTAAGCGCTCAGTCGAAATCACACGGGCGTCGGCGGGCACGGCTTCACCTTCCGTGAGGAGCAGGAGATCGCCGGGCACGACCTCGGTGGCCCCGAGGAGCTGTTCTTTCCCCTCGCGCTTGACGGTGACTTGCCGCGGGAGCAGGGCTCGCAACGCTTCTGCCGCACGCTCGGCCTGGTATTCCTGCCAGTAGCTGAAGACGCCGTTGACGATGATGACGACAACGATGGGGCAGGTCAGCTGTGGCATTCCGGCGATCCAGGCCAGTGCCGCGCCGGCCCACAATAGGACCGCAAAAAGATGGACGAAGTTCTCACCCAGCTCGATGTACCAAGGCCGGCGGGAGGGTTGCGGCAATTCATTGGGACCCCAACGCCGCAAGCGGGCCGCCGCCTCAGCGGCGCCAAGTCCCTCCGGGCCGGTACTCAATGCGGCTAGAACTTCCGGAATGGAAAGACTAGCCCAGTGCGTTGGCCCATTCGTCACCGTCAGTCACCGTCCATACAACTGCAGAGCAAATAGTCTTCCCCCCAGCCGGCTGTCGCCGGGATGGCTCTTTGAGCGCCATCATCAGCTGGTTAATTCGCAAATGTGGTAGTGACTGCTCGCCGACACCGCCACGATGCCGTAATCCTCGACGACCGGACGTGGCACCCTATTCGCTCCCAGAGTCGTATACCATGGCTGCCCCAGAAGGCTACACGCGCGTTTGGCCCGGGCATGCCTAGGTTACCGCCGGTGTACCAGGAAATCGGTCAGCGGGTCATTATCGGCGGCACTATGGAAACCGGATCGTACCTGCTGACCGGTGTGAGCGGTGGCGGCGCGACCCATGCGGACTACCACATCGTGTGCCCTGCCGTCCCGCAGCCGTGGCAGCACCGCATCCCTTACTATCACTCCGTCGAGTGTGATGGCCTCTACGCCGCGGTTCACCGAGTGTGGATTCTCGACGTGGATCCGATAGGTCGTGCTTTCGCGGCAGAGGTTAACATCGAAGCCGGGCCAGGTCCGGGGAATGCACGGTTCGATGCGCCAACCGCTCGGCTCCAGGCGGATGCCAAGCAGAATTTCCACCCCAAAGCGGTACGCCCAGCCGGCGGCCCCGGTGTACCACGTCCACCCGCCACGCCCGGTATGAGGCGGCGCACCGCACACATCACCCGCCAGTACATACGGTTCGACCCGATACTGCTCCGCGGCTTCCGGTGTGAGCGCGCGACGAATAGGTAGCAGCTTCTGAAATAGTCTTGCGGCTATATCGCCTTCGCCGAGCTCCGCAAGCGCCCACAGTACCCACAACGCAGCATGCGTATACTGTCCACCATTCTCACGCACACCAGGTGGATACGCTTTGATATAGCCGGGATCAGCCCCGGCGCCGCTGAAGGGTGGTGTCAGAAGCAGAATCAAACCATCTCCTTCCTCGATCAAGCGCTGCCGCACCGCGTCCATCGCCACTCTGGCACGCTGCGGATCCGCCGCCCCGGACAATACGGCCCAGGACTGCGCCAGCGAATCGATACGGCACTCCTCGTCTTGTGAGGAGCCCAACGGCCGGCCGTCATCGTAGTAACCGCGCCGGTACCAGGCGCCGTCCCACGCATTCGCCTCGAGCGCTTGGTGCAGCTTCTCCGTATCGCGGCGAAACTGTGCTGCGCGGTCCGGATCGCCGCGGCGCTCACAGACTGGAGCGAATCGCGTCAGCGTTGCGTAAAGGAACCAGCCCAGCCAGACGCTCTCGCCGCGGCCCTGAATGCCGACGCGGTTCATGCCATCATTCCAGTCTCCACTGCCGAACAGCGGCAGTGCGTGCGGCCCAGCGGTACGGCTGCGTCCGATTGCCAGGAGACAGTGCTCGTACAAACTGGCCACGCGGTCCGTGGACGCGAACCTTGCATATCGTTCCACTTCATCTGGGCGTAGTGGCTCGCCTGAGAGAAATGCCACCGGCTCGGCGAGAATCGCTTCATCCCCCGTGGCGGCCACATACTGCGCCGTGACAAACGGCAACCACAGCAGGTCATCCGAGCACCGCGTGCGTAGGCCAAGCCCCGACGGCGGATGCCACCAGTGCAATACGTCGCCCTCCGTGAACTGCCGACGCGCTGCTTCAAGGATGTGAGCCCGGCAGATCGACGGCTGTGTGTGCAGCAACGCCATCACGTCCTGGAGCTGGTCGCGGAATCCGAAAGCGCCGCTGGATTGGTAATAGCCCGTACGTCCCCAGAGCCGACTGGCCAGCGTTTGATACAGCAGCCAGCGATTCAGCATGATATCGAGCGCGGGGTCCGGCGTGTGCACGCTCACCGCGCCCAGAAGCTCATCCCACTGCTGACCGATTTCCGTCCAGGTCGCCTCCACACGTGCAGGATCGCGATAGGCACGTGCCAAGCCGAGCGCTTCGCCACGCCCGATCCCCTGACCGAGGATGAAGTGGATTTCAGAGGACGCAGCCGGACCGAGCTCGACGTGCAGCTGCACCGCCGCACAAGGGTCGAGCCCGGGGCGAACCGCACTGGCGAGCCCGATTGCTCGCAGGCCCGCAGGTTGCGCATAGCTGCCGCGCCGGCCGAGGAACTCACTGCGGTCCGCCGTCAGGCCGTGCAGCTTCTGGCTTGCAGCCACGAACGCAACACGGGGCGCGAAGTCCTCCTTCCAAGGATTTCGCGCCAGCATGCACTGACAATCTGAATCAAACTCCGGGATGATGAACATTTCAGATCCGTCACGGGCGGTGCCGAGCACCCACTCGACATAGTATGTGGCGCTAATGCGCCGGGGACGATTCAGCCGGTTGGTCAGCCGCAACCGCAGAATCTTTACCGGATCATCGCGAGCGACAAAGATGCGCAACTCCTGATCGAGCCCGTGGCTGCGGTGACGAAAGATAGTGTAACCTGCGCCGTGGCGGATCTGGTAACTGCCTGGTCCCGGCGCGGGCAGCGGAGTTGGCGACCACACCGCGGCCGTTTCCTCGTCGCGCAGATATAACGCCTCGCCGGGTTCGTCCGACACCGGGTCGTTTCGCCAGGGTGTCAAGCGGTTCTCCCCGCTATTCTCGGCCCACGAGTAGCCACCGCCCGATTCGGATACCACACAACCGAAACGCGGATTGGCTATGACGTTGACCCACGGGGCGGGTGTAGACTGGCCGGGCGCGAGATGGACCACGTATTCCCGGCCGTCGGGAGTAAAGCCGCCCAGGCCATTATCGAAAAGCAACCAATCCGGTCGCTCGAGGGGTTCGGGGAAAATGGTTTCCGCGAGCGTGGGCACCAGAGGCGGCAAGCGGGCCGGCTCCTCCGGAACACGTGCCACCTGCGCGGCAAAGGTTCCAGCGGATTCGTCCAACACCGCCCGCGCCGCCGTAAGCAGCAACACCCGATCAGCCTCGGTGATCTGATCGGCACGGGTCACGAACACGCCGCCTCGCTGATGCATCCGTCCTTCCGCACTCTCCTGTGTGATGGCGCGCGCAATGCGGCTCTCGATCTCCGCGCCATACACGCTTGGTTGCTCATTCAGGATCACCAAGTCGATGAGGATACCGCGCTGGCGCCAATACCCATGCAAGCGCAGCAGCATCACGAGAAGCGCGGAGTCTTCGCCCCTCCGGATCCGAAGAAGGAGAATGGGCAGATCACCGGAGATAGCAAATTTCCATAGCGAGGACTGTCCTGACTGGTTCTCTGCCAGCACCGCCGGGGGAGCCCGCAACGTGTGGTGCGGATACAACAGCAGAGAAAGCAATCTCTGCGCGATGGGGAGGTCGGCCGATCCGACCTTCAAGTCTTGCAGTTCAGTATCAGCTTGCCGTCGCGCCAACTCCAACGTCCATTCGAGATGTTCTAGCGACTGATAGCTCGCGGCAATACGGAGCGCAGATTCTCGCGAGTTGGCCGCGACGAGAAGATAGGCGAGGGAGCTGCTCCGAAACGGTGGCAGCTCGATCGTCGATGACAGCGCCAGGATCGGGTCGAGCGTGGCGCCGGTGGATCCACTTGAGCCAGGTGCACTGGGCGCGAATGCTTGCGGGTCGGATGGTGTGTGCATCCGGCCCAGCAGGCGGTCGCGTGCCGTTTCATACCCGATCGGCTGGCTCGCATTATTAGGCAATACGATCATGTGGACCAGGCAGCACGGACGATCTCCGGGGCCGCGTGGCCGGCGATTAAAGGCCAGCGCATGCAGCCCGTCGAGATATTCACTCTGGACGAACAGTTTGCTGAACGCCGGGTGCCGCCGATCCTCGGTTGCATCGCCGAGGACCACCTCGGCATAGCTGGTGACCTCTACGCGCCGGCGCGTGCGACTCTCGTTGCTCAAGGTCAGATAATGAATCTCGACATCGTCTCCAGGTGCGACCCATATGCGCTGCCGCACCGTAACCTCGTACGCTCGGCTCCGATGCTCGGACATGTGTGGATGAAAGAGGACTTGGCCGTCGGCAATCGGCGACGCCATCGGCGACCAGCGAGCCCCGCTGTCAAGATCATACAGGAAGACTCGGAACCCTGTGTCGTCGAGCGTCGTATCGGCACGCCAGCGAGTGAGCGCGACCGTATCCCACTGGCTGTTTGCAGCGCCGGCCTCAGTCACGGCAACGCGGTAACGACCATTCGACAGCACATGCATCTGGGGAAAGTCAGCGTGCAGCGGGACTGGCCATGGCTGCACCGGGGGATGCGGGCGCACGGGACGTGGATGGCGCGCCGGTTCAGGGCGGGTCTGTTCAATAGGCGCACGGGTCACCGGACGCTCGGAAAGCAGCACCTCAGCGGTTTGCACTACCGGCTCCGCGTGGAACCGTCGCACTATCGGATCGCGATTGAGCACGTTGTCCAGCGCGATGTAGATCATTGCTTGGTGATGCACCATGAAGGAGCGAACGATGGCAGGGGCGCGGCCTGAGCGCTGGCGTGACGGCGTGCAGTCGAGCGCTTCGTACAAGCCATAGCGGCCCATCAGGCCGAGCTGCCGCAGGCGTTCGAGATTCTCCAGCACCGCATGCGGTGCGACGCGAACGGCGAGCGCGCAGGCATACGGGGAAATCACCAAATCATCTTCGAGGCCACGTTTGAAGCCGAGGTCTGGAACACCGAAGGCGCGATATTGATAGTTCTGGTGGGCGTCGAACTGGTAGTAGCCCGACTCGGAGATGCCCCACGGCACGCCTCGGCGCCGCGCGTAGGCGATCTGCTCACGCACCACGGCCGAGCAAGTCCGGCCCATCAAGCTGTCGGCACCTTCGCGCAACATCAAGCTCGGCATCAGATACTCGAACATGGTGCCGCTCCAGGAAAGCAGCGCGTTGGTGCCGTCAACCCGTCCGAGCGGGCGGCCGAGGTGGAGCCAGTGTTCTTCGGGAACATCACCCTTGGCGATCGCGACAAAACTTGTCAGCCGTGCCTCCGATGCCAACAGATCGTAATGGTGATCGTCCATCGCGTTGGCCGTCGCGTTATAACCGATGTGGAACAAGCGGCGCTGCTCGTCGTAGAGCAACCTGAAATCCATCTCGTGGAAAAGTGTATCGGCCCGCTGGCTGACCTCTGTGAGTTTCTCCACCACAGCGCTTGCCGCATCAGCGGCTTGAGCGAGCATCTTGGCCAGGTTGTCGATCCAGGCATGCGCCTCTGCTCTGGCGTCGTCGGCGACAGGAAGGGCAGCCAGCTGTTCGTTCATTCGCCGAAGCCACTGCCGTGTTATTGCCTCGATTTCTTTGAAATGTAACGGTGCGCTATCCGCCGGCAAACAGGCGCACAGTTGTGCCCAGGTCGCCGCCAGCGGCCCGTTCGGGTCGGCTGCTGTCAGGAGCGCAGGTGCATCGGACATCAGAATCGTCCAAGGAAGATAGAGTTTGAGGTCGCGGAGCATCCCCTCGAGGTGCTGGTGGGTCCGGCTGTACCACGCACGCAGCTCACTCAGGAGGCGGGCATCCATCTCCCCCGTTACTGACGCGATCACGGCAGCGAGTGCGCGATCGAACTCGGGGCAGCCCTCCTCGACGAGACGGGTCAAACCTTGCGCCCAGGATTCCGGCTGCTCCTGCAGGAGCGCGATCTGTCCCTGGACGTTATTCACGCACGCACGCAGGGCCGCAAACCGAGAAGCGCCGTAGCGCTGCGAGGCGACGGCAATCACTTCATCGAGCACGCCTACCGTGTCGAGCATACCCTGCCAGCGCTCGACGCCGATAATGGGCGCGCTCAGGAGTTCGACGCAGCTCTGCTTGACGGCCAGCAAGCAGGCGGCCAAGTTGCCGCTGTCGACCGTGGATACGTATCGCGGCGCGAGCGGCTCGAGGTTGGCCGTGTCGTACCAGTTGTAGAGATGGCCGCGGTAACGTTCCATCTTCGACAGGGTCTCCAGCGTGTTTCTCAGCCGGAGCGCAACAGAGAGGACGTCGGCATGCCCAAAATCATGGGCGGACACGGTCGCGAGTAGCAGCAATCCAATGTTGGTTGGCGAGGTACGGCGCGCCACCTCGCCACGCGGGTCTTCCTGAAAATGATCCGGCGGTAACCACTGATCCTCGGGCCCGACGAAGGTTTCGAAGAAGAGCCAGGTGCGCCGCGCTAGGAGGCGGAAGCGGTGCGTATCCTGCTGCGTCAGTCGCTCGACGCGCCGGCGACGCGGCCGGCTCATGAACAGCGCAATCTCCGGCGAGAGGAACCAGACCAGCAAGAGTGGCAACGCGGGCGCCAACGCGCCGGGTCGATACGCCGCCAACACACTTGTCGCACCCAGCGCAGTCAGCGACGGCACCGCCATTTCGCACCACATCCAACGGCTCGCAGTTCTGCCCGCGAGTCGGCGCGCGCTCAATGCGGCGGTTGTCCATTCAAGCAGATTGTTCCTGCTGACGGCCAGGCGATACAGGGTGCGCAGCAACGCGTCACAAAGCACGGCGGCGCGATGCGGCAGGAAGACGATCTGCACCATCCAGCGACCGATGGCGGACCGGCGTGGCACGAAGGCGGGCAATGCTATTCCCAGCGGCACCAGCAGTGCTCCGGAGAACGCCGGTGCAGCCGACACCAGAAGCGCCAACAGCGTCCACAGGCTCGTGGAGCCCGGCAGCCAACCCCAGGCGAGAAACAGGAAGGCGAGCAATGAAGGCTCGAGCAAGCTGCTCCGCAGGTTGTCGAGAATCTTCCACCGCGAAATCAGGGAGAAGCCACTCGCGCCTTTTCCCCCGCCTTCCAGAGGCACGCGTCGCCGCAGCCAGGGTAGCAGCTGCCAGTCGCCCCGCGCCCAGCGGTGTAGCCGCCGGGAATAGGTCAGATAGTTGGCCGAAAACTCCTCGAACAAAGCGACGTCCGCCACGAACCCAGTTCGCCCATGTACGCCCTCGAACAGGTCGTGGCTCAGGATCGCGTTTTCGGGTACCCGACCGCGCAGACTACGCTCGAACACCTCGGGGTCGTAGATGCCCTTACCGAAGTAGAGCCCCTCCCCGAAGAGGTCCTGGTACAGATCGGATACGGCGCGAGTGTACGGGTCGAGGCCGCTGTCGCCAGCCACCAGCGCGGAGAACCGGGACACTTCGGCACTGATGGGAGTGCCTTCGATGCGCGGCTGCAAGATGGTGTAGCCCGCCGTGACGCGTCCCGTCGCAACATCGAAGACGGCGCGATTCAGTGGATGGGCCAGCGTGGCGACCAAACGCCGGGCGCTATCACGCGGCAGTTCCGTGTCGGTATCGAGCGTGATTACGAAGCGAATGGCGCGCAACACTGCCGGGTCACCGACATGGCGGACGTAGCTGGTACGCAGATCGCCCGCGAGCAGCCGGTTGAGCTCCATCAACTTGCCGCGCTTGCGCTCCCAACCCATCCAGCATCCCTCTCCCGGATTCCACTGGCGGCGGCGATGCAGCAGATGAAATGGACCGCTCTGTCCGTTGCCGTACTTGGCGTTGAGGGTCTGCACGCCTGCGCACGCTCGTTGCAGCAACTCGTCGTCCTTGGGCATGGTTTGCTGCGGAGCATCGGAGAAATCGCTCAACAGCGCAAAATGCAGGTGCGGATCAGCGTTGGCCAGCCGGTGGATCTCGAGTGTGGAGACCAATGCCGCGGCGTCGTCCGCGTCCGTGAGAATGGCCGGAACGACGACCAGTGTCTGGCAGTCGGCCGGGATGCCTTTGCTGAAGTCCATTCTCGCAAGCACGCGCGGCGGCAAAACGCGCGTGATCAGCGCATTGATCACGGCTACGCCGATGGTCGTGGCCGGGACGAGCGCCAGCGCTGCCGCCGCTGCGGTCAGGAAAAACCCGGCACCGAGCGCGCGCAAGGCGATGCACAAGGCGACCTCATGTAGGAGGGTCACGCCAGCGATGCTGCCGAGGTACGAGGCAGTGGGATAGCGGGTCAAGAAACGGCGCCAGCGTGTCTTCCAGCGCGGGTGGTAGCTCACGGTGCGCGCCAGCACGTCGAATCCGGCGTCCACGAGGTAGTAGCCGACATGCGCCCGGCGGTCGGCGGGACTCTCGCGAGCCAGGCGGATAGCCGCGGCTGCCACCGCCTCCTCCGAATAATCGCCGCCGGCCGCTAGTTCCTCCACCACTTTGCGGTACCGGTCACGCGTGTCGAAGTTCATGCGCGTATAGACGCCTGCCGGATCTGTGCGCAGCACGCGCTCCGTGGTGTTGATCTCTTCAAAGAACGCCTTCCAGTCGGCTGTCTCAAGTGTGCGTAGACTCCGGATGCAGCTGGCAACAATCTGGTCCGGGACAAATACAACATCGCTGGACACGCGTTGTGCGCGTGCTTCGGGGTGCGCTGCGAGACCGAGAGAGGCCACGGAGTGCGCCAAACTTTCCAGCAATGCCAGGCGCAAGAGAATCGGCAACGCCCACACATCTGCGATCGAGAGGGGCCGTCCCGCCTGAAACTCATTCATCCGCTGGGCCACAGTATCGAGGTCGACGTGTGACTGACCCGCAGCGACGACCTCGCATGCGAGCGCGTACGGGAGCGGGAGTCCCGGGCACTCGCCGGTGGCGACCCGCGATAGCCGGCGTTCAAACTCGGACGGAAACTCGTCTCGAACCAGGTGGAAGGCACGCTCGACGATGTAGTAGTTGTCGAGCAACCATTCGGCCGCGATCGAGCCTTCAGGGCGTTCTTCGCCAGCCTCCGTTAGGCGTCGATAGGCAGCTTGGAGTGTTTGCTGCGCTGCCAGCAGACGGTCGACAATGTGGTACGCAGGCTTCTTGCAGCGGCATGCAATGCCCGCTACAGACGCACGCTGCACCGGCTGCCGTGGTTCCTCATTGCTCAGGGGGGCGGATGGAATGGCCACGGCACGATCGGTTGTCCGACGCTGCTGGAGAGGACTTCAGTGTCCCGGGTGGCTGCGCACGGCTTCCTCGGCTGCGGTCGCTTGGCGCATCACTCCCGCTAAATCCTGCAGAATGATTACCGGCCTGCGGCTTTCCTGGATCAGTCGCGCCGCGATCCCGCCGTAGCGTTCCGTCGCATCGCCCGTCTTCCCGTGCGCTGAAATGATCACGAGATCGACGTCTTCCCGCTCCGCGAGGGAGCGAATAGAGCGCGCCCGCCGCGGCGACGACACTATGCGAACCTCCGATTCCATATCCTCCGCCAACAGCCGATCATGCAGCTCGCCCAAGTAGCGTTCCGCTTCGCAGCGGTTCCGTTCGGTGAGCTCTGCTGCCAAGGCCAGATCTTCCGGCGATGGTGGCATGCGACGCGGGATTTCCGGCTCGGGCACGATGTGCGCAAGAAACAGCTGGCTGTCGTGAGCGCGCGCCAGTGCCGTCGCGAGTGGGAGAGTGCACTCCGCGCGGGGCGAGCAATCCAGAGGCACTAAAATCTTGGCGAAATGCACATCGCCGATTCGCCTTCCCTCGTGCGCATAGGCCGGGACGAGCAAGATGGAGGTGTGCGCCCTTGTGACCACCTTCTGCACCGTGCTGCTCAACCCCCAACCGCTCAGCCCGCCTTCCCCATGGCTGGACAAAACGATCAGGTCCACATCCTGTTCCTTGGCGAAGTGAATGATCTGTTCAGCCGCGCGGCCCTGCACCAAGTCCAATTCTGACGCCTCTCCGCTCGCTCGGAGTTCATTCTGAAACCTGGCGAGGTGACTGTGGGCCTCGGCACGGATCATTTCCCACTCCACCGCGTCGGTTTGCCTCCCCGGTCCATGATGCGGATCGAGCACCCGCAGCAGTGTGATTTGTCCGGAGAACGCGTGCGCAATCGCGGCCGCAAATGGCAGCGCGCATTCGGCGAGCGCCGAGCCATCCAGCGGAACGAGAATGTGGCGAAATGTTCGCGGCGGACATTCGTGACGACCGTGTGAATTCCTGTTCGCCGCCCTTTCCTCTTTGCCGCGCGCCGAACCCGGTGGCAGCCCAGCACGCGCGTGAGGTGGAGAAGGTATTTCTGATTCCATGAGCGTCGCGGGTTTCGGGAGTGCTATGGGGCGACCGTTCCTGAAAAACGCCGTGCCTGCGTTCACACCCTGCTTTAAGCAGGCGTGGCGACACTCTGCCCGGAATTCCCGCAATTGTTTATCCCACATGAGCTTTGCGGCCGTGTTGAGCGAGTCCTGCGGCCGACACGTCTTCACTCCATGTGTCATTAACTGTCCAACAACTGTCCAACGTTCATGGTGCCTCCTTGATTGGTCTTACGTCACCAGGAGGGTGACAGTTGGCCCTTTGAATTTCAGAAGCAATCATGCGACGCAAATAACTGGCCAGCATGGAGAGCTGCGGATCGTCTCTTCCTTCGCTTTTCCGATCAGCGGTGGTTCTCATCGCCGCAAATCGTTTTTCTCAAAACCGGCAAAGCGAAGCCTTCTTCGTCCACTTGAAAAAGTCGCGGTCAAAGCACCCGGGCCGACAGGTACGAGACACACCCGTTGAGGGTAGCGATCGGGGCGCGCAACATCTAATCCCCCCAGGCAAGAAGGACTCGCGACCGCACCAGGCATCTCAGTAGCAACCGCGCCACTTTCTTCCTGCCGGGGCACGGTGTACACCTAACCCGTATGCCACCTGACTTGCAGGGCAGTCATCAACGAGTGGCGCGGGCCACACCCGCGGCGGGAGAACAGCGGCCGTGATCCTCGATCTCCATACCCATTCCGAAGCTTCCGAAGACAGCCGCGCGCCGGTGGAAACCTATCTCAAGTGGCTGGCGCGCAAGCACGACGTGCTGCCTCTCGACGGTATTGTCCTGACCGAGCACCGGCAGTGGGAGCCGGCCAAGGACTACCGCCGGCTGGAAGATGAGTACGGCATCCTCATCCTGCGCGGGGCCGAGGTGGAAACCGATTACGGCCACATGCTGGTCTACGGCGTCAACGAGGACATTACCCGGCGCTTCGATTTCACCGACGTCAGACTGCCAGCCCAGGTGCTGATCACGGAGGTGGCACGACTGGGCGGAATCGCCCTGCCCTGCCATCCGGGACGGCCGACTATTGGACTATGCGAGCATTACGAACGGAAACCGCCCCTCGATGGAGTGGTCGCGGTCGAGGCGCTCAACGGCGGTAGCCGCCGTGGCGAAAATGAAAAAGTCGAACGCTTGATCCAGCGCTATGGTTACAACGCCTTCGGTGGCAGCGACTCACACCTGGTCAGCTTCATCGGCGTGTGCGCCACCGCTTTCGATCGGCAGATCCGTAGCGTCGAGGATCTGGTAGCGGCACTATACCAAGGCGGCTATCACCCGGTCGATTTTCGCAACGACGTGAAGGTAAGTACATGACCCTGGAGTACGACCGCTCCATCATCGGCACCGTATTCGACCACGTGACCGCCGCCCCCGTGACGGCGGAGGCGATTCTCGAGTACATCGCCGCAACCGGTGAAGTCCAGCCGCCTGCTGACGCGGCGGATCTGGTGGCGCCGCCAAGCTTCGTCGTCACCGTCCGGCGCAGACACCTCCTCCCACCGCTACTGGGTAAGGTCAGCTTCGGCTTCGATGCGGGCAAGGACATCCACTTCGGCGTGCCCATCCGGCCCGGTGATGTCCTGACCTCCGTAACCACGGTCCATGACATCTATGAAAAGACCGGACGTACCGGGATCATGGCCTTTGTCGTCGTGCGCACGGTGATCACCAATCAGCGCGATGAGCAGGTGGCAGTGGTGGATCAGCAGATGATGTGTCGCTAGGTATCGGACTTGTGCATGGATATCTCACGGGCGCTCTTCGATACGCCTCACAATGATTCGGCACCGGACAGAGCCCGGTGCCACCAGTGGGACCGGGCTCTGTCCGGTCCATCGAAGGTTCACTGGCTGAAAGAGAATTTCTGAGACGCCATGCCCGAATCAGCGAGTTTCGATCACTTCGATGTCGGCTACGAGCTACCGGTCTTGCAGCTCACGTTGACCAGCGAACAGGTGCGGCGGTACGCCTGCGCCGTGGGCGTGCGGGTGGGACGATTTCTGAGTGACGAGGCCGCACGACAAGAAGGTCTTCCCGGACAGATCGCTCCCGGCAACATGAGCATGGCCCTCTTTTCACGCCTGATCGGAGTGGCCTTTCCCGGCATGACGCTGCAGCGCCTGAGCGCTACCTTTCGCGTACCCGTGCCGGCGAACCATGCCGTCACCGTACGCGGAGTGGTGACCGAGAAGCACGCCAGCGATCAGGGGAATTTTCTCGAATGTGATCTGGTGTTGGAGAGCGCGGAGGGCGAGCCCTGGGTAACCGGCACCGCCAGTGTGTACGTTCCCTCCCCTTGACCAAGGTCTGTCATGACAGCTACGTCACCGGCGACGAAAACGGCGCGGCGTCGAGCCCCCGCCGACCCGTTCGGCATGGACCCGGCTCTGCGCCAGCGCCTCCTGCCGTTCACCGAGTTCTTCTATCGACGCTATTGGCGCGTTCATACCGACGGGATACAGAACATCCCCGCTCACGGAGCGGCGCTGATCGTCGCCAACCATTCCGGCGGTATCCCGATTGATGCAGCAATGATCGGCGTGGCCATAGACCTCGATCACCCACAGCACCGGGTCGTACGGTTCTTGTACGACCGCTTCGTCGCCAAACTTCCTGCCCTGCGCGACGTCTACAATCGCCTGGGTGCCGCCGTCGCCTCGCACGAAAATGCGCGCCGGCTGCTGCAGCGGGGCAATCTGGTCGGCATCTTTCCGGAAGGCGTGGAAGGCATCGCCAAGAACATCTGGCACCGCTACGAGCTGCAACCGTTTCACACCGGCTTCATCCGCCTGAGTCTTGCTCTGCGCGTGCCGGTCATCCCCGCAGCCGTTGTGGGGGCGGAGGAGGCTTACCCGGTTATCGCCAAGTGGGACCGGCTGGGGCCTTTGCGAACGGTGCTGAACGTGCCGTACGTACCGGTAACGCCGCTATTCCCATTGTGCGGGCTCCTGGGCCTGGTCCCACTGCCGACGAAGTGGTTGATCCGCTTCGGGCCCCCGATCCGGTTCTATACCAACCCCCGGCTGTGCCGGCCGGAACACGAACCGACAACGGAGAAACTGGCGGGGCAAGTGCGCCGCCAGGTCCAATCCATGCTGCACGAACTGCTGGCAGAGAGGGAGTCGATCTTCTGATTTCGAAATCAGCGGGTGGCTTCTTCTTCGATGCGTGCGGCTTTGCCGGAGAGCTGGCGCAGGTAGTAGAGCTTGGCCCGGCGCACGACACCACGGGTCACCACGTCGATCTTGTCGATACGAGGCGAGTGCAGCGGGAAGGTGCGTTCTACCCCTACGCCGTACGAGCTCTTGCGCACCGTGAAGCTGGCGCGGTTCGCCCCTCGGCTCTTGCGCAGCACCACGCCTTCGAACACCTGGATGCGCTCTTTCTCGCCTTCGATGACCTTCACGTGCACCCGGACGGTGTCACCAGGTTTGAAATTGGCAATGTCAGCTTTCAGCTGTTCGCTTTCGATCTTCTCGATCGGATTCATGGCGCTCCCTCGCAGGGTTGGGTTTCAGAATAGTTCATAGTCGATAGTCAATCGTTCAAGATCATCGGCTGCTCTCGACTGTCAACTATTGACTATCGACTGTCCTACCTGAGGAACGCTCTTCATAGCCCGCTCTGCGCAGGCGGTCAAGGATGATCGCGGCCGCAGAGCGGACGGAAAGATGGTTGTAATCGGTCGGCCCCTGGATCGGTTCGAGCATGACGTGCGCCCGGTCCGTGACCTCCGGGGCCAGGCCCCACCCGGTTCCCAGGACGATCAGGTGCGGATCCGGGCTGGTTTCAAGCCGTGCTCGCAGGGCGGGAAAGCTGGTCCGGTCGGGCCCGCGGCGTGCGGAGGTGGCGACCAGGCGAGGGCGGGCACCGGTGCGGCGCTCCAGGTCCACCAGCACCCCATCGAGGTCGTTTTCCAACCGTACCAGGCTCAGTGCGTCCTTGCGGGTCACGTTGTAAGTACTGCCATAGCCAGTCTGCCAGTGCTCGATGATTTTCGCAGCGAGCACCTGCAGGGCCTTCACCGGCGTGACGACGTAGAACCCTTGTACCCCGAAGGTGCGCGCCGAGCGCGAGATGTCGTGGATGTCCATGTTGGTCACGGCGGTCGTGACGATCAAGCCGTTCTTGTCCAGCACCGGATGGTGCAGAAGCGCAAGGTACAGATCAGCCATGGGTCGGGAAGCCGAGATTCGCCAGAAACCTTCGGTCCTCCTCGGTCAGCGCCGCATGCGCCAGCAAGTCCGGGCGTTGCGACCATGTGCGCCGCAGTGCCTCTTGCCGGCGCCAGCGGGCAATGGCGCCGTGGTCGCCGGAGCGCAGCACCCCCGGGACCGCCATGCCGCGAAATTCGGGGGGCCGGGTATATTGAGGATACTCGAGCAGGCCTTCGCTGAAAGACTCATCGGCAGCGGAGGTTTCGCAACCTAGGGCGCCTGGGGCAAGGCGGCTGACGGCGTCTATGATGGCCAGCGCCGCGACCTCACCGCCTGAGAGGATGTAGTCGCCAATGGAAAGTTCCTCATCGACGAAACTGCGCACGCGTTCATCCACACCTTCGTAGCGTCCACACACCAAGGCCAGTTCCCGCCGCGCGGCGAGTTGGACGGCGTGCGCTTGCGTGAGCAGCTGGCCCTGTGGGGATAGCAGAATGCGCCACGGCCGCTCCGGGCCGCTGCCCAGCGCCTCCATGGCGGCCACGATCGGGTCCGGCTTCATCACCATGCCCTGTCCGCCGCCGTAAGGGTAGTCATCGGTGACGCGATGCTTGTCGGTGGCATAATCCCGGATGTCGTGCAGCAGGAACTGTACAGCGCCGCGATCCTGCGCCTTCTGCAACATGGTGCTGGACAGCGCGGAGGCGAAGAACTCCGGGAAGAGAGTGAGGACGTGAAAGCGCATCAGGAGTCGAGCAGCCCCGGCAGCGGGTCGATGACGATCCGGCCGGACTCGCGGTCCACGGCTTTGACGACGTCATCGATCATCGGAATGAGAAACTCGCGGCCTTGGCTTCGCACCACACACACATCAGCGCTACCCGTCGCCATGACTTCCTCCACGGTGCCGAGGTGCTCGCCCGTTGTGGTCTCCACGGCCAAGCCGATGAGTTGGAAGTGATATATCTCGCCCGCAGCGGGCGGCGGCAGGTCGGCGGCGTGGATGCAGATCTCGTGCCCGACCAGCGCCTCGGCGGCGGTCATGGAATCGCAGCCTTCCAGGGTCAACAGGATCAACTGGCGGTGGGGACGCAATGCCGAGATCACGTACTCCAAGCAGGCGTCGCCACGGCGCAGCGTGACGCGCATGCCGACAGTGAGCGTCTGCGAAGAAGGATTGTACAACCGCACCCGCAGTTCCCCGCGGATCGCGTGGGTATTGACGATCTGCCCCAATGGGATCAGGGGCTCCGACACGGCCGTCACCACATTTCCGCCGGCATGCGGCCGTGGCTCGTGCGCTGGCGACGGCTATTCCTCAACGATCTCCAGTACCACCTTGCGGTTGGTTCGGGACGCCGCTGCGTTGAGGATGGTACGGATCGATTTCGCCGTGCGCCCCTGCTTGCCGATCACACGGCCGAGATCCTCTTTCGCCACTTTCAGTTCCAGAACGGACGCGGTGTCACCTTGCGTTTCCTTGACCTCAACGGCTTCCGGGTGGTTGACCAGCGCGCGGGCGAGAAATTGGACCAGTTCTTTCATGTTGCGCCTCCGCGGAAATCTACTCTGATGTGGAAGCGGGCTGGGCCTCCGTAACTGCGGCTTCGCCACTGGCGAGCCCGCTGCGTTTGATCAGCTGGGCCACCGTGGCCGAGGGTTGCGCCCCGCGGCGCAGCCAGTGCGAGAGCTTCTCTTGCTGAAACTCGACACGTGACGGGCTCTGGGAAGGATCGTAAATCCCTACCTGATCCAGCCGGCGCCCGTCGCGCGGCGCCCGGCTGTCAGTCACGATGATGCGGTAGAAGGGATGCTTCTTGGCGCCATGTCGGGCCAGACGGATCTTGGTAGCCATTCCTGAAATCTACTCCTCTCGATTGCTGCCGGCAATCACATTGAAAGGCCTTGCGGCATTCCTCGTCCGGCGAACTTGCTCATCTGTTTCATCACTTTCTTGGTCTGCACGAACTGCTTCAGAAAACGGTTCACCTCGGCCACCGACGTACCGCTGCCGAGCGCGATGCGCTGGCGGCGGCTGCCGTTCAGGATCAGATGATTGCGCCGCTCTGCCTTGGTCATCGAGCCGATGATGGCCTCGATGCGCTGGAGCTCGGTCTCGGCCGAGCCCATGTCCAGCCCTTTGGTGAACTTCTTCATGCCCGGAATCATGCCGAGCAGGTCGCCCATCGAACCCATCTTGCGCAGCGTGCGCAGCTGGTCGCGGAAATCCTCCAGGGTGAACTCGTTGCGCCGCAGCTTTTTCTGCAGCGCCTGGGCTTGCTTGGCGTTGTAGGCGCGCTCGGCCTTCTCGACCAGGGTCAGCACGTCGCCCATGCCCAGGATGCGCGTCGCCATGCGGTCGGGGTGGAAGAGCTCCAGGGCGTCGAGCTTCTCGCCGGTGCCGGCAAAGAGCACCGGCGCACCGGTGACCGCCCGCACCGACAAGGCCGCTCCACCACGGGCGTCGCCGTCGAGCTTGGTGAGAATGACACCGGTCAGGCCGAGGCGGCTGTGAAAACCGCCGGCGACGTTGACGGCGTCCTGGCCGGTCATCGCATCCACCACCAGGACGATGTGATGCGGATTGACAGCCCCTTTGAGCCGCTGCAGCTCGTCCATCAACTCATCGTCAATATGCAGCCGCCCGGCGGTGTCGATGAGCAGCACGTCATGACCATGATTCTTTGCAAACGTGAACGCGTCGCTGCTGATGGCCACGGGATCGGCGCCCGGGTGCGAGGGATGTACACCGCAGTCGATTTGTTTTCCCAGAGTGGTGAGCTGCTCGATGGCAGCAGGGCGGTACACATCGGCCGGCACCAGATATGGGGTGCGCCCATGCTCGGCTTTCAAGTAGCGAGCGAGCTTGGCGACCGTCGTGGTCTTCCCCGAGCCATGCAAGCCGACCAGCATGATCGCCAGCGGCGGAGGCGCCGCGAGGTCCAGCGGTGTCACCCGCCCGCCCATGAGCACGGCCAACTCGCTGTTGACGATCTTGATGAACTGCTGTTCCGGCGTCAGGCTGCCCAGCACCGCCTGCCCGAGGGCTTTCGATTGCACCCGATCGGTGAAATCCTTGACCACCTGGAACTGGACGTCAGCCTCGAGCAGCGCCAGACGGACCTCACGGACGGCGTCTTGAACATTCCGTTCCGTGATCTTCCCGATTCCGCGCAGTTTGCGGATCGTCTGGTCAAACTTCTCGCTCAAAGCGTCAAACATAGTCGTCGAGGGTGCTGCGGCAGATACAGCTCAAATGGGAGAGATTGACGCTATAGAAAGCAGAACGGCTTGTCAAGGAAGGCTCCCGGGGAGAGGCGGTGGCCGAAACCCGCCGGGAAACCGGCACTTTAGGGCCGGGGAGGCGGGGCGGCGCAGCGCGCCTGGACGTCCTGCAGGCGCTTTTCCACCTCCCGTTTGTCACGTTCAAAGATGGCCTTTTGGCTGTTCAGCGTGTCGCGTTCTCTTTGCAACAGGCTGACCCGTTCCTGCAGCTGCTCGACCTGTTCTCTCAGTGCGCCCGCTTGACCCCAGAGTTGGTAGCCGATGAAAACGCCCGCCAACATCGCCGCCAACAGTGCGACACTGCGCTGGGCGAACATCCATGCCTTCTCCTGCAACTGTTTCTGTTCGTCAGAGTCGTGGCTGTTGGCTCCCGGCATCGCAAGCTCCCCTTTTGCAAGGCGTATGGCCGGCCGAATACCACAGACCGGTGTCGAAGAGAAGCTGTGGTAAGCGGCAGGGCGGGAGCAGTGTAATATGCCCTCGCGGGCAACGGTCAAAAATGGGTTCTCATCCCGGACACGGTAGTCTCTCGGGAGGTCCCCATCTGAGATGCGGGTATCTCCTAAGCCGCAAAATGTCGAGAAAGTATTGACTATTTTGCGCCGCAGGGTCAAGTGAAAAGGAAGGCTCTCGGCTCAACGTACCGCCGCGCGCTACCAGCGTCAATCCACTTTCAGATATGGGCAGGAGTTCCGCAACTGGCGGTGGAACCGCGGAAGGCGGCGGTTCGATGACCCCGCACGCTGGCGATGGGCGGCAGGGCAGGGATTGAGGCAATGCGCGGCCGAGGCGGTTGATCATCCTGCATCA
>Ga0214473_10001599_pt1 | contig 29492 bp, 24 predicted proteins | sample RVTome_7_FD_203509 | JGI IMG/M metagenome (GOLD analysis project Ga0214473, IMG submission 203509) | Soil microbial communities from uranium-contaminated site in the Upper Colorado River Basin, Wyoming, United States - RVT98D197 | ecosystem: Environmental > Terrestrial > Soil > Contaminated >...
GGCAAAACGCACCCGAGTTTCCAGGATGCGTTGGCGGCGTTGCGGCGGCATCTGTGGACCCAACGAATAAAAGCGATGTTCGGCAAATCGCTCGGACATACCCAAAATCTCGCGGTCCTCATAGAAGCCCTATCCAGGGCTGCATGAACCTTCATAAAAAGTGCGAAAGTTCACTATATCACTTACGGCGGCAACGGCGATATGTGCGGCATCCCGGACGGCTTGCTTAGGAATGGCTCCAGCTTCCACAATGGCCCTCGTCAAGCCCTCAGCCTCCGTGGTTGCCTCCAAGACTGGAAAGATGCCAATTGTTTCCATTCTTCTCGCCGCCGCCTCATCATCCCCAGCCTGCACCTCATCAATCACAACCTGCGAAACATAGCACTCGAATTGCTCTCGTTGGCGATCCCACCACTCGTGCGTTATCTGCTGATGAGCCGCGACCAAAAGATCACGGCTGGGTCGCGAGACCAGATAGCTGATAATCGTTGTCTCTATGTAGACAGAATCCATCGTCGCACCTGCTACTCTCTACTGTCCTCGTACCTGAGCACCTTGGGTCGGTCATGGAGCGCGTCCCCGCCGGTCACGTCGTCCCACATGGTAGCTCACCACGCCGATTTCGATGTAGACCCCGGATTTCATATCCCCAGCATATCGCAAATGAGTCCAGTCCGTCAAGCAGCCAACGCCGCAGGTCATAGTTGACCCCCGAAGCCCCAGGGCAATCCCGTCAACTACGTGCCCAGTTCTCGATTCGCAGACCGTCTATCCTCTTGAATTCCTTTTCATTGTTCGTCACGAGAATCAGGTTGTGCGACTTCGCCTGTGCCACCAATAACAGATCCATGGGTCCAACAGGTCTTCCCTTGGCATCCAGCAATGCTCGGATCTGCCCATACTCAACAGAAGCCTCTGGATCGAAGTCAAGGATCATAAAGGGGAAGAGGAATTCCAGCAGTGCTATCCTGTTGCGGTCGGGGTAACGGCTGCGAGCAACGCCGTACTCAAGCTCGGCAAGGGTGATCGTCGAGATGGCGATTTGTCCCGGCTGTTTCGACTGAACCCGTTTCAGTACGACTGACGGCTTCTTGTTGATGATGTAAGTGCAGATGTTCGTGTCGAGCAAATAGTTCATTTGATGGCTTTACGCCGCTCGAATGTGCCCTGATCGCGTTTGAAACTCATGAAGTCGTCGGAGAACTCATCTAAGCTATCGATAAACGGCCCCCATGGGTCTCCATCCTTTGGAATGAGCATGACGACTCCATTGATCTTCTTCACGTACACTTCATCTCCAGGCAGAGCATATTCCTTCGGCAGCCGCACCGCCTGACTCCGCCCGTTCCTGAAAAGCTTTGCCGTGTGCATATGGACTCCCGATCAAATATATACCGCAGTATATACCTTAATGAGGATGTTGTCAAGGATTTTCGCTTTACCACACTCTCAGAATGAGCTTCCCTTCTCCCGGGTTCTCGAACGGGCCGGGGGTTGGGTTTTTCTCTGATCTCTTCTTGCCGAGATAATCGGTATCAATTTTCAAGGGCGAGCCGTCGGCCTGCTCGTACGGCAAGTCCGGGACCTTCGCCCGTCCGAGCAGCTCGGTCGTGACGAGCTGACGCGGCGGCTTTTCGGCCCATGCTTTGTCGAGAGTGATATGGAGGTAGACGCCGTCCTTTTCTTCGACCAGCTTGATCCCGGGGTCGAACTCCGGCAGCACAGGCGGGTCCTGCTCACCCTTGGCTGGCTTGGCGCCCTTGAGGAAGACGTTGCCGGCCATCTGCATTGGCCGCACTGCTTTATCGTATGGAGCCGAACCGTTGTTGCCCACGAAGATGTTGTTGAAGAATCGGTCGTCGCCGCCCTCGATTTTCTGCAGGCCCGCCACCTCCGTGCTGTGCGCTTTGTGGAACGGGGTCTCGCGCGACAACTCAGGGTGAGGATCGATGGGACCGGCAAAAAGATTGTGCAGGTAGGCGCCGCCCTCCGACATGTCCAGAAGCGCACGACCCGAGAGGAAGAGGTTGTTGTCGACCATGAACGGCCCGTGATCGACCTCCACAAAAAGCCCGGTGTCGTTGTCGTGCAAAAGGTTCCTTGTCACGCGGGTGCCCTGCGCCATCCAGTCCAGCCAGATCGCCAGGCACGTGCGGTAGATGTGATTGTGGCTGATCTCGGTGTCGATCGCGCCGTGGATTTTGATGCCGGCCATCTCCGCGCCCGAAAACAGTCGCCGGACGTGGATGTCGTGGATGACGTTTCCGGTGATCGTGCAGAACACCGCGCCCATGCTTCCGACGACGCCGGCCTGCTCGCAGTGCGAGATATGATTGTTCCGCACCACGTGGTGGCCGATGTTTTCCCTCGACCAGCCGTTCTTCAGGGCACGGTTGATCGTCTCGACGTAGCCCTCGGCCGTGTTCTGTGATGTGTTGTCCCATTGATCGCCGTACTTGCCGAGCGTGACCCCGACGCACGTCGAATAGTGGATCTCGTTGTTCTCGATGATCCACCCCTTGCTCCAGTGGGTGCCGATCAGTCCGATCTGCTCGGCCGTGGGCGGCGCCCAGGGCGTTGCGGCGTGCACCATCGTAAAACCGCGCACGGTGATGAAGTTGATGCGCGGCTTGTCCGGGTAAAACACCGCCCGGCGGACGTTGATCTCGACCTCGGCCTCGTTGGGATTGGCGCCCTTGAACTGCGCCCAAATGGTGGTGTTCGTCTCGTCCACCTGAGCGAACCATAATTGGGCATCCGATGGACCCGATTGGGGGCCCTTGAACACCAGGCAGAGCGTCTTGACCCCGCTCATGGGCTTGATCTTTGCGTTGAAGGAACGCCACGATTGCCATCCGCCCGTGTTCGCGACCGAGCAGGCGCCCAGGAGTTCTCCCTCCGGCGTGTCCAGACGAATCTCGATGATCCCGCCGGTCGATTCAGAGGCAGCGCGAATCTCCAACTGCTTGGCGCCCTGGCCGAAGTCGATCCGCTCATATCGAGCCCAGTCGCCGTGCTCGATCCAGCCGATGCACTCTCCTCCTTCCGAGCAAGGGGCCTTTTGAACCCCCTGCTGAGCCGCGAAACCTGCCGCCGGAATCCGCCCGCGTGTGGCGAGGGCATCTTGCCCTTGCGTGTCGCGGGCATCCTGCCCGCGATTCGAGGGCGGGACGCCCTCGACAAAACGCAGCCAGGCCACGTTCAGCAGATACTGTCCGTCCCCCGGTGCATACCCGGATGCCTCCCCAGCGGGTTTCATCACGTCGTCCAGCTTCGCCGCTTCGATGAGCCAGTGGCCGTTCAGATACACCGCCCCCGTGTGGTGATTCCGTCCCTTGGGACTGAACCAGTCGCCGCGAATCAAGTCACTGTATGGATTGAAGTTCCCGAAGAAGCTGTTGGGAATGGCGACCTTCCACGTGTCGTCCTGCACCTTCTGCCAACCCTTGATGACTTCCGAGCCCTTGATGGCGACCTTCTCGCCACGGGCCGCCTGGTAGATGATGCGTTTCCGATCCGATTCGCCTCCGCGAGGCGGGTTGACCCGTTCGCGATATGTCCCGGCGTGCACCGTGATCGTGTCCCCTGGCTGCGCCATCTGAGCCGCCGCCGAGATGGTCTTCAACGGCTTTGACGCCGAGCCAGCATTCGTATCGCGTCCATCCACCGAAACATGGTACTCTCTCGCAGAAACCGACCGGGCGAGCAACGCCACCAACACGATTAGAGCTACCTTCCTCATCGTCGTATTCCTTTCCTGCACTTGTCGAACTTGTGGCTCTCCAGCACTCATGTCACGAGCATAGCAGGACCGGTTGGACGGGTCAAGCGGGCAGACGGGAAACGTCCACGTCTCTCCGTAGAGGCACAGCGAGCTCGGCACGACCTTCAGGCGGAACCGCAAACCGCGTGTCCGCAGATGTCAGCGATGTGCGGTCCTTCCAAGAATATGGATCGGCAGCGAGTCCGTACTCGCTCCGTCATCATCTATAGCCCGTGCGACGAGAGTGCGACTGGTCCCGGTGCTGAGAAAATGGCGCCAGTCCATCGCCCAACCATCGCTACCATCCGTATCTTCGCCGATTTTGTCGCCATCGGCAAAGAACTCCACCTTCACGATATACCCGTCGCCGTCCGACGCTTGGGCTTCGATCCTGATGATGGAGGGAGCGGCCACAGTCTCATCCGCCGGGGTGGTGATAATAACTGTCGGCGGATAGTTGTTCGCCTGTCCTGGCTCGCTGAGACTCGCGTAGGCGGTTCCGCCGTAGGCCCCGAGATTGATCCGCCCGCCATTGGGTTTCGGCTCGTTCGAGTAGTCGGACTGCGGGTCGCCGGCGTTGATGCAGGGACTGGTAACCTTGTCGAGGACCCACACGTCATATTTCGGCCAGTATCGGCCTCGCTCGCTCTGCAGATGGTAATCCTTCGCGTTGGGGTCAACGAATAGCGGGTCGCTGCTGAAGTTGCCCAGACCCTGGGCCCCTCGCTGGATGCAACTGTAGCGCGCCTGGCATCCGACCAGGTCGTCGGCGGTGTTGTACCAGAAAATGCAGTTGGAGATATCGGGTTCGGCTTGGGCGTAGGCTTCCACGCCGTGCTTGTTGCGAACGATGGTCAAATTCCGGATCGTCGGCGAGCTCTGCACGATGAAGATGCCGAGGAAGCTGTCGCGGATGATGAAGTTCTCCAACACGCTGGCGGACCCTTCGCTCGAGTAGAACGACACGGCGAACTCGGTCCCGACCGCCAGGACGGCGGCCTGCTCGGCGCTGCGAACGGTGATCGCCTTGCCGAGAAAGTTGATCGGCTGGCGATAGACACCGGGATAGACCAGAACCGTGTCGCCATCGGAGGTGGAATCGATCCCCTTCTGGATAGTGGCGAACGCCGTTTCGGGGTTCAGACCATCCTTGTCGTCGCTGCCCTGCTTGCCATTGACATAGTAGGTCGCTTCATCGGGCCCTTCGCGCGTCGTGAAGCTCCAAACCGGACCGGGCTTCTTAAAGGGGGTCCCGTGAAAGAGCATCATTTCGTCGATGCGCCAGTAGTATGTCGTGCCCAGGCTGAGGGTTGCAGGATCGTACTCAGGGGCTACTTGCTTGCCCTTGAATGTGTCAGCCGCGCCTTGGGCGACTAGAGCCTTATCAATGCCGAAATACACATCGTGTGCGACGGCACTGCTGCCGGGCGTCCACGTAAGTACCACAGATGGGTCCACACCCGTGGCGCCATCGGCCGGACTGGGGTTGCTGGCTGTCGAACCCAGTATCGTGAAGCTCCAGACATCTCCAGCGTGGATCGTCGTTCCGTTGGCTTCAACTTCATCAATCCGCCAGTAGTAAGTGGTCCCTGGGGTTGGGCTGGCACTGTAAAAGTACATCGACATGCCGGCGGGTTGCCGACCTCTGAACTCCGCCGGCCTCGGCTGCGGATTCGTGCCGACATACACATCATGCCAGACCGCCGTGGCGCCCGGCGTCCATTGCAGCAGCGGCAGGGTCACCCCGGTTGCACCGTCGGCGGGTCTGGGGTTGGTCGCTTTGATTTCGGCCGTCGCACTCCTCGCTGCCGGGGACCATGCCGGCAGAATGAGGGCCGCGATGGCCACTACGATGATTGCGAATTCTCGTCTGCTCTCCATTGTTCCGCCCTTTCATATTCCTGTCGCCAGTGAATAACGCAGACACCGCGCCTGCGCAAAGTCCGCTGTGGGCGTGACTGGTGCCGGTTTCCCTGCGGCTTCTGCGGCCAATAGACGCGTAACACGCGATGCTATGCCGCATCGGCACACAAGGATGCACTCACTTCGAAGGCAGGAACGATATGACGGAAAAACGCGGTATGATAACGAAGAGCATATGATAGCGACGTTATCCTGCCTTCGCGCTTTTACCAAAAGTCATTCTACCCAACCGAACATCCGCCGTGCAAGCAAATTCCTCCAGGGCGAACGCAAATCCACGCGATGGTTCGGTGTCCGCTTCTACCTGATATCGCGGAAATCTTTGACCTTGCTTCGAAGCAATTCCTCCGTCCGATTCCAATCAACCTCCGATGCAAACGATGTAATAGGAAGCCAATAGAACATCTGGTCGTTTGGATAAAGCAAGAACCCGTTGCGGGCTTTTCGAACCTTTGAAATCTGGCTCCAATTCTCCTTCGACTGAGTTTCCTCGGTCTCGATCTGAAGAGCATCCTCGGCGAGGATCCACGTTATTCTCAGGTCTCTATCCGGCCTCTTCTTGAAGCGTCTGCGCAGTGTCCATCGGACATCAAGCTTGCGGAGGAGAAGGAAGTAGACCCCTCCCAGTGGAAATACGACGGTGAGAACAGGCCAGCCGTGCGATTGATAATTGCACCATCCAGCCAGGATCGCCATGAGCGACAGGAATACGAGACCGGCTCGGAATGGCGGCCGGCATTGTGCCCGCCTGTGATTCTCATGTGCCTTGATCAACTCCTCGGCGGTCCATGAATAGGATGCGATAATCTCCTGGTTCATTTCTGCTCACCCAACGCGAGGCGATGCTTCCAGTAGTCGGGATCGCGGTGGAGGTGCATCACGGCGAGGATGAAGATGCCATCTGATTCTTGCGAATAGAGCACGCCGTAAGGAAATCGCGTCGTTAGACACCTCCGCACTTCGCCTTCGAGGATGGGCCAAGCCTTTGGGTGCTCTGCTGCGCGGCCGATAGCCGCGTAGACCTCTACGGCAAAGTCCAGACCCAGATGTTCCTCGCGCTGCTCGTAGTAGTCGATGGCTGCGAGGAGCTCCTCTTCGGCCTCCGGATGAAAGGAGTAGTTCATTCTTCGAATCGCTTCCAGACCTTGGCAAAGACCTGCTCGCCTGGAATCGGTTTCACCTTGCCTGATCGCAATTCCGCGAGGCGGCGTTGAGCTGCCTGCGCCCATTTGCGGTCAATGTCCGACTCGGGAGGGTTCAGGCTGCGGAGAATCGAATCCGCAACAATGGCTCGTTCCTCCACCGGCAGGGAAGCCACCTCTTCTATGAGTTCTTTCATTGTCATTGGTTAGCAACTCCTTTTCTATGATAATAGCTCCAGATGAGAGGCCAAGTCAAGAGACGTGGCTGGAAAACCACCATCTCTCAGACGGCAGCATGAGGTCACAGGACCTTGACGTGAGACGTTTGGAGCCAGTTTACATACTTGTCGTCCGGCGGGCGGGGGTGTAGACTCTTTCGAGAACGAAGAGTCACATACATGACCGCAAAGAGATCACATGAGAAAGGAATGGGTATGAAGGCGAAGACTTGTTGCATTTCGTTGGTGGTGGTTCTGGTGCTCGGTATCACGGGCGTAGCAAGGGAAAGACCTGCGAAGAAAGAGGGAGCCGGAAGCACAGACCTGGTGGCGGCCGGGGCGGAGGTCAAGAAGCTTGCGGGGGATTTCAAGTTTACGGAGGGTCCGGCGGCGGATGCGAAGGGCGATGTGTACTTCAGTGACATTCCGAACAACCGGATTCTCAAGTGGTCCGTCGAGGAGGGCAAGCTCAGCACGTTCCTGGAGAATTCGGGCGGGGCCAACGGGCTGTACTTCGATAAAGACGGCAACCTCATCGCCTGCCAGGGCGGCGAGCGCCGGCTCGTCTCCATCTCGCCCAAAGGGGAGGTCACCGTGCTCGCGGACAAGTATGAGGGCAAGAAGTTCGACAGTCTCAACGATCTCTGGATCGATCCCAAGGGCGGCATCTACTTCAGCGACCCGCGTTACGGCGGCAAAGAGGGCATGGAGCAGGACGGCGAGCACGTGTATTACCTGACGCCGGACCGCAAGAGCGTCATTCGCGTGATCAACGACATGGTCCGCCCGAACGGCGTCATCGGCACGCCCAACGGCAGGAGACTCTTCGTCGCCGATCACGGCGCCGGGAAAACCTTCGCGTACAGAATCAACAAGGACGGCACGCTGACGGATAAGCAGCTCTTTGCCGAACAAGGCTCCGACGGCATGACCATCGACAGCCGGGGCAATGTCTATCTGACCGGCAAGGCTGTCACCGTCCATAACCGCAAGGGCCAGAAGATTCAGGAGATCGCCGTGCCTGAGGGGCCGGCCAACGTCACCTTCGGCGGCAAGGACAATCAGACCCTGTTCATCACCGCCCGGACTTCGCTCTACTCGATCCCGATGGAAACCAAAGGCGCCCCAACACCCGCACGAGAAGGCGAACAACCCGCTCAGAAAGCCAGGCGAGACAGGACAGAAAGAAAACCCAGGGAAACCAACCGGCAAAAATAGCGAAGGCAGAATCGATTCTGCCTGCAACCGCCGTCACGTGGCCGGTGATTATGTCAGGGTCTGCAGACGCGGGAAGAACTGTTCGAGGAAGCCGCCGACGCCGTGGAGGATCATGGCGACGGCTTTGGCGGCGAGGAAGATGTAGAGCAGGCGGGCGATCATCATTCCGGCGTACGGGCCGGCCAGACGCATCAACAGGTGAGCATTCCGCGCGATCAGGAATACGAAGAAGAAGGTCACGACCGCCGTGATGACCATCAAGCCCTGGCCGATGGCCTGTGTCGTGATGATCGTTACGGTGAGTGCGCCGGGACCGACCATGATGGGAAAGGCGATGGGAAACACCGCGACCATCATGCGATCTTTGGGATGCTGGTACGCGTCCCCGTGCGGCATGATGCCGCGAAGAGCGATGATGAACAGGAGGATGCCGCCCGCGATCTCCAGCTCGCCCACGGTCACGTTGAACAGGTAGACCAGGCTCCAGTCGCCGATGAGGGAAAAGATGACCACGACGAGCAACGCCGTAAGGACCGCCAGGTTCATTACCCGCTTGCGTTCTCGCTGTTGCAGGTCACGCGTGAGATCGGCATACACCGGGATATTCCCGATGGGATTCACCACAGCGAACAGCAGCAAGCTGTGGTGTATCACCAAACCAATGGGTTCCGCCCATTCCTCCACCCCACCCCTTTGGAGCATTCCCAGCGCCATGCGTCGTCAGTTTCCTTTCCTATGCCGGACACCGCGCCGCCCGAGGATGAAGACCACGCCATCCTTGATCCCTTCGGACGGCCGGCCGGCCGTGCGACAAGATCACGAATCTACAAATGCACGCCATTCATCGCAACAGGGTCATACGGAGATTAGACCACATTGCGCAGAATTTTCCATATGGACCTCAGTTGAATGCGTCGCAGGGGTCCGGTCGGCATTCGGTGGCGGATTCGGGCCTCCGCGTAGAAGATATGGAACGACCGGCTCTCGCCTGTTATGACAGGCGGCCCCGTCCGCCGGACTCGCGTGCGCAGAACGCCATGGGAACGTCGTGCCGGCGATGACGGCAATGTGGGAGGCCCTCTTCAGGAAGTCGCGACGATTCATCTCCATGATTGAATTCTCCTCTTGAGTGCCATCGTCAATATGTTACCCTGTACTGTCCAATAGGACTATCTGAAAGGGTATGCCATGAAGCCAGATGCCGTGAGAATCTGCCCGAGGACAGGCAAAACGCTGCACATGGAACGACAGAGACACTGGCCGTTACTGTTGCTGCCCATCACAGGATTGCTCGCCTTGATATGGTTCCTGATCCGGGTGATCCCCAAGCCGAGCCGGGCCGCGTACCCATGCCAGCGGATGGCGTTTCCACTGGCGAGTGGTTTCGTGATATGGGTCACCGGTCTGGTCGGCTCGACGATCGTGTATCGCCGGGCCAGGCATCTGCTCCATCAATCACGCTACATGCTGGCGGCAATCTGCGCCGCGGCGGCTGTGGCGATCATCTGGGGCTCCCTTTGTGCGACCGCGAGCAGACCGGCAACGGCGGCGTTCTCGCCGAGCGAACCGGCGAACAGTCCTATGGGGACCGGTGAAGGGATACATCCCGGCCGCGTCGTCTGGGTCCACGATGACAAAGCCGCCAACTGGGACGGCTCGACCGGCAACTGGTGGGACGAGAAGAATACCGATCAGAAAACCGTCGATGCCATGGTGTCCTCAGCAATTCAGGGACTGACGGGCAAATCGACTGATGCCCAGGCGTGGGATGCGCTGTTCCGGCACTTCAACAAGACCGCAGGCTCAGCCGATGCAGGCTACCAGAAGGGCGAGAAGATCGCGATCAAGATCAATATGAATCAGGATCGGCCGGCCGAGTGGAAGCCAAATGCCGGCATGCCCAGCCCGCAGGTCATCTATTCGCTCGTGCATCAGCTCATCAAAGTGGCAGGCGTGCCCGGCTCGGCGATCACGGTGTACGATGCTTCCCGGAACATCGGAGACCCCATTATCAGCAAGATCAAAGGAAATCCCGATCTGGACTTCCAGGCGGTCACGTTCGTAGTCGCTCCGAGCAACGCAAATAATGGCCGAGTTGCAGCGACCCAGGATACCGGCAGCCCGCTTCAGACGAAGGCCGGCGCCGTCTACTTTCCGCGATGTCTTACCGAGGCCAAGTACCTGGTCAACCTGGCGTTGCTGAGGGCACATACCCTGTGCGGCGTCACGCTGTGCGCCAAGAACCATTTCGGCTCGACCTATTTCGCCGACAAGGACAGGTGGACACCCGAGCCGTTGCACGACACCAGCAGCCGAAAGAACGCGATGGGCTCCTACAACTGCCTGGTGGACCTGAACGGGCACAAGCACACGGGCGGAAAGACGCTACTGTACATGATCGACGGGTTGTACCCGGCGAAAAACCAGACCTCTGCCGTGATCAGGTTCGCGTCCTTCGGCAACGACTGGTTCTCCAGCCTCCTGGTTTCCCAGGACATGGTGGCCATCGATTCAGTGGGACTCGACTTCCTGCGACATGAACAGGCCACGGGTCCCACCGTCGTGGATGTCGTAGGCAACCCCGACAATTATCTGCATGAGGCGGCTCTGGCGAACAAGCCTCCTTCCGGCACGCGGTACGACCCGGAAGGCGACGGGACGACCCTGGAGAGCATGGGCGTCCACGAGCACTGGAACAATCCGAAAGACAGGAAGTACTCGCGAAATCTGGGGACCGGCAACGGCATCGAGTTGGTGCAGAAATGACGTCAAAAGAGCGCGTGCATGCCGCTCTGCAGCGAAAACCCGTGGATCGCGTGCCGATCTTCATGTGGTACCACCCGCAGACGAAGGAGCGGCTGGGCAGATTGCTGGAGGTCCCCCCCGAGCATATCCCCGCCGTGATGGGCGATGACATTCGCCAGACTTGGGTGAGCAACAATTACGCCATGGAGGGGATCGTACACGAGCGCGACGGCCAGTCGCACGTCGACGAGTGGGGAATAGAATGGACGCGGATCGACGGCTTCAACCAGATCTCCCAATACCCTCTGGCCGACGCGGACGAGGAGCGGCTGCTGCAATACAGGTTTCCCTTCGATCGCGTCGATTCGCTCGTGGACTTGATGAAGCCGGTCATGGAATCCAGGGCCGACTACTTCGTGGGCTGCGATGTCTCGCCTTGCGTTTTCGAGATGTACTGGCGTCTGCAGGGGATGGAAAAGACGCTGATGGAAATGGCGCTTCAGCCGGACTTGGCCAAGGAAATGATGCTGCGATGCACCGAGTTCTCGATTGCACTCTCGGAAGCAGCGTGCCAGCGATTCAAGATCGACTGGCTCTGGCTGGGCGATGATGCCGGCGGTCAGCGATCCATGCTGATGAGCCCGGACACGTGGCGGGAAATGGTCAAGCCGCTCCTGAAGCAGAACGCCGATGCAGCGAAGAGACGCGGCCTGTACGTAGCGTTCCACTCCTGCGGCGCCATCCGGCCCATCATCCCGGACTTGATCGAGATCGGGGTGGACGTACTGAATCCCATTCAGTGCAACTGCCCGGGCATGAATCCCCTGGAGTTGAAAAAGGAGTACGGCAGTGAGTTGGCTTTCATGGGTGGGGTCGATACGCAAGGCGTCCTGCCCAACGGCACAGCCGACCAGGTGCGCAGGGCGACCGCCGAACTGCTCGACGGAATGACCTGTGACGGCGGCGGCTACATCTTCGCCGCCTCGCACACCGTACCCCCAGAGACACCTGATGAGAACATCTTTGCCATGTACGACGAGGCGGGCATCACGAGAGAGGAGATCTTCGACCGCGCCGCCCAACTCCGCAAATCGCTGCGGCTTTCGCAGGCTGACTGATTCATCCCTGTTTCAATGGAGGTGCCGTCGTGCTCAAGGGAATCGCACTCGTCGCTGCAATGCTGCTACAGGCTCCGGCGGCCGCCGGGAGCTTCCGGGTGGATCTGCCGCCGCATCGGTTTGCCGAGCGTCTGTGTCCCGCATCACCTTTCGGGATCAATACGGCGCTGCGGCCGGACGCAAGCGACATCGAGACACGGCTCAAGCTGATGCAGGACGCGGGAATCAAATGGGGCAGGCAGGACTTCACCTGGAGACGGATCGAGCGGGAGCCGGGATCATACGACTGGGAACCCTATGACAAGCTGGTGGAAATGTGCCGGGCCCACGGACTGCTCCTGTTCGGCAATCTGGCGTACAGCCCTCCGTTCCATGATCCTCTAACTCCGGAAGGTGTCGAGGCCTACTGCGCGTTCGCTCGTGCCGCGGTGAAACGATATGCGGGCAAGATCGACTACTGGCAGATCTGGAACGAGCCCAACGGCGGCTTCTGGAAAGGGACGCCCGAGCAGTATGCACGTCTGCTGGCCGCCGCCGGGGCCGCGATTCATGCGGCGAATCCGAACGCGAAGGTGCTCGGCCTGAACATGGCATTCTGTGACGTGCTCTGGGCTGAGAAAATATTGAAAGCCGTGCCGTACGATTGCTTCGACGTCGCTTGCTTTCATCCTTACAGGCCACCTTCGGCGCCGGAGGAGCGATTCGACTGGTGGGAACTGGATCAGTACGTCAAAAGCTGGCACAGGCACGACCTGACCGCCGATTACCCACTCGTTCGCATGAGCTTCCTGGAGCAGACGGAGGAGCTTGTCAAGACCATGCGCCAGTTCGGCGAGCCCAAGCCTCTTTGGATCACAGAGATCTGCTGGAACACGCACATACACCCCTATGGAACATCCGAGCTGCGGCAGGCGGATATGCTCGTGCGATTTCACGTGCTGGCGCTCGCGTCGGGCAGACTCGACAAGGTCTTCTGGTGGACGCTCAGGGATGGCGGCGGCAGACAGTTCGACCAGAGTGACATGGTGGGTTTGGTGCGTAGCGACTTGACGCCGAAGTATTCCTATTATGCGTACGCGTGGATGACCCGTATGCTCGAAGGCAGACGCCCACAGCGCAACGACTGCTTCGGCCCCGACGTGTATGCCGTGCTCTTCAGCGAGGATGGCTCAGAGCAGGACACAATCGTCGCCTGGAGTACGAAGCCCTACGCGTATATCCGCGTCAACAACCCGACCGGACTGACGTTCTACGACATCTTCGGGACTCGGCGCTTCGTGCCGCACGATCCGGTGCGAACGAAGAACCTGAGCGTGCCCCTGGGCGAAAGCCCGATTTACATCACAGGCCCCAAGGGCCTCAAAGCCGAGCCCCGACCCGACCCAGGCTGGTGATGGCCGGCGAGTAGACGGACCCTGCCCCGCCCACCTCCGTCAGGCTGAGGAACAACAGGTGACGAGTGGCAGGCCTACGGAGATAAGCTCTTATTGCCCGTTGAATGGTTAAACGAAATGGCCATGAGTGGCCGATATCAGTATGCATGAGAACACAAGGAACACCCGAAGAACTCGAACGTCAACGATTCCGAGCCGTCGCACTGCTCGAGGCGGGCCATCAGCCGGGCGAGGTTGCCAGGAGGCTAAGCGTCTCGCCGGCAGCAGTCTCGCGGTGGAAGAAGCTCTATCGGCAAGCCGGGCCCGATGGCCTGAAGGCCACGCCGCATCCCGGCCCCAAGCCCAAGCTGACGGTGCCGCAACGCCGGAAGCTGGAGCGGCTGTTACGAAAAGGCCCTCTCGCTCACGGCTACCTGACGGATCTGTGGACCCTGAGACGGATTGCCGAAGTGATCGAGAAGCATTTCGCCGCCCAGTACGATCCTTCCGGCGTCTGGCATGTACTCAAGGCCATGGGCTGGAGTTGCCAAAAGCCCGAACGCTGAGCCCGGCGGTGCGACGAGGATGCTGTTGTCGGGTGGCGTCAACAGCAGGTGTGCGACTATATTTCGTGGGCATGCGAGACCGCCTTGGACGCTCGCCCTACAGGAAGCCGCATGGATTGCCGCCGTATTGCGACCGCACCCTCCGGCTGAGCAGGTTTTGACGCAGACCAAGACTCGACAATCCCTGTTGCGCTCATTTCTCACACATGCCCCAACTCAAGCCGTGAGCTATTTCATTTATCCATTCAAAGGTCGTAGCCACTTTGACAGGGCTGGGCAAGCCCCACTCTGTCTCTGCCGGCGAATCTCACCGACTCGCGAGCGTTGGGACCGTGATACTCAGAGGGGGCGGGCCTTCCCTCTCGGCGGGCGGCGTCACGGGTTCCATCGTGATTTCGACGGACAGCGGCTTTCCGGCGTTGACCGTCAAGTGAGACGTGATTTGCGTCCACCCGTTTTGCATCGTCTCTTTGTTCACCGTTGTCGCGGCAAGGTCTTTGCCGTCGGCCTTGATGCCGATCTTCCAGCCATCGGTCTTCGGATCGCAGGCCGCTGCGAATTCGAGCGTCCCAGCTAGGCCCACTGTCTTGGTGAGCACGTAGCCTTTGGCGCCTTTGGCCAGGCCTCTGAGCACGAACACGTTCTTGCGGCCCTCGGACTCCCAGAGCATGGAGCTCTGGCCGAGATTGCAGTTGGTCAGCGTCCAGCCGTCCAGGAGCTTGGAGGCCCATTTCAGGCCGGGGCTGCGGACCTTCGCCATCTCCTCATCGCTGTAGACACTGCCGGCAACAGGACCCGGATTCTTCAGGTCCTCGAATTTGCTCGGCGTCGGCGCCTTGACCGGGATGACGAAGACCTCTTCGCCGTTGGCATCCTTCTCGATTCGGCCACCGACCCGTGCGAGTCCCTGCCGAGCCAGCTTCTCGCAAACGTCGAACAGCCTCGGGAAGTTGTAGGCCGTGTGGCTGAAGACCTTCGTCTCGTCGAGCTTGCGATAGTACTTGTCGGGCAGGTTCGACACGCCGCGAGTAGTGAACAGGATGCCTCCGCTCGAGGACGGATTGCAGTCGCTGTCGAAACCGCACCGGCATGAGATGATGATCGTCTGATCGAGGTCGCCATTGCCATAAAGCAGCCCCATCAGGACCCAGGCGCCCTCGCGCTTCACGTCGAGCGCGCTGATATTGTAGTTCTTGTCCTGGTTGTACTTCTTCTCGGCCAGCTCCCACGTCCTTTCCCAATTCGTCGGGTTCTCCTTGTGCCACTGGAGCATGTCACGGACCATGCCGGCGTAGAGCGATTCGGCGGGAATGGCTTTCAGGCCCGCTTCGATGAGCTTCATGACGTCCTTCTCGAAGAACGCCTCGGCGTACATGACGCCCATGAACTGGCCTGCGTAGACGCCGTCGCCGTAGTTCATCAGCCGGCCGAACTTCTCGCCCAGCGCGATGACGACATCGGGCATACCCGGCGCGATCAGGCCGGAGTAATCCGCCTCGATCTGGTAGTCGATCGCGCCCGCGCAGTTGTGGAATTTCGGATGGCTGGAGTCCGGCGGCGCGATCCCGTTGCGCAGGTTGCCCCGCCCCGCCGCGTTGGCGACCCAGAGCGCATAGCCGCTATTGGCGAAATCGATCCCCGCCTGGCGGATGGAGACATCGTACCCGTACTCCTCCATGGTCCGCAGGAAGGTCATCTCCACGTAAAGGTCGTCCTGGCCGAAGGCGCCGTTGATGAGGTCCTCGCTGAAGGGCGGCATCTTCTCCCGGGGCATGATCTTCTGATATCGGCCCTCCGTCGGCCCGCCCCAGGAGACCCCGAAGATCTGGCCGATCCAGCCGGCTTTCATCTTGTCGCGATACTCCATGACCGGCAATCGCCGGAACTCCTGCCCCGCCGCCTGCCCCACCAAGCCGATACTCCACACGCACAGGGCCACCCAGATGACAGTTCGATGAAACGCTGCCGAGCGATTTGTCTTCATACGAGCCTCTTCTCCAACATCCTGCTCATGTTCTGAGTCGTGACAAACAATGCATACTCGATGTGTCAATTCTCTTTGACCATGAGGCGAAATGCAAGGACCGACCGGCCTGTGGGACCGAAATCGCCCTGGAGCTTGACCCAGTCGGCGGCGCTGCTCGCCGGGATGGTGATCTGAGCGGGCAGGGCCTTGCGTTCCATCGGGTCGAGGGTCACGCTCCAACTTGCAGGAGTGATTTGCCAATTGGCGGGTATCTCCCGCACGGTGACTGTGCCGGAGGCCTTCTCGCCGCTGAAGTTGTAGGCGAACAGCTTGATTTCTGTCGACACAGCAGCCGGGATCACGTGGGCCTGCTGATCGAGGTTGGTCGCCGATTGCGGCATTTGAAGCTGGAGAACAACGGGGCAAACGCTGCCGGGACGCGGCCCCGAAGCGGACATGGGCGGCTGCAACGGGAGTCTTGCGGCATCGCCCTTCGCAAGCAATATGAAAGAGGCCGACGGGGTCAGACTGGACGGCAGTGATTTGGCGACAGCCCGGCCGAGATAATCATGCACGGCCTGGGGCGAAATCCCCGCGGGCCAGAAGATTTCCGTCGGCTTATTGGCCCAGGCCACAAGGATGTCACACTCTACGCCATCGGGAACAGCACGAAAGGCATAGACACGTGCATCGGGACTTTGCTCAGGGACGAATCGTCCGAGGGGTCTGGCGCCGGCGAGCAGTCGCCCGACCGCCGCCAAGGCCACGTAGGCGGGACGCGGTGTCTGGTCATGCCGCAGGACGCCGAACTGGATTTTGTTCTCCGCGAAGTTGCCAAGAATGAAGAAGAAATGACGATTGACGCCGGCAAAGAGACTGCTCGCGTAAGACGGGGCGATGAACTGGGCCTGTCGCCGCTCATCCTCGGTGGATAGCTCGCTCCAGGGCCGCTCGGTCTGCCAGGGCAGGCCGATTCCGCACTCGGTCAGCCAGATGGGTCGACCACACGCTGCCTGGCGGGCCGGGGCAAAAGCGTTCAGGTAGTCGTCCGGTTTGGTGTAGGTGTGGATGTTGTACGTTTCGAAGTAGGGCCAAGCCTCGTTGTCGAGGACGCCCTGAACGTGGAGCGGCGTCCCCGACTCGGCATAGACGTTCCAGCAGACGGTCAGGTCCGGCCTGGCGGCCTTGAAGGCCAGGTACGCAGCCTTCTGGAGAGTACACATCTCGTCGATGGTGTGCCCGCCGAACATGGGGATGTTCGCCTCGTTCCAGGGTTCCCACGCGAGGATGCGGCCTTCGTATCGCTGGGCCACGGCCTTGCAGAAAGTGTAGAAATGGCGGAGGTCCCGGGGGACTTCCACCATCACGGACTCACCGGCGGCGAAGATGTTGCCCGGATGGTCGGCGGCCACAGTTGGGACGCCGCGTGAGATCTTCTGGGGATCGTGCCAGACATCCTTCTGTGCGTCGGCCTGAGTCGCGAGAACCAGCGCAACTGCACAGAGGAAAGGAGAGAAGTTTTCCATCCGTTGCCCCTTCTTCATATGGCGCCACCGTTCTCCATGTGACACATCCGCTTGATACGTCGGCGGTCAGCCGATAGTATAGTGGCATGACTATGAAATGGCACGATGGAGACGCAAGATTTTGCGTCTCTACGATAGTCCTCAGTATCTTCGCGGCGGCTGCGGCAGCGACGGAATTGCGTGTCCCGGCATTCACGGCCTACCTCGATCCGAACGTGGGTGGGGCCCGTGTCTCCGCACGCTCAGGGATTACGCGCTGGGACGATCCGGCATTGAAGGTGCTCTGGCTCGGCCGGATCAAGACCGCCGGCGAGCTCAAGTGCTCCGTGGCCTTGCGGCTGCCCCAGGACGCCACATCCAAGCTGCGGCTCACGGTCGCGGGACAGTCGCGTGAGGCATCGGTCAGTGGCGCCGGCTCTGAGCTTGTCACCGCTGGTTTCGGGTCGTTCGATATCGCTCAGGCCAGCTATCAGCGATTCACGCTTGAATCGCTCAACCCGCGGGGCCGGCCTTGCGGCGACCTCGACGCGTTGATCCTTGACGGCCCGGCGACGCAGGATGCACATTTCAATCTGAAATCCCGCCGCAACGCCGCTTCGGTGCACCTCGCCTATCCCGTGGACAAGGACATGAAGGTCGAGGCGTTCTACTGCGAGATGACCGGGCTGGAAGACCCGGTCTGGACCTACTACATGGCCTGCGGCTGGCATCGCGGCTATTTCGGCATGCAGGTCAACAGCCCGACCGAACGCAGGATCATCTTCAGCGTCTGGGACAGCGGCGGCGAAGCGGTGGATCGCGGCAAGGTCGCCGACGAGAATCGCGTGAGGCTCGTCGCCAAAGGCGAAGGCGTGTACGCCGGCGATTTCGGCAACGAGGGCACCGGCGGGCACAGCCACATGGTGTACCCGTGGAAGACCGGCGAGAAGCAGCGATTCATCGTCACCGCCAAGCCCGCCGACGCCACGCACACGATCTACTCCGGCTACTACTTCCATCCGGACAAAAAACAGTGGTTTCTCATCTCCAGTTGGAACGCGCCGAAGGAAGGCGGCTACCTGCGCGGCCTGTACAGCTTCAGCGAGAACTTCGGCGGGGCCAACGGCCACGTGCTTCGCAAGGCCCTCTACGGCAACCAGTGGATTCGCACGGCCGACGGCCAGTGGAGCGAGCTTACCACGGCGAGTTTCAGTCACGACGGGACGGGCAAGGCCGACCGGCTCGACCGCTTCATGGGCGTGGAGAACGGGCAGTTCTTCCTCTCCCATGGCGGCTTCGTGCCCGGCTTCACCCAGTACGGCGAGAAATTCGCCCGGCCGGCTTTGGGCCAGCCGCCGTCGGATATCATGTTGCCTGAATGACCTGTAGAACAAAGGGGACGACCTGTGGACAATGAGCAGAAAGCGTCGGGAAGCAATCGCGTGCTTTCCATCGACGCATTACGCGGCTTCGACATGTTCTGGATCATCGGCGGCGGGGCCCTGCTCCAAAGCCTCGTCCATGTCTGGGACCATCCAGTCACGCGGACCATCGAGCGGCAACTGGAACACGTCGAGTGGGAAGGCTTTCGTTTTGAGGACCTGATATTTCCGCTGTTCATTTTCCTGGTCGGGGTCGTGCTGCCGTTCTCGCTGGCCGGGCGCGCGCAGCGAGGACAGAGCGTCGCCCGAATCCACCTGCACGTCATCAAGAGAACGGCGGCGCTCATTCTGCTCGGCCTGATCTTCAATGGCTTGCTGCGTTTCGAGTGGTCCGAGATGCGATGGCCCGGCGTACTTCAGCGAATCGGCCTGTGCTACTTCTTCGCCGCGATACTGGTGATCCACACGAGATGGCGAACGCAGGCCATCGTCGCGGGAGCCATCCTGCTGCTGTACTGGGCCGTCACGATGCTGGTCCCGGCCCCCGGTTGCGCCGCCGGCGACCTTACGGACCAGAGATGCCTGTCCTCCTACATCGATCAGCAGTTGATCCCCGGCGAGCTCTACTACAAGTACGGCGACAATGAAGGTGTGATCTCGACTCTGCCCGCCATCTGCACTGCCCTGCTGGGCGCGCTGGCCGGACATTGGCTTCGCTCGAACCGCTCCGGGTCGCGCAAAACGGCCGGACTGACGCTGGCCGGTGTCGTGTGCCTGATCGCCGGACTCCTCTGGGCACAGTTCTTCCCGATCATCAAGATCCTCTGGACCAGCTCCTACGTGCTCTACGCGGGCGGCTGGAGCCTCTTGTTGCTGGCTCTGTTCTACTGGGTCATCGACGTAAAAGGATACCGCCGGTGGACGCTCTTCTTCGTCGTCATCGGGATGAACGCCATCACGATCTACTTCCTGCAACGATTCGTGGACTTCGAAAGGATCGCGGACTTCTTCCTCGGAGGCGTCGCGAAACACGCGGGCTTGCTCGCGCCGTTGATCTTGCCGCTCGGCGCGCTGATGGTCCGATGGCTACTCCTGCATTTCCTGTACCGGCGCCGGGTATTCCTGAAAGTCTGAGGCGGCTATACCATCCATGGGCGACTGCGGCCTTTGCTCGTGACTTCGGCGACGATGTCACCGGCCAGGATCGCGTTCTCGCGGACGTGAAAATCGAACATGCCGACGTTGACGAAGTCCGCCCCATTTTCGAAGGCGAACCGGAATCCGTCTCGCGGATGGATGGCCCCCGCCGCCAGGACCTTGAAGCCGATCCAGGGCTTGTTCACGGTCTTCATGAACTCGATAGTCTGGGCCGGGCGGGTGCACCACATGTTGTCGTGGGGCGGCAGACCCTGTTTGGGGCGCTCGGCCTCCGGCGTCGCGGACCAGTAGTCGTCACTGTGCAGCGTCTTCATGTAGAAATCAGGATCGATCCCGGCCTTCTGCAGCGTCATCGCAACTTCCAGCAGATGGCACGCGGTTCCGGCGATCAGGCCGTTTCTCCGGATGAACTCGATGACCTTCGCAAACAGGTCGATCTGGTCGAGCCGCACCCAGCGCTCGGCGACGTTGCCCTGGACGAAGGCGCCTACCGCGCCGTGATCGATAGCCTTGCGGATCGAGCCGGTGAGGTCGGCGGCGTCCGGGTACGTCTGGGCAATCCACTGAATCTTTCCGCCCCGCTCCTTGCGGTACCGGCCGTACACGCGCATGGTGGGATCTTCCCCGTAGGCGTAAGGGCTGTCCACCGGTCCGATCATCGTGTTCACGCCGCACTGCTCGCACGTCTGCCACAAGTCCATGATCCTGCGATCCGTGAAGTAGCCCCTCATCAGGGCGGGGACATAGATCAAGTCCCGGTCGTGAGCGCTGCCGATAATCGGATTCGACCCGCAGATCAGCCGGCTGATGTGAACGTTCCCAATCTTCCCCGTTGGCAGACTCATGCGTTCTTACCTTCATCCTTACCGAATCTGTCACTCATGCTACCATTCCGTCCCCCTGGACTCAAGCAGTGTTTTGAGCATCGAGGCGAGATTGTTTCTCGGACGCAATCGTGCCATGGTCACATGCGTCTTTTCCAGGCAGAAAACGATCCTGGGTGAGTTGCCCTCTAACGCAAAAACAGGTAAACTGACAGTGGAGTGCCGCCCATCGGCCGTAGAGGCGCAACATGTTGCGTCTCCGCCTCGGAACACAAGCACGGATCGCAGTGAAAGGCCTGCATGAGAAAAGAGGTCCTATGCTCACTTGCCTATCTGCACGCGGTCTTGACCATTGCACTCCTGATGATCCAGGAGGACTGTATCGCGCATGACGATCCTAATGCTTCGGTGCCCGTGCTGCGAGCGTTGAAGGTGGACAGTCCGCTCACGGTGGACGGCGTTCTGGATGAGCCATTCTGGCAGGAGGCGGAGGCAGCGACGGACTTCATCGACGTGCGGTCCGGCCAGCCGGCCGATCAGCAGACCATAGTCCGGATCGCCTACACACGCACGCACCTGTATATCGCCGTGGAGTGCCTGGACGATCGGATGGCCGAGCTTCACGCCACGGAACGGCGAGAGGACCGCTTCTTTCGCGGCGACGACTGGGTGGAAATCCATCTCGATCCCGCGCACAGCCACAACTCCAAGTACGCCTTCTTCTCGAACCCCCTGGGCACGAAGGTGGACGCCTCGGAGGGTCCGAGCGGCTCGTTCAGCACAAGCTGGTCGGCCGAGTGGGACCTGGCGGCCAGGACCTGCGACGACCGCTGGGTCTTCGAGATGCGGATCCCTCTGAGCGCCCTGAACTACCAGCGGGCGGATGGCCAGTCGTGGGGACTCAACCTCACGCGAAACCTGGTCCGCACGGACACGACCAGTTTCTGGAGCTACAGGCAGACGGACTACTATAAGCCACGACACTTCGGCCATCTCACCGACGTCGATCTGGCCGACGCCGTGTTTGACCGAAACCTCGAGGTCACGCCGTACGTCACGTCACGCACGGATTTCAACGGAAAGACGGACACGGAACTCGAAACCGGAGGAGACGTCAGTTTCCGCCTGACGCCCTCGATCATCACCAGTTGGACGGTCAATCCGGATTTCGCCCAGATCGAGGCCGATGCGGACACCATTGAATTGCGCGACACGGAGCGGTTCCTTCCTGAGAAACGCCTGTTCTTCCAGGAAGGCGAAGAGCTCTTCCGATCCGGCCGTGACATGCTCTACTACAGCCGGCGGTTCACCGATATCGACGCGGGGGCGAGGGTCAGCGGAGACTGGAAACAGTACAAATTCGCGGCCATCAATGTCCAGGGCGACACGGTCCATGACAACTCCTACTACGGCAACTCGTCCGTCTTTCGCGTCCTCCAGACCGTGGGCGACAAATCGACCATGGGCCTGCACATGAGCAACTCCCAGCTCGATGAAGGGTATTCGCGGGTCCTCGGCACGGACGGCACGCTCTATTTCAACGACGATTGGAAGTTTGGCTACGAGGTGGCCGGCGCGGACGACCGGCTGGAGGATGACGCCGGGCAGATCACCAAGGACCGCGAGGACTACTACGGGTACGGCACGATCATTTATGACAAGTACCCGTGGGACATCGGCGTGGGATACCGCGGCATCAGCGAGGGGTTCGACCCGGTCCTCGGATTCATTCCCCGACGGGACATCTTCGGTCCCACCTTTCATTCGGGTTACGGTCTTCGGTCCGACGAACGGTGGTACAAGCGCATGTTTGCCTTCTTCAGGTCCCAGTACTACGAGAATGGAGACGGGGAGCTGTCGTTACGGGACTACTCCATGGACGCGGGAGTGACGCTGCAGAATGACATAGGCTTTCACATCGGTCACGATGATGACTATCACCGGCCCTTCAATAACAATCGGACAGGCTTCCATGTCGTCTTCGACGAATCGGACTACTGGCGTTCCATGGATTTCGGGTGGGCGTTCGGGGTGTTCGAGGAGATCGACTACCACGAGCTGTCGTTCGGCAAGCATCTCAAGCCGATCGAGCGCTGGCCCATACGCTACGAGTACGTCATCCGGTTCGAGGAGCAGCCCGACGGCAACGAGGAGACCATCTGGCTCAACCGGGTGGTCTTCGATTACTTTTTCAGCGACGTGATGTGGATCAAGAGTTCCATCCAGCATCGCAGCACGGCGGTGCACAACATCAGTCTCATCTACGGCTGGGAGTTCATCAAGGACGCCCATCTATATCTGGTCTATAACAATGTCCGTGAAGACGAGGAGCCGGAGGCCGAGCAGAGCATCTTCGTCAAGCTGGCCTATACGTTCCGCTGATGTAGAGATAAGGGGATGATCGTGACAACTCCGCTATACATGTTGTGCATGGACCTGATGGGCAATCGCCTGCCGGGCCCTGCCGTTGTCCCCGGCGAGGCGCCGATGTACTGGGTGCAAGAGTAGACATTCAGAATGTGTCTGATAGGAGTCGGAATATGAAAGAAAGAAGCTTACTCAAGGGTACCACGCATGCTCGGATTTCGCGTCGGGGCTTCGTACGAACACTGACGGCCGCGACTCTCGGTCTGCCCCGAGGCGCATCTGCGACTGCGGCCGCCGATGGGCAAGCGGACATCAAGAAGGACCTGTCCGCCGGGGTTCAGATGCAGTTCATGCGGCCGGGTCAGTTGGAGAAGGCCCTGCGGGACTTCCCGGCGGTTTACGTGCCGTTCGGGTTGATCGAGTGGCACGGCAGGCACCTGCCGCTCGGCAACGACGCGATCAAGGCCCACGGGATCCTGGTCAAAACAGCCGAGCAATTCGGCGGGGTCGTGTATCCGCCGGTGTACTTCCATGAGGGTTTCCCTCAGGCGTCTCTGCTGCCGGTGCTCACGGAGCTGTTCACGCGACTGAAGAAGATGGGGGCGCGGGTCATTCTCGGCGTCTCAGGTCACAACGTTCAGGGGCAGATCGACATGATCAACAAGGCCCTCGCGCCTGTTGTGGCGGATGGGACGGCGGCCGGACTTGGCTTGTGGGAAATCACCCTCAGCCGCGGCGAGGAATCCAATACGGACCACGCGGCCAAATGGGAGACATCCAATATGATGTTCCTCTATCCCGACCTGGTCGATCTGTCCGCTCTGGGCGATGGTCCGCTCGCTCCCAACATGAAGCCGCCGGACGGCATCGGCGGACTCGATCCGCGGAAACATGCCTCACTCGAAGTCGGTAGACGTAACGTGGCGCTGGCGTCACAGGCGATTGGGAGGAAGGCCAGGGAATTGCTCGAATCTCTACCCGAAGGCCGGAGATCGTTCGAATTGCCGGGCATCAGCCCTGAATACTGGTGGATGATCTGACACAGGAGAGGTGCAACATGACTTGGCGACTTTGCGTTGTGGCGTTGGCGGCGATCGTGGTCACCACCCCATCCAGCCGCTCTCTCAGCCGGGCAGCATATCAGGTCGAAGAGGCTCACCCGCGGCTGTTCATCGAGAACGTGCGGGAGATGGCCCGGCGGTGTGACGGGCCGCTGGCCGGCGACTACCAGATCGTCAAACAGCGTGCGGACGACGCCGTGCAAAGGGGCGGCATCCAATACATAACGAATCCTTGGTCCATTCCCGAGGACTTGATGAACTGCGGCATCGCCTACCTCGTCGAGCGTGAGAGGGGACACGACGCCCGGCCCTATGCCGAGACGATCATCAAGCAGTGGGGCGACGGAAGTCTCATCGCAAACCGCGAGGGCAGTCACTTCGGGTATCACGCGATTGCCTACGACTGGATCTACGATGCGCTGACGCCTGAGCAGCGAGTGAGATTCGGCGACGCGCTCGGCTCGTGGCTGCGGTTCTTCACGGACAAGCCCGAAATCCTGCTCAAGTGGGGCCATTGGGAATACAACCAGACGTGGGGCCCCATCCACCTGAATATCGGCAACAGCCGCGATGCGATCACACAGAAGCTGCTCATCGCACTGGCTATCCACGGCGAGGGCACGGCGTACGACGCGGATGCGAAGAGCTTTCTCGACTCATGGAACCGGCGGGTGCCGGCGGAGTGCATCCCGGCGTTCGACAGGATGGGCGGCGTCTGGTCGGAGTCCTACGGGCACGGCGCGTACGGGCCGGTGACGGTCATCCCGTATGCCTTTCACGCGTGGCGGACGGCGACCGGCATAGACCTGTTCACGCAGTTGAAGCCCTGGGGATATCCTGTGGAATCGCCGCGATGGGTGGCGTACACGATGATGCCCCACAACGAGCGTACCGCCTGGATCGACGACGGTGACGGCTCCCGGCCGGCGGCGTTCGCCCGCGCGGCGCCGATGCTTCACGACGGGCTCTCCCAATGGTTCGCAGACCGGGGCGCCTCGTGGCTGCGCGAGCGATGGCAGCGCGTCACGTGTTATGATCCCTCCATCCAGGCAACCCCGCCGGATACGCTTCCGCTGGGCTATCTGTTTCCCGGCGCGGGGCACGTGTACATGCGAAGCGCCTGGAACGACCCGAACGCGACCTGGGCCTTCTTCGGCTGTGGGCCGCAGTTCGCCGGACACTCGCGAGACGACGAGGGACACTTCCTGATCTCCAAGCGAGGCTCGCTGGTCTCGCGCCAGGGCGGACAAGGCCACAACGATACCGACTACTACGCGGGTGGCTCGCTGATCTACAATATCGTGACGATCTTCGATCCCAACGAGAAGTTTCGCCGAGACAAAGGCAACGAGAACGACGGCGGCCTTTTGCGGCACGTGTACGAGAGCGGCGGCTTGCCGAGGGAGCGAGGCCGCATCGTGGCCTTTGAGCACAACGACGAGTACACGTACGCCGCCGCGGATACCACCAAGGGCTACAGCGACAAGAAGGCCCGCGAGGTGACGCGCCAGTTCCTGTACCTGCGCGGCCAGCGGGAGTTCTTCATCGTGTTCGACCGCGTGGAAGCGACCCGGGCGGACTTCCGCCGTCACTTCTTCGTCCACGTCCCCACCGAGCCGCAGCATCAGGGAGATTGCCTGACATGGCTCAGCCTGCCCGAGGCCGACGGCGATAAACAGGTGTTGTCGCACGGCCGGTCGCGGATGTTCCTGCACCCTCTGCTGCCGCAGAAGGCGCAAATCGTGATCCGGGGCGGCCCCGGCAAAGAGGCCTGGGGCCATCCGCTCGAACCGACCGCTCAGTACAATCACATGACTACGAGCCGGTTGAAACCGCCGATCTGCCCCTGGCGGATCGAGGTGGGCGATCCAGACAGCGGGAGCCACACCCTCTTCCTGCACGTCTTCGAGATCGTCGATGAGCAGATCCTCCAGCCGGCCGTTGTAACGTTTGTCGCACCGGCAGGAATCAACATCGCCGATCAGTGGCAGGTGCGCTTCAACGCCACAGGCGAGCTCGGCGGCACAGTGAACAACGAGCCTCTGGCGACCACCGTCAAGACGGAAACACAGTACCCGTAGGGTGAAATCAGGAGAATGTGATGGGGCATCGAACAACTACATCGTCTATCTGCCGTCTGTGCATGGTCCTTGCACTGCCGGTGCTGACCTGTTGTGAATTTTGCCGGTCCGCAATCCGCAGTCCGCAATCCGAAGTCCGCCATTGGGAGCCTGCGGGCTTGTCGGGCGGAGGGGGCATGTTCTCTCCGGCGATCTCTCCGGCGGACCCGAATTTGATGATGCTCAACTGCGACATGAGCGCGGCCTATATCTCCGAGGATGGCGGCCGCAACTGGCGCATGATCCACCACGCCCAACTGCGAAGCGACACGCAGTGCCGGCCGGGCTTTCATCCGTCCAATCGCAGCGTGATCTATGCCTCCTCCGGCGGCCGGCTCCGGGTCAGCCGTGACAGAGGCATGACCTTCACCCCCATCGGCAATCTCGAAGAATCGCTCTCTGGTGAGATCGCCATCAATCCATCCGACCCGAACATCATGCTTGTGGGCACGCGCAACGGCCGATGCCAACTGTCGCGCGATGCGGGCGAAACCTGGACTGCCTGCCCAGGGCCGCAAGGCCAGGTGCTTGGGTTCCACTTCGACAGCCGCGTCATGTTCACCGCGACGGACATGAGCATCTGGCGGTCGGATGACGGCGGGCAGACCTGGGCGGAGAAGATAGACGGGCTGCCGTGGAAAGAGATCCAGGGATTCGCCGGCGGGTCCGATCCGAAAAGCGGCATGACTGTGCTTTACTGCACCGTGCCGAGTAAGGATGAAAACGGCGTCTTCAAAGGCGGCGTCTATCGTTCCCGCGATCGCGGCCAGAGCTGGCAGCCGGCCATGGGCCCCGGCATCAACACAAGCATAGGCAAGCGGGACCAGTGGTCGTATGGCTCCATCGCGCAGTACAGGCAGATTCTGACGGCGGACGCCGCACCGCTCACCGTGTATGTGATGAATACGAGCACAGGCTTCCATCCCCCCTACCACGAGACGGTCTTTCGCAGCGACGACGGCGGCGATACCTGGCGCGCCACTTTTTACCAGGACCCGCGCTTCCAGCAGTACAACGTCGCGCCCACCTACGTCACCGCCTCGGCGGGACAATCGTTCAAGGGAGGCGACACGCCCTTTGGGGCTGCGATCTGCAACACCGACCCCAACCGGCTGATCCTCGTGTACAGCCAAAGCTACGTCACCCACAACGGCGGCGATGCGTGGTTCAGCGGCGATACCTACCCGGCCCCAGGCCAGAAACCCCAGCCGGGCTCGGCGTGGGTCTGCACCGGTCTGGTCGTCACGACGACGTGGAACTACTACATCGATCCGTTCGAACCCAACCGCCATTACATCGCGTACACGGACATCGGTCTCGCGAGGTCTGTCGATGCCGGCAAGACGTGGATCTGGTGGGACAAGAACTCGTGGACCCCATGGCGCAACACCTGCTACGAGATGGCTTTTGACCCGGAGATCCCGGGCAAGGTGTGGGGCGCATTTTCCGACGTGCACGACATTCCCAACGACAACATCATCTCCGAGCGTCACGGCCACAACGGCCCCGGCGGCGCGTGCATCTCGCGGGACTTCGGCGCATCGTGGAAGTCCGAGGCCCAGGGCCTGCCGCTTCGCCCGGTGACGGGGATTGTGGTCGATCCGAAAAGCCCCAGGAACACGCGCACTCTGTATGCCGGTGTCTTCATGGAAGGCGTGTACAAATCCACCGACGACGGCAAGACGTGGACCCTGAAGAAGAGCGGCCTGGGTCACCCGCTGAACATGCGTGTCTCCCGCGTGATTCTGCACAAGGATGGCACATTGTTCGCCATGATCTGCGCCATGCGACCCGCCCGCGGCAAACCGCTCATGCCTGAGGGAGTCGGCCTGTACCGGTCCAGGGACGGTGCGGAAACCTGGGAGAAGGTCAACACCTCTACGCTGTTCCTGTATCCCAAGGATTTCGCAGTCCATCCACGGGACAGCAACATCATCCTCGTGGGCGCCTGCGATGCAGGCGGAGGCGACCAGTCCGGCGGCCTGTACCGTACCGACGATAGCGGCAAGACGTGGCAACGCATCGGCCGCCAGGGCCGGCAGACCTTCGGCGGGTACTTCCACCCCAAGCGCGACGGCTGGATCTACATGACGCTCACCGAGGGGGCGCCCGGCGCCGGCCTGTGGCTCTCGCAAGACAACGGCCAGACCTGGCTGGCGTTCGATGACCTCCCCTTCTCGAATATCCAGCGCGTGACCTTCGACCCATCCGACGATGACCTGATCTACGTCACCACCTTCGGCGGCAGCATCCGGCGAGGCCCGACGGCGACGGGCATGGAGGGCAGAAGATAAAGTCGCCGGGCGGCCCAAACGCGAAGCATCGCGTTTCGGGACTCCGGCGCCTCGTGGCCTCCGGCACGCGGAGGGCTTCGCCCTTGTCACGCGTTCATGCACCCGCCACTGCCCCCCCGAGGCCTGTCCGTCATCCAGATCCGTCATAAGTCCAGGTCATATAACGAGTTATGGATCCGGCCAATTTCCTGGAAAAATCCCTACATTTTCCTCGATTTCATTGTACTGCCACTTAACTGCGATGTATGATACGGATGCAACTGAATAGTGAACTGTAAATAGTAACCACTCACTTTTTGGAGGGGCCTATCATGGCTACCGAAGCACAAGTGTCCGCCAACCGCAGTAACGCCGCCAAGAGCACCGGTCCCAAGACGACGCAGGGCAAGGCCATCGTCGCGCAGAACGCCATCAAGCACGGCCTGCTCGCCCGGCAGAACGTCATCATGGGCGAAGACCAGCAGGAGTTCGACCTGCATCGCGGCGAGTTCCTGGATGAGCTCGAGCCGGCCGGGACGATGGAGACCTTCCTCGCCGAGCGGATCGTCAGCCTCACCTGGCGGCTCCGACGGGCCGAACGCGTGCAGAACGAGGTCTTCGATTCCCTGCTCGCCCAGGAGCTCAAGGAGTCGATGAGGGCCTTCCTCGACGAGCTGTCGCCCAAGGATGAGGAGAGGCTGAGGCGCGATCCGGGCACCGATCCGAGTTTTGCGGTCGGCCGGATGGTGGCAAAGGACTTCTTCCATGAA